>Ga0136643_10007086_pt1 | contig 16169 bp, 10 predicted proteins | sample TergutLab28metaG_FD_96883 | JGI IMG/M metagenome (GOLD analysis project Ga0136643, IMG submission 96883) | Labiotermes labralis P1 segment gut microbial communities from Petit-Saut dam, French Guiana - Lab288 P1 (version 3) (version 3) | ecosystem: Host-associated > Arthropoda: Insects >... | reverse complement strand
GGGCGGTCATTTGTTTTCAATTTTCTGTCGTAAAATTTTTTTGCCCCAAAAAAAAATTTATTTAATTTTCCTTCCCCCCCCCCCCCCAAAAAAACTACTGCCTTCCCTGCACCAGTTTTCATGAAACTCATAAATTGCTCAGCAGCATTACGTTCCAATCTCTTATGCGGAATTTCACCCAGATCGGAAAATAAACGTGAAAAAATTGGATAGAAATTCACTCAGACTCCTAAATAAAGTATGGCTTTCATGGGGTCTATTATTACGAATCTCACAATTATGCAGTTACTTATTTAAGTAACGCACCAACAAATGCACATATATAGTCTTTAATAGTCCAAAGTTTACATTAAAACACTTAAAACGCTCCTACATGTTTCGATCATACGATCATCCTCAGGGAGCATACTTTGTTCCTTGCTAAAGTTACACTTTAAAACACTCAAGTGATTTACTTCGTTATGTTAACTTGGTGCTGTGGCAGCATGCCGTGTGTTATGTGTGAGTCTCACGCTATACGGCACAACAAGCACATCGACAGTCGGTCTCAACCGAACACCGTACGACTCACACATAACACACGACATGCTGCCACAGCACCAAATTAACATAACCAAGTAAATCACTTGAGTATTTTAAACTGTAACTTTAGCAAGGAACAAAGTATGCTCACTGAGGATGATCGTATGATCGAAACATGTAGGAGCGTTTTAAGCGTTTTAAAGTAAATTTTAGATTATTAAAGACTATATGTGTGCATTTGTTGGTGTTACTTAAATAAACTACAAAATGCACGGTGCGACGATAAAGATATGCAATCACTGTTTGTTGACATTTCCTGTGCCGAATTTTTTATGCGGAGTTTCATACAAATTAGTCAATGAATGTGGAAATTAACATGCATAAATTAATTTAAGCCCGTAAGTAAAGTATGACATTGTTTGCACCCATTTTCACAAAACTCAATCTTCCTTGGCCATTTTTTGTCAAACACTCCTGAACGTCATCGTCATCATCATCATCATCATCATCACCACCACCCGTCACCAGTTAGACCTTGATAGACCTTTTCGGCCTCGTCTAATACCCATTCAAAGGCCTTCCAAGTCGTCTTCGTCCATTTGGTCTTTAATTCAGCATTATTTTTGACATCCTGTTGGTGTTCATTACTGTTATGTAGGTAACTAATTACCACTACTCGCTACGTAATAACCCAGAAGAGCGCAGGTCTTCTGTCGTATCCAATTTGACTTGTATCTTCTTAGAATCTACATAGAAACTAAGTGGATACTAAGTACTAACACAAAAGAACATAACATATTTCACGGGCGAAATAACATTACGTGTAGCACAAATTGTAAACACAGAACAGCTGCAACAATGTATACCCTAGCAACATGGTTTGTTTCAGGCATGTAATTGTAGATATCCTGCATAAAGGTAATAGTAATGATGATAATAATAATAATAATAATAATGCTAGGAAAGAGCTGTAAAATTAAACATTGAGCTGAATGAAGGTATCACGATGTGCTTGAAAATCAATTAGTATTACACAAACGTATGTCAGCACAATCTATTTATTCTAGAGTAAGGCTACATGTCTCGACTAGATGTTAGTCATCTTCAGGCCCCTACAATTTCCTTACCAACGAAATTGTAGGGGTCTGAAGATGACTAACATTTAGTCGAAACATGTAGCCATACTCTAGAATAAATAGATTGTGCTGACGTACGTTTGTGTAATACTAATTGGTTAAACAATGATCACTGGTATGAAGAAGCACCAAAATTAGTCGAAACAAGTCATGAAAGTTAGGCAAACATGTTGTGAAGTCAACAAGTTAAAAACCGACAGAATCATCCCTAACTGTAAGCCGGACATCATAATCTGTAACGATGAAAACGAAACCCATTAATAGATGTTGCAGTATCGTGAGACAGAAATGTGATAAAGAAAGAAGCTAAGAAAAATTTTAAATACCAAGATCTAACATTAGAAATACGGGGAAAGTGGACTGTATAAAAAGGTGACACCAGTCAAAATAGGGGCAACTGTAAACGTCTCACAATCATTCAGGAAGTAACTGAGCAACACAGCTGGAAGGCACGAAATCAAAAGCACAGAAAACAGCCATATTGGGCTCTGCACACGTGCTTCGGGAAGTGCTGATGTAAAAGTACAAAACATTTAACACAGGAAATAACATTGCATGTAACACAAATTGTAAATACAGAACAGCTGCAAAACTGCAACCCCCCAAAAACATTGTGTTTTTCAGGTATGTACCTGTAAATACCTTTCATACAGATGATAAATGATAAAAAATAACCAATAGCAGTCCGCTTACCGATCGAAATTGCCAATCACAGACACGAACTACTGACTCGTACCATCCCAGTTCCACACTCACCGCACCAAAAGACAATTTACAGCACAAACATCTAAAATCCCACGTCAACCAGCATCAATTTTTGTGCAGGACAACCCGTTGTGCTATAAAACTGACAGACAATAATAAAATTGTTTTTACTCAAACACAACAATATTTTATTGTCTTGTTTTAACTTATTGGCAACAAGTTTCGATCAGTTAGACCAACATCAGGCCATCTTTACAATAAGTTCAAAACAGGTTACACGAAGGGCACATTGTGCGCTACGTGTAACCTGTTTTACACTTCTTGTAAAGATGGCCTGATGTTGGTCCAACGATCGAAACTTGTCACCAATAAGTTAAAAAAAGACAATAAAATATTATTGTGTTTGAGTGAAACAAATAATTTTATAATTATCTGTCAAGTATCAACATTCTGGCAAAGTTATTTAGGCCTATTTATCTTCGGTGTTGTGCTTTCTTCCACTTCAATAGACCACTGCCCTTAAAAAAAACTGCCCACTTGTTCTAATTACAACTACACTGTGTTATAGATTATTCGGGTGATCAAATCAAGATAAATTAGAAGGGCAGGGCATGTGGCACGAATGGGAGAGAGGAGAGGTGCAGACAGGGTTTCGGTCGGGGGACCTGAGGGAAAGAGGCGACTTTGAGCACCTAGACATAGATGGAAGAATATTATTAAAATGGGTCTTCAAGAAGTAGGATGGGGAGGTATGGACTGGATTGTTGTTGTTCAGCGTAGGAGCAGATGGCGTGCTGTTGTGAATGTGGTAATGAACCGTCGCGTTCCATGATATGCTGGGAAGGTCTTGACTTGCTGTCGACTCGTCAGCTTCTCAGCAAGGACTCTGCTTAATGTTAGTTTGTTTGTTAGTTAGTTGTGTGCTGTACCAGAAGAAGTAAAGTGTACAATATGACTCTAATAAACGGCAGCACAAATAAAGAAATTTTGTCTTGAATAAGCACAAAAATGTTTACAACAGCATGAATCAGTAAGAAGGTGTTTGAACAATAATCAGATGTGACATTTGTTACTATAGCACAGTAGAGACAGTTGTGTAAAACTACGTTAACCCTAACAATAAATAGTTGCAGGAGTGAACTTACAACACAAAAGTATGTAATTGTACCACTAGAGAGCCACTGAAGTGAGCTTAAAACACAAAAATACCTTAGCTGTTCACCGCTGCATTTGCTTGAATGACAGACAATTAGAGAGTCTCTGGCTACTGTGCTGCGCTCCGGCAGTAGCGGTTGCGCGCACACACCTTGCGGGATCGGCCGCTCTACACACACTGACTGGGCAGCACATCAGGTAGGGATGCCAACAGATCGCTCGCTTCAGAGCAAAGTAGGTCTTGTACAGTTAATCAAAGTGCGGACACGAAGAATCAACTGTCAAGTAGAGCATTTACAAGTGTGAACTGTCAAATGTGCGCCTGTTGAGCAATAGGAGGCGACGCTTTTGATTTCAAACCCCTACAGCTGACATATCCGCCAAGATTTTAAAAATTAATTTATTTATTGTGGGAGTAAAGACTGCTGCCAGAAAAAACTGACACTTTTTTTTTTGCCAACAACTGTGTAACTTGTTGAAAACAGCAAGAAAATTCAGCACCTAATAATCCTTAGTAAGGACCAACGCACTACATAGAGAGGATCTTGCTGATAGTACTCCTCACGAAATAATATTCGGGTGATCAAGTCGAGAAGAATGAGATGGGAGGGGCATGTAACACGTATGGGGAAGAGGAGAGGTGCATACAGGGTTTTGGTGGGGAAACGTGGAGGGAGACCGCTTGGAAGACCCAGGCATAGACGGAAGGATAATATTAAGAAGGATCTTCAGGAGGTGGGGTGGGGGTATGGATTGGATTGGTCTGGCTCAGGATACGGACAGGTGGCTGGCCCTTATAAATGCGGTGATGAAATTCCGGGTTCCACAAATTCCATAATTTCTTGACTAGCTGAGAACCGGTTAGATTCTCAGGAAGGACTATGCTCCATGGTGGAAGTAAGTAAGTAAGTAAGTAAAGACCAATGCTTTGAAACCCTATGTTTTGGGCAACAAACTTTAGATTTAAGATTGCTCCTATAAGTTTCTGTCAGCTTGGTCCGTCATCAAGGACAACATGTACCTTGCAAACCGACATTTTTTGAATATTACAATTTTAAACTGATTATTCACCTCTTCTTGGATGTGAAACCATTTCAAAGTTTCGAAAGAATGTAGAGCCTTCAAAGGCTGCAACGATGATATTTCGTGTCTTCGAAACGTCGGCAAACAATAACGCAGCAACACAGCATCACATCCCTGAAGACCAGAATCCTCAACAACAATGCTGTAGAAACTTCCCTACCATAAACAAGAACGTGCTAAACGCGTATGCCTCACGAAATTCATATCCCACTGTAGGTGTCTTTCAATCAAAATATTTGTCGTGGTTCTTTTGTTGCTTCATTCCACTTTTCCTTTCTTCTTTTTGTAGCAATGTATACAAAGTTAAGTTAAATCTGTATTGTTCGTAGGAATGAAGGCCTTATAAAAATTAATTTATAAAACTTTAGAAGAAAATCGAGTGGCATTATAATATACGAACAAATAACACGTAAGTTAATGCAAAATATTAGACTTGCACTGCTGTTACCCGACAAAAAATTTACTTAGACAGAAACCTTATTAAAAAGGTATATATTAGATAATGTGTAACATAACAATAAAAAGACGTAGCACATTAGACAATATGTAACATAACAATAAAAACATGTAATAATATAGAGTGCCGTTTATTAAATGTAATTGTGTTTGACGTGTCTTCATTTTTATTTACGTGGATATTGTAACAAAACTGGATGACTTCTTTTTCGGTAACGTGATTGAATAATTGGATTTTTCATGTGATTTTAATGGAAAAGAAACCAACTTCAAATATAGCCTAATTCAGCTGTGGAAATAAGACCTTAAATTATAAAGCAAATTGTTATACTAGGAAATTTTTGTTAACTCCCTGAGTGTGTCAACAACGGTGAGTATTCCCAAACAAAATGATGTTTCGCCCAACAACTGCAGTGTCATTTCGTTAATGGTGGAAATTTGTACATTAAAAATGTTCCTCTCAAAAATAAATGTAACGGTTACATCTGTGTCAACAATACTGTGAACTGTGCCGAGATTAAAATATGTTGCACAGTGCAAATACGAAGCGGATGGCATTGCTATGAATAAAGTTGTAACTTTTAAAATGTATATTAAAAAACAGGACTTTTTTATTTGTGTTACAGGGATTAATAACAATAAAACATCTACACAATCAACCGTTCTGCCACATTCTATTTAAAATACAACTACACTTCAATCTGTTTGTTCTTCTCCTTACCATATTCTGGCGAAGCTTCTCCAGAAGGCGGTCCATGCCTGAGAGACTTGGTTAAGTCAAACCGTCATTCCAAGCGTCCGTGATAATTTCGCCTATCACCACGAAACTAACAGATCGATTCCACGTCTGCCGCCATCTTGCCCTTCATGAACCACTCCCACTTGCTCTTCAGTAGCAGAGACGCTGTGCGTCGTGGCGCCGAACTTATTATTATGTTAGACATCTATTGCTCAGTCGGATAAGTAAGAAAGAAATATAACATCAGGCCTGTAATTTCGCAATCCAAGCGTTTCATTAATAAGGTTACTAATTATACTAATTATACTAATTATACTAATTATACCTGCCATGTAGATTGAACTCAATTTAAAATACCATGAACAATACAGAAGAACACATTCATGTTGCTTCTTAAGGAACCGTTATTGTTTAAAGTTATTCATAATCTTATTGGTTGATGTATGTAACAGACATATAACAAGTGAATACTCTATGCTAAATACTTATATTGTTTTTGTACTTTATGAATTTGTACATTTTTTATTTTCATGTTATTTTGCGCGTTCTGCTATCACTATGACAACATTTTGAAACTGTGGCAGGTATATATGTGTGTATATATGTATGTATGTATGTTTGTATGTATGTATGTATGTATGTATGTTTGTATGTATGTATTTATGTGCATGTATGTACGTATGTGTGTATGTAGGTATGTTTATATTTATGTACGTATATGTGTATTGCATGTATGTATGTGTGTATGTATTTATGTGCATGTGTGTATGTGTGCGTATGTATGTATGTGGTGCGTGTGTGTATGTATGTATGTGTGTGTGTGTATGTATGTATGTATGTATGTATGTATGATTGTATGTATGTATGTATGTGCATGTATGTGTATGTACTTATGTATGTATGTGTATGTATATATGTGCATATATGTATTATGTATGTATGTGTGTGTGTGTGCATGTATATATGTAGGTATGTATATATGTATGTATACTGTATGTGTATTTATGTATGTATACATATATGTATTTATGTATGTATGTATGTACTATTTTATTTTTGGACTCAAGAACTCAGATAATCCTGACAGTTCTGCCTCTCAAGCGATATGAACTCTAAACTCGAAACGCAACAAGAATATCGCCAATATTACATTTCACAATTTGCCGTGCTCTGTGTCCTTTGAATATGAACCGTTCTTCTTCTAACACAGGCAGATAGCTTGAGCACAATTGAACGAAAATGGGAACTGTCGGCAAACCAGCTATTGTCTACAAACTGATCCCAACAATACGCACATGTAACAGTTCACAAATACTTACACGGTCTACCTACATTCAGATATATTTCGGTGGTGGCCCCAACCACCACCATCATCAGGGCAGACAACAACGCAGACCAAACAACATCATTATTAGTGGCTGTCTGTCTTCTCATGCACAATGGATTATTTCGTGACCCCTCCAACAGAAAGCTGGTTATGTCGCACACCTAAAAATAGCTGTGTTTTTGTTCCGTAGAATTGTTTTCCTTGCTGATGGTGGTGGCTGCCACCGTAACATGCCTGAAAGTCGGTAGACTGTATAAGTATTTGTGAACTGTTATATGTGCGTAGTGTTGGGATCAGTTTGTAGACAATAACTTAATAGACATGCAGGGTACAAGCAACATTGTGACGCTGATTAACATTTACTGGAAGATCGCGGGTTCGATTCCCGATGGTGTCATTAGAATTTTTCATTGCCACAATCCTTCCTGTCGCACTATGGCCCTGGGGTTGACTCAGCCCCTTACAAAAATTAGTACCAAGAATATTTCCTGGGGGGTCAAGGCGGCCGGTGCGTAGGGCTGACAAACGTACCACCTTCGTTTGCCGAATATCTTGAAATATGGGAGCCTCATCCTCCTGGAACCCTCAGGGCCTGTCCAGGCCTGTAATGGGATGACGAACGCATCGCTGAGCGACGACGACAAAGAGATTATGTGTGTGACTGTAGCCTTTTACACGTTTACTATTGTAGTTCTTATGTAAGGGGCTCAGAGTTGTAATATACTAAGAGTGACATATCTCTGAAAAGTTGTGTTCATTTTACGTCACCCGAAGTCACACATTCAAAAATTTATACATTGGCACTAACACGTAACCATATTTCAGACGCGGAACTGAATATCGTAAATTTTGAAATACGTAAATTATTAGTTTCCTAAACTGGGCTGTGCGTTTACATTACATTCGTGTTCCAGGTCGTAGTTACATTTAGTGAGAAGATTCCTCCCTCTCCCTCCTTCCCCCATTAACCTTTTAAAGCCTAGCGGTTTCTTTACGTACCACCAGGTTTAACATTTCAAAAATTCTACATGGTACTCGCCTTGCGTTGAGAGTTTTTTTTTCAGGGATCTCAGCACACACAGCGACCTTTGCTTTGTTTATCATTAACTGACTGGTTTTTATAACCGTGGTGGAAAGTGTTTACAGCGCGGTACGGACTGATTCCTTATATGAAGCAGATTAAGTTTCGTCTTTAAAAGTTACAGACGTTGTGCATCTACACTGCCCACTGCAGTATTCAGTCTCATTTGCAAAGTTTGATCAAAGCACGTGTAATCTGAGGTTAGGTCTGTAGTGGATATGTAATATTTTAAAATATTACCGACGTTTAGGAGACAACTGGTGTGTCCATCTTCACCGATCACTTTCTGATTTCTGAAGGTGTGTTTAACATGTCGAAATTTTTATTTCCTATTTCACAGGGTTGTTTTGTAACCTGAAGTTGCGGGAAAATGTTGGGATACCGTTCGATTGTCGTGACACCACGTAAGTTGAGCTCACAAAACATGTTGCGATTATTATGAAGTGGCTATCAAAGTGTAAAGTTCAATTTCTTCATGTACTCCAGACTTCCAAAACCACTGTCACAGGGTGGAAGGCCAATTACAGTAAATAATCATATCAAATCATATCGTATCATATCATATCACTCCTACAAGGTCACACTCTACATAGCGGCCCTAACAATCAGTTGCTCTACCAGGCTGTCTTTGTCTCAGAACAAAGCAACCACTTCATTGAAGCCTTGCATGGGTTTTCAAGCTTATTTTTCAGTAAGTACCAAACAAACTGACTGAGAAATGAAAAAATCCATGGAGCAGGGTTCTAATCGAGAATGTAATATTACGTAAGCCAGTCAAGAAATTCTACGCATTTTATGAAACCTGAAATGTTCACTGCTTTGTTCACAAGCAGTGCACCACCGTTTACAATCTCAAGTCTGATTAAAGCAGTGCGCGCCATATAATACTATTCCTTTGATATCGGCTTTGTTATTGTCATTCCTTCTACGCTGTGGTTTTACAAATAGTCTCCTTCCCTCACGTTGCTCCCGGCCCATCCCAAATTCCTTTATACATTACTCGGACCCTCCTGCATGCCAGACCCCCCCCCCCTTAAAATTATCACCCCAGTAATAATCATTACAAATCATTAAGCTCTTCATTACACAGTTTTCTTCAGTCTCCTGCTACTAACCTCCTCCTTAGGCCCAAATATCTTCCTCGGTACCCTATTCTTGAACGACTTAAAGTACATGCTATTCACTTAAGATCAGAGTTCAAATTTCACACCTATACAAAACAGAGAAAACTGTAGGTACAGTTCTGCACATTCTAGTTTGACCGTTATTACTTTCAAGTAACTACAACAGACGCGAGGACAGTACAAATCTTACTGACACTGACATTATTTACACGAATCACGTTTCTCTTCTTGATAGACAACAGCCAGATGGCGTGTGAAGTTCTACATTCCAGGCTGGGTAAGAGTTACAACAGCATCACGCAACAAAATTTCCTTTCACATAAAAGGGAAGAATCCCAGCTATGCATTTTTAAGGCCTCATTCACACTATCAAGATAATCACGCTTGAGCCAAAAGCCGGTCAAGTGTTCTTTGTTCTGCGCATATTTCAGTGTCGTGTCCTGACGATGGTCCTTAGTGTGGACTCCGAATTGAAACAAAATGAAGAATATCTGACCCTGTCTTGAGAGGGACGTAATTGTTCTTGTAATGTGGATCAGGTCCAAAGGTACTTGAGTGAAGGTTAGAAACATATTTTATAGCTATCTGAATTTAACAACAAATTAAAATCAGTTTATCTAGTGTTCTTACAGTCGCAACATGGCTGCTCACTTTGGCGCGGTTTATCCTACTTGTAATGCAACTACACTCTTTTCTTTTTATTGTGCGATTTTGTGCAATTAGATTTTTAAAGTTGATAAAGAAATCAAAGAGCAGTTTTTTTTCGAGTTTGGTTTGATCACTGATAATTTTCACAAGCAAAACTTTTTTGGGTGAAGAAGAAATGCAACATGAAAAACATTCCAAGATTCAGTCCGTACCGCACAGTAAACACTCCACCTTTCGGTTATAAAAAGAATCAGTTAATGCTATGTAGGGAAACAATCTCTGTTTGTTCTCAGGTCCACACTAAACATAAATACATTGTGTGGGACAGAACGAAGTTTTATTTAAATAACCTGGTTTATATTTCAAGACCCAGTCCGTACCGCGCAGTAAACACTCAACCCTTCGGTTATGAAAACCGAATCAGTTAATGCTATGTAGGGAAACAATATCTTTTTTTTTTTCAAATCCATACAAAACACATAAATACAGTGTGTGGGTAGAACGCAGTTTTATTTAATCAACCTGATTTATATTTCAAGATTCAGTCCGTACCGTGCAGAAAACACGCCACCTTTCGGTTATAGAAACGAATCAGTTAGTGCTGTGCAGGGAAATAATCGCTGTTTGATCTCAGATCCACACAAAACACATAAATACAGCTGTGTGGGCAGAACGTAGAATTTGTGAGCGTTAAACCTGGTGGTTTATATTAACAATTAGGCATTAAAGGCTTAGTGACAGAAGGAAGGAAGGACGGAAGGACAGTCCTTAAATCGCGAACATAAGGCGAGGGAAACCCCTGGTATTTAAGACAGCAGTGTCTTTATTGCAGGCACTCATACTTTCTTGTCCCGTTCAGTGAAAATGTCCTACGACGCCGCTTTCAGAATCTTTATCTACAGATGTTCAGGTCCATTTAAAAGTGTCGTGTTGCCTCTCCATCACAGCTTTTAACGACCTTGTTTCCTGCTCAAGAAACTTCTTATCTTTATGCACTCTTCGTGTTCAGTACCTCCGAGTAGAGTTTGGAGGAAATCAGTCCAGTAAATTTAGCAGCATTTGTTGTATGGGCATTCCGGCCATATGGCATTCGACGGTGCGTCGCTATGTAAGTGGTTTCCGACGTTTCGGGGGGAAAGTGTCGCCTTCACAAACCATAGAATTTTAAAACTTCGAGAAGCTTCTCGTCGAAACGCCGGGTACCACTCATCCAACGACGCAGCTTCACATCGCGGGTGAGCGGAATCCTCGATTTCGCTGCTGTGAAAACATCAAAACCCGCATAAAAATTTGTTCTTGCCAGAATAAGAGCTCTGATTTAATTGCTTTGCCTTCTTCCTACAGAAGTACGTAATTCATCTAAGATATTTAATTACACACACAAACACATGCACATATATATTATTTAAGAAGTCCGAAATTTACATTAGCCGGTTCCAGTAGCCGCGCGGTCTAAGGCGTAGTTCTGCGGCCGCTCGCCTGCTGAGATCGTGGGTTCGAATCCTAGCGGAGGCATGGATGTTTGTCTGTTGTAATTGTTGTGTTTTGTCAGGAAGAGGTCTTTGCGACGGATCACTCGTCCAGAGGAGTCCTACCAACTGTGGTGCGTCGTTGTTTGTGATGTAGAAACCTCAAGAATGAGGAGGCCAAGGCCCACATTGGGCCGCAGCGCCACAGGGGGGGGGGTTCAAACTTTTAAAACGGTCCTACATATACTCCCTGAGGATGATCGTGTGATCGAAACATGTAGGAGCGTTTTAATGCAAATTTTAGACTTCTTAAATAATACATACATATACATATATATATATATACATATATATATATATTTTGTGTGTGTGTGTGTGTGTGTGTGTTGGTGTGTGTAATTAAATAAACTACAGAATGCACGGTGCAACGATAAAGATAGTTAGTGCCCAACAAGCAAACCTCATCCAAGATATTAATATTTAAATTTAAGGGTCTGGAAAATACGCAGGTATAATATTAAATTTGAGATGTGCGCCCTTATGAGATATTACGAGTCGCGTAGCGGCAATTGCTTACTGGCATTTCGTTACAACCTATAGGTCCCAAATTCAAGGGTCAAGAAATCCAAGGAGAAATAACCAAGAAGGAATCAAACAAAATATATAATTTGCTTCCTAGAGATTCATATATTCTGGATAGCGCAGTCCATGTAGTATCTATGATTCAGACTGGAATTCCGGGGTTTTATTTACAGTAGAGAAAAGAGATTTTTTTTCTCTTCCAAAATGTACAGACCGGTTCCGGGGCTAACCCAACCTCCAGATATAAACAATTAATTACACGCTGCTTTTCTTACATACGATTTTGTGTATTTCGTCCCATGTTAGAGTCTTTGTCTAGCATTGTCTTACATATTTCTGTTGCACTTAATGTCCTCTTAGGTTGAAATACACGTAAAAGTAGGCTTGTTGTCGTTACGAGATAAGATAATGATGCCATTAAACTGTAAACTCACTGACTGCTCCAGGCACACTATGAACACAGTGCTAACGATGTCTTCCACATTTCATCAGTACTTTAAGTTCGTGGTACAGCAAACAGTCAGCAGACGTAGGCGCCGTCAATGGTCGTGTAGGACGTTGGTGTTTGCGGTTTAATACAGCGTCTGTGGGTCGTTTTGTAGCCATGAGCGTTAAAGATCAATGCGTCCATGAGTAAGCATATCTCTCCTGGGGAAGCTGTAGATGGTGGCTGAATAAAGACGTGAAAGTTTACTGATGGTTATGTGTAGGATGTCTGTTATGTGTTCGATGCCTGTGACGTATTTCCTAATGCCGTCAGAATTTGCGACTATGCAGTGTATACCATAGAGGGTTAGAATTATTAATTGGAAGGGATGCAGAACTAAATGGTCTTGAACAAGTAGGAACACTCTCCAGGAATTTGCACGGAGGAGACGAGAAGTACCACGAAAATTATCAGTCGGTGAGACCGGCGTAAACTCTGAGATTTGAACCAGGTACCACTACAAGTTTAACCTTTAGACGCCTAACGTCAACCATAGTTGACGTACCGCACCGCTAACCTCCAAAGTTGCATTTTATACATTTATTCAACAAATATATGTACTGAATATTTTAAACGTGGTATATACTCTCAGTATTTTTCTCTTCAAAATGCAGTTTGTTTCATAATTCTAATGTATTTGGTTCCTGTATTATTCACATTTCATATACAGGGTGTGCTAAAATTTAAAAAAATAATTCAGGCGCCAAAAGGTTAAAGCTGTATAAACACGTTCGGTGGTTATTAAGTCCTGTCAGTTACTGCAAGGAACTATGTTGACCTTGACAGCGTGTGCAGGAGTCTCGTACCTGCCGGTTAAACTTGTGAACATAAAACATACAGGTCCTGTCCAAAACGAAGGTCCCTGTGACTGCAAAACATGTATTTTTTTTAAACGAATTCTCCTGAAGCTGATAAATGTAACTGAAACGCGCCAGTTGCTCGTCAAAGGCACCTAAATGTCTGGTTCCCGCTTCACCTACTGCGACCAAAATCATCATAGCTTTGCTTGTGAGTAAACATATTTATGTGGGCAAAAATCTATGCACATTAATGCTATATGGTTTTATAGAATAAGATTCTTCAGTATTGGAGGTCCGAATTATTAGCTTGTTCTGATTAACTACGAACATTTCACTAAATAGTTTCTTACCACGATACAATTCACCCTTATTACGGTTCAAAACCTTCGTTTGAGGACAGTGGGCAGAGTGACTTGAACTGGAAATATTCCCAGGTACAACAATATATCTAGAAGTTTGGAATTACTTGCTTACTTACTCCATGGTGCACAGTCCATCTTGAGAAGCTAACTGGTTTGCAGCTAGTCAAGAAATTCCCCGCATTTCACGGAACCCGAAGGTTCATTACCGCACTCACAAGCGTCCGCCACCTGTCCATATCCTGGGCCAGCCTAATCCAGTCCACATACCCACATCCCACCTCCTGGAGATTCGTCCTAATATTATCCACCCATCTACGCCTAGGTCTCCGCCATGGTCTCTTTCCCACCGGTTTCCACACCAAGACCCTATAAGAAGTTTGGAATTACCCTTCGTAAATCGCAAAACTTCTACACTGGCACTTTCCCGCCATCTTTCTGATTTTACAAAATACGGAACGACACAGTCTGTCGGATAGACAAATGAATTCTGTGTATATAAAATCTTATAACGTATGTACCTTTTATGTTAGTCTAAATAAAATGTGTTCTTTATTTGCTGCGTTCAATTTACGTTACATGTTGAAATGAGAACATAAACTGAGTATTTACACAGCATCAAACAATTAGGAACAGGAAACTCAAATACTAACGCCTACAATTTGCTGGTACTGGTACCTGCAAGCTGAACACTGGTAACGCCAAAGTTCGACAAGGAACTTGATCCAAAAACCGGTTCCTTCTGACCTATATTACTAAAATCCATCTCCACTGTGCAAAACTCCAGGAATTGAACGGTATATATGGGTATCTTACATGTAACATTGCCCACGACGATCATTTACTGCAGCGGAAATTTCTAATTACAAACATGGCAGCAACGCAGACATTAACCTGCGCAGTGAGCTCAAAGATATTACACTGCGCAGTGTTTTCACAGAGACCAGCCTGCGCAAATCGTAGACGGTCAGATATTACACACCGCAATCGACAATAATTTCCCTGCTATTTCATTACTCATTCGTCACATAAAAATATTTTAAATAGACATTATTATCTCGCATTAAATCCACTGTTTACTTTGTATATGAATTTGTTCTACGAACGGGCACTTTTGAGAAAATATGAGAATTTTGATGTCAGATGCGACCCGAATAAAAACAGCCCAATATAAACATTTCGGCATTCTTCCTTTATACCAAAAGTATTCGTAGTCATTGTTTGGTTTCGGAGTTTTAGAACGATAACTGTCTTACCACACTGCGCTTACGTGATGTACACGGTACAAAAAATCGCATAAAAGTTGTGTTCGCCACAAAATTTTTTTAGCACACTTCAGAATCTTAAGAGAAACGGCGATATTTTGAATAAAGGTTTAATTAGACGAGTTACAAATTTATTCAAACACACTAACGTAAGAATTTCTTTTAGATCCAATGACAGCCCGAAAAAAAAGACTCTGACGGAAAAATGTGGAAATATTGTACCTGCGTCTTCCGATCGCACTATGCCCCTCGGGTCGACTCAGCCTCTGACAGAAATGAGTACCAGGAGCATTTCCTGGGGGTAAAGGCGGCCGGTGGGTAAGGCTGACAACCTTACCACTATCCTGTGACGTTGTCATGAAATATGGGAACCTTAACTTCCTGGAACCCTCTGGGTCACACAAGGCCTGTAATGGAACTGCCATACCTTTATTATTGTACCTATGTAAAACCTAATTTTTTTTTTACAAATGAAATTGCGCTCAATGCCCGCGTGAGTCGAAAATTTCTGCGCGTATTGAAAGAACATATCTTATCATAGCAAGTAACAGAGTTGACTGCATGTTTGACGTTCAGTTGCTGAAAAATATCCAATCGAGAAGTCGAACCATCGAACAACCCGTGAGGAATACGTGATTTAAAGCTTCCGCCGCGAAGTAGATGAGAACTGCGCTCTTCGGGGCTGTTACGCAGCGAGTGGTATAGCCCAGAAGAGCGCAGGTCTCAAACCATGTTGAAGTATGATTATCGTAATGAAGGTAACGATACGGATTTTCCTGAAAGCTTGTATATTATCTTGTCAGCAAAGGAAAGGAAACAGGTTAATTTATGGACAGGAATTTCTATAATAAACACAACAAGATGCATCAATGTCTCAATTTATTTTATTTTGGAATACAACTCTACATCTTTATCGTTGCACCGTGCATTTTGTTGTTTATTTCAGCAACACACCAACAAATGCACATATATAGTCTTCAATAATCTAAAATTTACATTAAAACACTCCTACATGTTTCGATCACACGATCATCCTCAGTGAGCATACTTTGTTCCTTGCTGAAGTTACAGTTTAGCAACTTTAGCAAGGAACAAAATATGCTCCCTGAGGATGATCGTATGATCGAGACATGTAGGAGCGTTTTAGGTGTTTTAATGTAAATTTTAGATTATTGAAGACTATATATGTGCATTTGTTGGTGTGTTACTTAAATAAACCAGCCTACAAGTT
>Ga0136643_10007084_pt1 | contig 16170 bp, 7 predicted proteins | sample TergutLab28metaG_FD_96883 | JGI IMG/M metagenome (GOLD analysis project Ga0136643, IMG submission 96883) | Labiotermes labralis P1 segment gut microbial communities from Petit-Saut dam, French Guiana - Lab288 P1 (version 3) (version 3) | ecosystem: Host-associated > Arthropoda: Insects >... | reverse complement strand
TATCGATTCCGTCCTACGACATCAGCACCCCCTCGTATATTAGAGAAAATTGACATGTTCACATATTTTTTGTACTGAGGCCTGTGTGCTCCTACAAAATGTATTTATAACAATTTCAGAGTAGGTGGCGTGATGGCAGCATGTCTGTAATTCAGTTTTATAATTTTTGGTAAATTAATGTCTAGTAGTTATCACAAGAAAATAAAACTTGAACGTCAATTCCTTTTTAGTGTACATGTATATGAATGAACATCACCCCATCGCAATAAACATAACAGTACAGCATATAAGTAACTTTAGTGTAAAAAGTAGCTCCCTGATGATGGTTTAAAGAAAAAACCGAAACATGTCGGAGCCCTTAATGTAATTTTAATGTTTTATCCAACTGAGGTTTTACATTGTATTTTAGAAAATTGTGCATATGTTGGTAAATACATAGTTCAAGTTTTATGAATCTGAATGGGACCGTATGCAGAGAGACACTCTATTCTTAAAAAAAGAACTTATGTTCTTGTAATATATCTTTTTCCAAGTTCTGCAAAATATACGAATATCTCCATATACACAGAATAATTAACCGAATTATTTTATAATCTTTGAATATACATACCGTAATATTCAACCCAAAGTCCTGAATATGTCCAAAAAATTGTGGTTAAAATACACGACTAAAAGTTAAATTTGTAATGAACAAGAATTTTAACGACAGTCTATTTGTAACAGTCTTTATAAAGTTGTCAATAAGAGTAGCAACTGAGTTAAGTTCAGACATGTGGCTCGTATACAGTGACATACATTCGCACAAGAATACGGTATAGAGGCTGTGGACAGTAAAGGAACGGAAGGACAGGGCGAGATAAAAATAATGAATTTGGTATGATATACTGCCCTGATACCGAGAAGTTAGTTCGAATTGATGGAACGTCTACGTATGCGTGCGAAAGAGACTGCCAGATAACCCCAAGTGGTGTAAGCAAGACGTTGATAACGCTAGCCATTGGAAGATGAAGGAATACCATTAACTTTTGTTACATATTTCACGCTAAGTTGGACAGCAATGTTGATATCCTCCGCCGCCTATAGAACTTCGCTACCAATTCTTTCTATCCTCCCACCACCACCACCACCAATGTGAACCTTCAAAACTGTAGAATGAATTTTTGTATTTTATTTTTAGTTTAAAAGAGGCGGTACGTTTAAAAGAATTGGCATCTGGTCACTGAATAACGAGTCCAAAAAGGTGTGTTGAAGCAAACCAACAAATGAAAAGTTCCTCCGAATTATCTTTCCCAAAGTTGATTTTTTTCTAAGAAAACTTAAAAAATCCTCTAAATTGTGGGTTTTCCATCCCGTTGTGTTTACGTATAATGGAATATTTTATTGGACCGTCGTTACACAACAATATGGTGCAATGTTTTTATTATGTAACTAACAGAGTTAGTTGTATACTGAAAACATTGCACCGCATTGTTTTGTAACGATGTCCAAAAAAATATTCCATTAAAAAACCCTGTTTTTCTCAATTCGCAACCCTGTTTCACAATGTATCCCGTGAAGCTTGATAATTCTTTTTTTTCTCTCGGAAGGTACATTGAAACTATCACACATAAAATTATTTAGGTGTTCTGATTTTTCAAGGCCAGAATTTTTCTTCCTTTCCGAGTACATTTTCTTACTAAACACTGCAGACTGCGAAGAAAAATTCTGAATGCTTCTACTTAAACAGTGTGAAGGAGGCGGTCTGCTTTTCTCTTTGTTACTCTTTTAACAACGTTCTAACAATTGCAGTAAATTATATCTCTGCTAAAAAAAAGTGCCCTAGAAAGTAATTTTACCTGAGAGATATTAATTAACTTGTAAGTGAAGAATATTGCATAAAGAGGAAGTTGTTAATTTATGATCTTCTACTTCGTAACTGCTAGTGCTTTCCATAAAACGTTATTGCGTAAAATTTTTCTTCTTTATATGTATACTGTCGGATGATTTCACACTCTATTATGAAACTTGCCATAAGAGAACGTATTTTCCGAGAATGAAGGGGAGAGGAATTAAAGTTGAGTGAAGTAATTACAGGTTTGTTTCCCTATGGCAGCAAACTCAGAGCACAGTGTGATTCTTACCAGACATTTACCTACATTAACTCCCTCAATGAAATTTAACGCTTGAGGTATTGAAATGAGGGCATAACACTTTGTCTGGTTTTCCTTGTCGGTGGGTGACAGTCTGTCCGTCATTTCCGTTGGAAACCTATGATTTCTGTATTGTTTGAAATGCATTCATACAGCAGCTTTAGAGTTTACCGTTTGATTTATGATAATTTTTTTTTCGCGTATAAATGCAGTGTGTGTGGGCCGGATAGCGTGGTCGGTATAGCGAATGGCTACGGACTGGGCGATCCGAGAATCAAATCCCGGTGGGTGCGAGATTTTCCGCACCCGTCCAGACAGGCCGTGGGGCCCACTCACCCTTCTGTACAAACGGTACCGATTCTTTCCAGGGGTTAAGAGAGGCAGGGGCGTGACGCTGACACCTAACCCCCTTCTAGTACCCTGGTCAAGAAAGAGTAGAGCTATACCTCTACTCCCCCTATGGGCCGTACGACCTGTACAGAGCCTCAGTGCCTGTAAAAGAGCGTACTTTTACATATATATAGTTCACATTAATTTAACCCATCCAATAAAAGAAATAATCTGTTTTTTATATAAATATTCACTTCGTCCCTCAAAGGGAACACATATACATCTTTTACTTGTGAAGAGAAACTGCAATACATTTCTGTAATAATTACTTGCAACAAATGAATGCATTATTTGTAGTAACGCAACCTGTCGTTTTAAGGTTCACATGTACATATAAGTCGCATTTCTCTCTTCTTTTTAAGTGGAAGCAAAGTTTGATCTCCCGTGTGAATGAAGACCACAGGCAGAATGTATCCATAAAATTTCAGTATTAAGTTAACAGAAGATTTAAAAATTTCAGTACAGAAGAGCTTCGTAAACGATATTCTCCGCCCACGCTTATAAGTGTTATAATTACGGATTTAAGATTGATGCAATATGTAGATCACGAAGAGGGAACAAAGTACGCAGGCTGCAAAACTTAATTTTTTAATGCTCCAATGCGCGTATGTGGCTGTAAGATTAAATTCTGCCTTTATCTTCACGTTCTAGACGTTATACAGGGTTATTCGAAACGATCGTCGGGGTTTTAAAAACTTGTCATACACAATACTCTTTGAGATATGAATATATGCCTTTTTTATTTAATAGAACAACACTCCAAGTTTTTGTTACATACCTTACAGTTTCTCTATATGTGCACCCTTTGTGATTCTACAAACATCAACACGACAATCGAGTTCGTTCCGCATGTCAGAGGTGATTGTTTCAATGGCGGTTCTGTTTCGTACCTTCAGTTCCAGGATACACACGCACCCTGTCTCTTGAAAATGTGCATACCACCTTCGAATGGAATTGTCAGATGGTGGTTGTTTCCCGAATTTGGTGCGGAATTACCGCTGGACAATTTTACCCCGACAATCATTTTGAATAACCCTGTATAATAAGTGGGAGTCTCTTTTATTGCCAGGTGAGGCAGACTGTTGCGAGTACTTCACAAGACTCTGTATAATGTATAAATTCTCTTTTAAATAAGATTTCCTCTTTTTCTGCGAAATAGCTTTCTTAACTTGAAGCTCTGCAGTGAGTGTAACATAATTTACGGACAAACTTTTTCGTATAACAGGTTTTGCATATGCAGAAATCCAGTTTCTGACATGGATATATGAAGTTGAGCCATACTTGGTCTTCTCTTCTTTGCATAACTATGAAATACGAGTGAGGAAGGAACAAAAATAAATATGGTATAGGTTCGAATCAAAATCTGCGTTACATGTTGTCATGCACATCACTGATAAAGAAAGACACCTTCCTCTAAGTATAGCCGTAAAATTTACAATAAAATTTCATTTATTTTACAAAAATATTTAAAAATTAATACAGCATTTTATTATAATAATAATTCAATAAGACGATATAATAATTTCCACTTTCCCTCATTCCTTTTCTCAACAACTAACGTTCAGTATTCAGTACGCAGTATCTAGTTACAATTTGATTAAAACCGGCAGCCTGGAAAAACACACGTTGAAGAAGATTCATAACAAAGGCTCTTATTCTACAGTTTCAAAACACACTGGAGTCTGCAATTAGCAGTGACTGGTGTAACATAACATTTCGGTCATCCTGTAACTCGATAAATTTCGTAAACCCCCTGCAGTATCGTCAACGAATCAAAAGATCTCAGATTCGTACTTGATTCATTTTAGTACGCTAAATGTGTACCAACATTTCAGGAGAAACTGCAGCATTTACTATTTTTTGCCCTGAAGTTTGTTACCGTACTTTCCCTGTGTGGGTTTTGGATTGTAGCTTCCCGTTTCTTCTCAGTTAGCCTAAAGGTCTTATATCAGGGTAATCTACTTAGAGGTCCCTATAAGGTCCAGGATCTTCAACAATCAGCTGACTTACGAACACAACACTTAGTTCTGGGTTTTTGTTTGTTTATTTGTTTCAGTTCACTTTCGGATTACAAGTTGGTATATTATAACACATTATCAGCTGTATCCACTTGCACATTGGTTAATCACACGGATTTACAATAATCTATTTGTATAATACGCCTTACTATTCATTATTGACGAAATGTTATATTCTTAACGGAGAACCCAAATTTACATGTGTGCTCTCCAGCGGTCTAAAACAGAGGGTCTCTCGCTTGTTTCCCCTGTACTCTCCAAACCAAATACCCCTCTATGTACAACAAATGATCCTATTGGTCGAGATTCAAATTCATAAAACCCAGTAGGTCGAATTTAACTTTTTGGATAGTCAAACCTCATTGGCTGGCTAATTCAAGTCAGTAGACCCCAATCGTATGTTAAATGAAGATTTCTGGGGGTCCCTCACAGGCACTCCTACTGAATGAATTACGTCCTCAAAGTGACAAAAGTCTCGAATTTCATTCTGAAGAAAAAAAACCGAGCTGTAAAACTCCTACAACTTGACAGCTGATGGATGTTCTGTCCAGGCTCAAGATTTTGAATGCCTTTATGGCCCTCATAACTCCTGCTGTGTTCCCTGTTAGGTCATTTACAGCCAAAGGAATTTGTGTAAATTAACCTGTTCAGGTTTTGAACCTGAATCGCCGGTCAATGTCAGGATTTGAACCTGAAATGCCGGTAACAAGTTGGCTGCAGCTTTTTTGTCCTTTAATACAGTACCTACAATATTACTCCGCTGTACATCGCAAACATCATCATCTCTCTCACCACGAAGGCGCATCAAAATTGATGTGAGAAGAATTAAAGTCGCAAATAGATGCAGAGTGTTTTACTCCCTACTTTAAGGATAAGCACCTACTTGGCACTCTAGTAACTTTTAATTAGACTTTCTAAAGGATTTTGTCCCTGCGATCGTTTGTTCAGTGCCCATCATCTACTGTTAAACGTACCCGAGGAGAAGCTTACGAAGCAACGGTGCCCGAGCGTCGAGTTGAGCATTGGGCGACGCTTATGTGTCAATCAGGAAACAAAAACCGATATTTCTGAATATCGCACTATACAGTATTACACGTAGCCGAGATCGGGCTGGATATTTAGTAACATATTTTATTTAGGCTTGTTTAACTAAAGAATAAGAACCAACCAGATGCTACTTATTATACTTATGATATACTCAACATGTTTGGGCACTGTTGTGCCCATCATCAGGAGCTCACGTCTATAGTGCTGATTACCACATGGGCCGTCCAGTTCTTGGGTTGCTGTTGGTTGGAAGCTAGTGCAGGCAGACTGGATAAGTGTCCGGGCTGCAGACTATAGTCTGTCCGAAACATGTTGAGCATATGAAAAGTATAATAAAGCAATAAGTAGCATCTAGTTGGTTCTTATTCTTCAGTTATCACAAAGATGCACGGTCCAGCACACATCAAATTAGGTTTGTTTATATTTCTAAACTGTGTTTATTTATTAGTTCCGCTTATACGTTTTTCAAACATGTAGTGACTGTTGAAGCAATGGATGGCTATTGCATTTGCTTTCTTCTTACTCGTGAATTTATGTGGACACAAAATAATTCATATTTATTGTATCGTTGACAGATTGTCTTTATACCAACTCATTCATATACGTACTTACATTTCTGTTAGCGACAGCATTCGACACCAAATTGGCTATGGTTCCTCTGGAAGAGTATATTTATTAAATACGAGCGGAATTCTCTGCTGATCAGCCTGTTCTGTATAAATATGCAATAACTCGTAGCGGATTTTATACATCTGCAGCAATAGACATTAACGAAAATTTTGAAATTAATAAGAATATTACGAGTTTTACTATGTTTTTGGGATTACTTTTTTTCTGAAATAATAAAACACATAATCTACGAAATATTTATTCCTATGATCTTTATTTAGTTGGACTTTATATTCATTTGTGTACTATTTACTAATAAACCTCTAGCACAGATATGTAAGCTTTCATTTCGAACGGCTAAATTTAGCCTAATTATATTGGGTTATGGAAAACATAATATCTTATAGGCTTAGAGCCTGAAAATGGCTCCACAATTGGGCCGAAACATGTGGATGGAATTATAAACTCATATAATCTAATAAAATGTAAAGTTTTATATGACTGTACAATATATGTTTTATGTTATGTTTGTTTATACGCGTGTTTCTAAAGACACATATTTCCATTATGTGTTTCTGTGTCTGTTTGTTGTCTGCATGTACGTTTGTCTATCCTCAAGTATCAGCTAGCAGAATTGTGAGACGAATATTAATTTAATTCTGAATAACAGCCCTACACGTAAGCCAATAGAGACAGCGTGGTTTGGTTTAGCTTGTTGGTTACCAGTCCCAATGAAAGTTTGTAACGTTCGAGTCTTTTGATATACGGTGGAATTTAATGCACAACGCTTTCTGCACGTAACGTTCTATGTAACTCCCCCTCTCACTGTGAGACTTTGTACTGGAAGATTAGGGAGATTGTAGGTTAACACTTATGTTTTCCCTTACTTGATCTTTGTCGACAAAACTTAATACGCAGCACTTTAATTTATCAAGTATCCGTGTTTAAATCTATGTCTATGATTTTGAATATGCATGTATGTAAATGCGTGTGAACGTTATATTTTTTACTGTATTTAAAACTCATACACTAAATAAAGGCCTACTTCAATTTTTGTGTATTTAAAGCCAGATAATGATATTGGAGGAAACAGTATCGGATAACTTGTGTTGGTACGAATAATGTCCATATTTTATCTAGTGTTATGCCAACGTAAAACACTGGTTCCGAGAAATCCTGCTATTAAAGAAGAATTCCTTGTTAGTTCTAGCCTTTCAAAGCTTTATGCTAATTCCTGTCATCATACCGCCACCTATGTAATGACCTCTCGAATTAACGGATTTCCATATGTCTCAAATATGTTGCTTTCATGTGTAAATTGAACATATATTTTCACACAATCCCAGCATTATATTTGCCTGTTCTTAAATTAACTATTTATGGTTTGGAGGGATAAGAGAATTGTAATTCTAATACTTTTATAAACTCCTTGAAGTTTAACGGAGAAAAGAACGTTTGAATTCAAATAGTATTTACTTTCATGATGGAACTAAGAAATGAGTTGAAATCATTTGCTTTTGTAACGGCATAAGGTGAGAGAATTGTCAATTGAAAAGGGCTGAATTTTTTCCTGTTCGGCACGTATTCCCCCCTTCGTATACTTCGCATTTATGCCCTTAAATTCCCTTCGTCGTCGTTAAATAACTTCAACTGTCTGGAGTCCAACACCGTTAAGTGGAAATGGCAGTAACTCTGGCTGTTATTTACAGTAACAACTTCATAACTGTACATTACTTATTAGTGTTTATGAATGTAACATTTTACGGGTATGTACAAAAGGACAATCACAGGAGACAAGACCCTGGGATATTTTTAAGCAATTTGCGATAATTATTTCTCTTCTTCTGATCGTGTAGGACGTAGCTTTCTACGTTTAGTGGCGTCGAATTTCAAGTTTCTGCCGCGTTACGGCTTTTTATTTCCATAACCTTGTCGTGAAAATGACCGATAAGGAAGAGATGGAGCGAAATATACAACTCGCAATGTGAGTAGAAGTCATGGGAGTGTAAAGCGGGTTGCTGTCCAGTAGAGAGCACACTTGACTAAGAAAATGTTGAGACTTTTTCGCGAAAACCCGAGGAAAATAGCACCTGAAGTTGTAAATTCTTACAATTGGTTAGTGCAGATTCGCGGATTGTGTAATTCTGCTTCTTCTCTGGCATTAGACTCCGTTTTGGAACTTGGCTTCCATTCCAGATTTCCTCAATTCCCGGCACTCTCTGATCATTGTCTGTCTCTTTTTTAATTTCCATTATACATAAATTTTCTTCAACCTCAATTCTTCACTATTTTCGTGGACTTCCTTTATTTTTTTTAACTTTTTCGGCATTCTTTGGTTTCGAATTTTTTCAACATAACCAAACTCGAAGAGACTTTACGTATTTTAAACTATTTGCCTCTTGTAATGTGTCCTTTAGAAACTTGTTTGTTCTTGTTCTCCAAAACTATTCTTCTTTTACCCCTCCACATATTTTCCTTATAATCTTCCTTTCAAATATTCTCACCTCTTTCGTGCTTCCGTGATTTTTTTCTTGGCTTCGGATTGTTTGATCATATATTACAAATACTCTCAATCGTCCTTTAAGATTTTAAACTCTCAAGCCAATGACAGTAAAGAATGTTACCCCTGGTTTCGAAGAAACTTACTTCTACCATCTGCATAGTAATGTAGTGTGCTACCATAAGTATAGTAGTATTTTCCAAAAGGTCACTAAATGTTTATCAGACTCCATGATATCACTTTTAAAAATATATTATTCTAAATTACAGGCATCATTGTAAACCACTAAAATACTGATTCATATTGCTTGTAGAATCTGTTTGGTGTAGAATGTTGAATAATCTCCTAGTTGGAAATTTAGAACGAATTAAAATAATTCTAATCCTGTAGCGTTTAAAAGGCTCCAGTTCTATGAGAAGGGAAGGTGTAAATCATTCAGAAAAAGGAGCTGCTTCTACCGATGTAACAGCCATCTGACACCTATCATTACTTTAACGTGCATAGTAAATTACTGTAGAGATGCGTCGCAAAAACACAAAATAGTATGACTATCTACCGTGAAACGCTTCACTGACAGAATTGCAGTGAGATGCTAGATTCTCTCTTCATCCGTCCAGCGTTACCCAGATGTTTCTCAAACAGATTCTCTTGTTAAAATCTGTAATCAAATTAAGTTCCGTTTTAAAATGCCTATACGCTTACGATATGAAGTTGCTGGTATTTACGTGGGTTCCAAAAATTAGATTGTAAGAATGAAAAATCTACTCGAAAGTAAATTTATTTTCGTCAGACCGATTACAAGGACCAAGGCACTTAGAAGATTAAAATCTAAATAAGTGAAATGGTAGTAATTGCCAGTTTCATCGCTTCGTCACCATTGATTTAATTTAGAACACCAGAAATAATGGTGTGAAATGACTAAATTTCTCTGCCTTGGAAACAAAAACTCAAGGAAATAACTGATAAAAACCACGGACACCATTTTATCTGCATTTTCTTACCACAGTCTACCAGTGATGTCCGCAGTGCTAGATGAACCAATTGGAATCTAATGAAGTGCGAATTTCATTAAATTCGAACTAGATGTCGAGTGACTAATTACATTCCAACCCGATGGCTTCGTTTGTATAAAAACATTTTTTTTGACACGAAGAAGAAGTAAGCTCGCAGTTACTGAAGATGGTATACTATGCTTTAGATTGGTGGGTCTCTAAATTTTGTAATTACGTCATATTATAAAAAAAAAGAAGTTTTGTAAGCAGGATCTTTCCCCTCCTGATTTGAGAATTTAAGGTTAGGCGTACTCAGTTGCGCCCTGTCCAGAAATCTGATGTCTGCCACTGGACACTAGGTGAGTTAGTTTTGCTAAGGCGAAGTGTGTTCAGTTAACGTGCTATAGTGACAAGTAACAGAAAGCGTAAGTGTTTTGTTAATGAAATAAAACAGCTACAGTGCGTTGTTATTTTTAGTAACAAGTTTTTAGGCGGATTCACAAAATTACGAAAAGTGACTATTAGTTACTTTATGTCAGCCTGTCCGTCCGTCTGTCTCTTTGCACTGAACAACTCGGCTGCCACTGAACGGATATTCATGAAATTGGAATCTGAGTGTTTTTTTAAAATCTATCTGAGTGTTTTTCGAAAATCTGTCTGGGAAATTATACTTCCATTAAAATCGGATAAGAATTACGGTACTTTACATGAAGACCAATACACATTCTTGATAATATCTTGTTAAATTCTTTTTAGAATGAAAAAGGTTTCTGAAAAGGTTGTAGAGATTATCAAAATATTGTCTTATTTTCAATTTTTTTTTAAATCGAGTTTTTTGGGGATAATGTCGAAAACTACTGTAGAGTCGGGCAGACCGCAGGTGACAAATGGCGCATGCACATTGGATGCTGATTGTCTGTGGCTAAAAACACACACAGTAAGAACTGGTAATTCTTAATGCTGTCCCACTGATACAATTTTCCCACGAACAGGCCTTAATGTTACGTTATACGTACATTTCATGTGCTGTTGGCAGATAGTTTCACAGTCTTTTAATTCACAGAGATTATGAAAATCAGTATCAAAAAGTCGTGAAGAATTTCTGTAATTCTTTATTTAACATCCCTGCAAAAGCGTAAAATCAATACTTCAAAAACAAAGGCAGTGTTTAGTTTATTTGAATTTTGTGAGATTGACAGCCATGTTTATCTTGACGAGTCATATATTGTAATGCCAGAAGTCAGTCGGCAAACATAATTTGAAATTTATGAACTTTTGGCTTCTATGTGAGAGTTTAAATTTGTCAAATTTTTACAACTTTTTTGGGATCTTTCCCTGCTTTGGCCGAGATGCGTGTTTTAGAGATTTTTTCTGCACATGAGAAACAACGAGCAGTCGAGTACTGCCTGCAGAATTATACTACACTTTACACCACAACAAAAAGTGTTATTTGCATATATATATTTATATATATATATATATATATATATATATATATATATGCATATAAAACTTCTGGGGTGGTGTATATATGTATACATATATGTATATTTATATGTATATATGTATGTATGTGTGCATGTGCATGTACATGTATATGTGTATGTACATGTATATTTATAGGTATATTATGTGTATATGTATATGTATATGTATATGTACATGTACATGTATATGTTTATGTGTATGTGTATGCATATGTATATGTATATTATATGTTTATGTATGTGTGTATGTACATGTACATGTATATGTATATTTACATATACATATACATGTATATGTACATGTGTGTGTGTATGTATATGTGTATTTATAGGTATATTATATGTATATGTGTGTATAAATATACATGTACATTTATATGTGTAATGTGTATGTATATGTGTATATATATGTATATGTTTATGTTTATATATATATATGTGTATATTTTATGTATATGTACATGTACGTACACATGTGTATATAAAAAGGAGTGCGTTTTTAATTACAAGCATTTGTTAATATTGGCCATTTGTATGTAGCTTTCTAAGTATATATATTTCACTTAAAGTAGAGTAAATGTACGTTACGACAGGCTCCAAATTTCCTATAAATTTGTCCACAGCGAATTGGAGACTGCGAGTCATTAATAGAACCGCTAATAGCGTTATGAAAACTTATAATTCAGTAATTTTCTTAATTTTTCACCGCGAAAACACAGCAACCTAACACATGTATTGCACTCCTGAACATTTAGATATTGCGCAGTATTTCCTATAGTTAAGCAGCAGGAAAACCTAACAAATTTTTCTGATTAATTTATTATCTATTAAGCGTTTCCGAGAACGAAATCTTCCTACGGACTCGTATCAGAATATTTGTTTGTTCTCAGGTATTATAATTGCATGAGGAATAGAATCCATCTTAATTACACGCGTTTTATATATAACTTAGTTATCTGTTGAGTCGCATGAACATCTGTTTCAAATCTGAGACATTCTAATTCAATTACGTCAGTACCTAGCTTTCCATATTGAATTCCTTTATCTAACGGAAAACAATTCTAAGGCTGGGTTTCAAAACGTGTCTGTGTGCTATGTATTCCCTACTTAATGAATTCTTCGAGAATTTCGGTGGTCTTAGTGCGTTCCAGTGTCAGCGATTCGATTCCGCAAAAATGACCAATATTTATCTTTCCTTTTTCTTATTCAGGACACATGGTCCAGAATAACCCCTGAGAAATGTAATCTTTACTCTACATGGCATGTAAGAACAGGAAAGGCGACCAGGGTTTGAAGTAACAGTTCTATGAAACATGAACAAGAACAAAAATAGCAACAAATGCTGCTATTATTATTATTATTATTATAATCATCATCATCACTTAATTCAGAAGTGCGGATGGCTGCGTCTGCTGAAACCAGGTTTCTGCAGATTCTAACAATTTATAATTATTTAACACTATCACTTACCCACAAATGCTGTTTTTAAAAATTGGTTTGACCACTTATAGCTTAACTTATGTAAATTTTGCTTAATTTTCTCGTTTCTGAAAGCTTTGTGAATCCTATCCATTTCTTGTATGGTATTTCCTCATTTGTACTTATTCATTTCCTGTTCAGAATATTTTCTGTCCACCTGTGCACCTCAGAACAATTAATACTTTTGTGAAAGGCAGTCTCTTCGTCAGACGAAACGTGTCACTTCCCATGTTTCTCCACTTCTTAACCCACTCAGTTGACAATTCCCTTTTCTGCACAATGTTATTCTGCTTCTCTTATTTCTAGTAAAATATGTCACGTAATTCACTTATCTCAACAAATATTAATTTCTTAAAAGTAACTAGCGAATAGGCCAATCCCGGTGGCCTCGCAGTTTAATGCGCGGGTTTACCGCCACTCGCTTCCTAGGATTGCGGGTTCGAATCACGCATGAATATCTCTTGTGTGTGTTGTGTGATGTCAGGCAGAGTTCTCTGAGACGAGTCGATCACTCTTCCAGAGGAGTCCTACCGTCGGTGGTGTTTCTGATTGTGACCTCAAAACCTCACCAACGAGGTGAACTAAGCCCACTGGGTTTGCCGAGCCATATGAAAAGCTAGTGAATACTTCTCCCTATCTTTGCCACGTCAATCTGTCCTTCAAAAATCACATTTATCTTGCATTTCTCTCTTGTGACTTATATCAAATAAAATCACCTACTTTTCACTCTGAAGGCTTTTTGCTAAATTAAAAAATTATTTTTTTATTTTTATTGTTACACCGTGTATGTTGTCGAGTTACTCAATTATTACACCAACCACTGTACAGATATAAAATTTATAAAATTTACACATTAAAACATTAAAAAACTCCTACATATTTCGGTCCTAAGACCATCATCAAGGAGCTATATATTCCTTGCTAAAGTCACACTAGAAATAGTCACAGATTAATTTCTTTATACAAGTTGGGTGTTGAGGCAGCAAGTGTGACTTTAACAAGGAATATATAGCTCCCTGATGATGGTCCTAGGACCGAAACAGGTCGGAGCGTTTTTAATGTTTTAATGTGTGAAATTTTTAAATTTTATATATGTGCAGTGTTTGGTGTAATAATTGAGTAACTAAAAAATTAATGTTATATACTATCCATTCTGAACAACGAATTGTAGGTTCGTCATAGCCCAACTGCCTAACTCAATATCAATACTTTTCTACCAAAATGCCTTGTTTCTCATGTCTTTTCTCAGGCCCCCTTCAGCTATTATATTGGCAGCACGTCTAATTATTGTTAACATTTTAAGCTTCTATGCAGGATTAATATCTAGAATGCGGAGCATTTCAACTCTGAGCTTTCCACACTCATCCTCCTTTCAATACGAGACGTTATGAAGAAAGTGTATAGAAATTAATGTGATATTTGCCGTACAGAACAAAGAGCAGCTATCCGTGCAGTTTCCTGCGGAACACCAATTAATATTTATGCTCCCCTGGGTTTGAACTTGAAACAGAGATTTTTAAGACGAAGTTTTGTGAAAGTCTCTACAAGAGACTTTTGGTAAACTTTCTAGATACATTTCAGGTTTTATTAAGATAGTATACTCGTACAGTGACTTATTTTGCATGAGGGACGGTCAGTGTTGATAAATATATCATGAAAATAATTCTCGAAATACTTATTATAGCGGAAATCTTACTTGAAACTCGAGGAAAACGTGAAGATAATGCTTTAATTTTAAATTTTTTTTAGAAAAATGAATGCCTTCTAAGACTAAAACTAATAAATATTTATAAACGATTCAATTAGGAACTCAGAGATAATTCAATGTGATTCTACTAGGAGGATAAAATGCCCAAGTCCCGTATTGGATATAATTGCTGCATAATATGAGAATCATACTTAAGCATAAATATCCTGTGTGGGGAAATATGTACAGCTGCTGGTGTTAAACTTTCTGTATATAGAGGGGTTCACACATTTTCTAAAAATATAGGAGTCACCTAAAATTTCTACGCGTGGGAAGGGTGAAGGAATGGAAGTTCCACACTGTGAATCTATAAATAGTATACACCACAAAACAAAATTTAGTCGCCAAGGTGATGTGACGGCCGAAATATGTTTAATTTTGTATACACAACATACTTAACACTATGCCCAGAGTGTTAATATAAGTGAAAGTAATTGATAGAATTTTCAGTCTAAATATGAGTGTAATTTCTAAATTATTTGGGCTGTAAATACAACTTTTCTAATATGACTTTATACATACTTTAAGGGTAGAAACGGGATGCTTTTGATGGAGACGCGTCCGTCCGTCCGTCCGTCCGTCTGTATGCTGGTCGGTGACATAATATCTGCAAATTAATCTATTTACAAAAGTTATAAGCCACTGGGAAATTTCGTGAAAATCACCTCATTGGAAGTCGTAGTGTAGTTAAGTAGGCGCAAATGAATCTCCGTCTTTAATCTCCATTTTCCTAGAACATTTCCACGCAACGCAGTTCAGCATATGATTTGCGTGAATGTATCTGCAGTGAATTTTATATTTTTCTTACCTTCAAATTTCACAATTCTGCCCGATTTTCATATTTTACATTAGAGAAATTTTTCATGTCGTATTGTTGACCTGTTGTAATATTATCGAAAACATGTGCAGAGAAAGACACTCTTTCCAATTCCCTAAACAAAGCTGTTTCAGTGAGAAACGGGCTTAGTGGAAGCCATACTTTATTGAGGGACATAATGTGTATCTACTTTGATTCACATATATTCCCAATGTTTTTGAAATTCTATACACAAAACTACACTTCTTACATAAGTAAAGGAAGTTACTTTTATGCGTGTGGCCTGAATTTTTATTATATTTTAACAGCAAAGGACGCCTTTGCCGGGTCTATGTACGACGTCGCGGATCACGTAATTTAGATTCGTGTTTTAAACCATGGTTCTACCTCAATACATTATTTCCTGAATTTCTGAACATCAGAACCTAGGGAAATAAGACGCTGGAGCCAGCAGTATATACCGCAGATGGTTTCGTTCTCTTCCGCGGTGTAATCACAATATGCTAAGGTTATTTATCCTGAGTAGCTACCCCGTTTCTCCTGTAGCGTCGTCTCTTCACCCTGGGTTTACCTTCTCTTGCAGCACGTCAGAAGGGTTATTGCCTTTTCCCAAACCAATGTCAGTAGTTCCACACACACGCTGTAGACTGTGGCGCCATCCAGCTCCTGCAGACGCAACACCCCCATGTCGACTTGCTAAACGAGTAACGGCGACAGCCTGAGTGCATTAAAATCCAGGGGTGTACGCGAAGTTAAATACGTTATTTAGCTTTCTTACATCGTTTAATGTCACGCCCAACTGAAGTCTTTTTTTTTTAACTTAGTGTGGGATAACCGCCTCTGTGGTCTAGTGGTCAGAGTTTCTGGCTACAGATACAGAGGTTCCGGGTTCGATCCCCGGCGCTACCAGATTTTCTGAGTAGTAGTGGGTCTGGAACGGGGTCCACTCAGCCTC
>Ga0136643_10007083_pt1 | contig 16170 bp, 4 predicted proteins | sample TergutLab28metaG_FD_96883 | JGI IMG/M metagenome (GOLD analysis project Ga0136643, IMG submission 96883) | Labiotermes labralis P1 segment gut microbial communities from Petit-Saut dam, French Guiana - Lab288 P1 (version 3) (version 3) | ecosystem: Host-associated > Arthropoda: Insects >... | reverse complement strand
AGATGTTGAGTTGCAGCATATGGTTTTCTGCACCGTACACACGACCTACGCAGCGGCTCTCAAGACCACCACCCATCCAAAAACTCGGTGCAGAAAACCATATGCTGCAACTCAACATCTAATATTCCTGATGATGGGCGTATGTACCTGAAACATGTCGAGCTAAGAATACATCAATAAAATTACCTTGTTGCATCAAGTTGGCATTCACTTTATTTCATGAGGAATATGCACGGTCAAACAACCCTCAAATTAAACATTTCTAGAAATTTAAGTTCGTAGCATATGGGACACAGCCCAAAAGCCGCAAGACAATGCTTTAGAATGAGGAAAAACCATTTACTACGGACATAGCAATATACATAACTTTGCTTTTAGTCTATATTTATCCCTCTCTTGCATATGGCATGAAAGCGTTTTTATCTCACAATCAGCCTGCTCAAACGAAAGCAAAACAGTGCTTTATTCACTCGTACGCAGCAAACATAAAAAGTTCCCAGCTGAATTTAATATAAAAGAATTCCACTTTTTTCACAGGATTTTTCTTGTGCAGCCTTCTCAACATTAACTTCAGGATTTCCGCTCAAAGGGAATGACCCAAGCGTTAACTAAACTTCGTCATAACTAAGCCATTCAAAACACAAAATCAAAACTTCGAACAAAATGCCCAACCTATTTTCTCTGCAGCTTACTCACACAATCCAATATTCATCACTATACCTTCTTCACGTTCATAACTCTTTACCTTCACACCTTGCCTTTACTGGAAGGAAGAGCGGGGATTGCTTGGGACCTTTCACAGTTGTAAATATTTTGTTCCCTCTTCCTCTGTTATAAAAACAATAGACTTCTGTACACTTCGCATTTAAATTTCTCTCTTTTAGTCAGCCTTCGAACGGCTAAGCGCCGAGAATAGTTTGCTCTGGATGACTCGGTTACCATTTCTCAAAAAATTAAGTTCAATTTAAAATTTTATATTTTATATTTATTTTAGTATTATCCTACAGAGAAATTTGGCACAGAATTAAAGCTCAGTACTTGTATTAGTACAGTTATCCTTAAGGAATCTCTGCCGGAATATATGATATTCTGACTGGTAATTCTGGATATTTTTCTCAGTCCCTACAGGAGAAGTTCAGTCTAGAATCTCTATTAGGTCTAGAAAGTTTCCTCCAAATAACTTTCCAGTTTTTTATTCAGTAACCATTATAACATCGGTAATACATTTATCATATGTCACTGATATTGCCATAAAATATGTCACAAAAATGTCTTATTCCATTTACTCTTTATTCTTCATGTTTTTCGGCAAAAATTTTATATTTATTTTTACGTTTAAGTTAGATGTTCCTTAAATTTACTTTCTTGGTTTCATCACAATAACAACAATAAACTGAACACTACTAATTATGGAGTTACACAATGCATACAATTTCCGGTCATATTTTATTGAATCTCTCGTGCCTGTAAGAGTCCTCCTGTGTTGTTTGTAATGGAGCACAATCCAAGTTCCTCAGGAAGAAAGTTAGCATAATGCTACCGTAGTTTTCTCTCTGAGAAAAGGCTCCCTGGATAATTTGGTGAGGGTAATTGGGGGGGGGGAGGGGGGGTTCTAGTCCTACAAATGTCTGGGATCAACTGTAAATAGTGATAACACGACAGAAGAAAAGATCCAATATAGGATAACACTTGGAAATAAAGCATATTATGCAAACCAATTTCTCTTTGAAAGTAGATTTTCTCCAAGAATCAAAATTGAAACTCTACTAGAGTATTATAAGACCAACAGTAACATATGGCTGTGAAGTATGGGTCTTGAAAGAAACCGTAAAAAAAAACATAAAAATTAATGTTATTTGAAAGGAAAGTGTTAAGAAAGATCGGTGGTCCTACAAAAGAAAGAGATTGTACATGGAGAATCAAAACAAACGAATAATTAGATGAATTAATAAGACATAAGAATATAATAAATCACATAAAAGCCCAACAGTTAAGCTGGTTTGGCCATTTGCATCGAATGCTGGAAGAATGAATGGTAAAAAAGTATAAAACTGGAAACCGATGTCAATACGACCACAAGGGCGACTAAGAACAGCTGGGAAGATGACGTAAGAAATGACATGAAGAAACTGAAAATAAAGAATTGGATTAGCTGCATTCAGGATCGTAAAAAGTGGAACTCATATGTTGAGAGGGCCAAAACATTCAAAGATTGAAGTTTTAGCGCCTAAAGAAGAAGAAGAGGAATGGGTGAGGGGGGTGGGGTTGCCGAATACAAACTAATATATCTGAGACTAGACTAGTATGGTTCTCTCAACGCAGCCTATAGATCCTAGTCTAGGCAAATAACAACGACCCTGGCTACAGATTCCAGTAATGACATACGCAACGACCACAGATTTATGTTCATCTGTTTAAAAATTACCTATTGTAAAATCTATAGATTAATTACAGCAATTACAAAAGATAATTAAAAAGGGTTTCTTCCAATTCAAAGCGATGAATTCAAAATGCTTTGCGTGACTCTAAACGGAACAAACACGTAGGAAAGGAACACAGTTTTCTTTTTTTTTGTTTTTGTTGAACTGCGGCCCAACGCGGGCCATGGCCTCCACATTCTTGAGGTTTATAGATCACACACAACGACGCATCACAGTCGGTAGGACTCCTCTGGACGAGTGATCAGCTCGTCGCAGAGACCTCTACCTGACAACACACAACACTCTCAAGTGACGGGCATCCATGCCCCCGGAGGGATTCGAAACCCACAATTTCATCAGGCGAACGGCCGCATTTCTACGCGTTCGACCGCGCGGCCACTGGGACCGGTGTGAACAATACGTATCTCTTGGAAAACGAAAGGCCAGGAGTCATAAAACTACCCTAATTAAGTAATTTATTTATCTATTTATTTACGTTGTACATGCCTGTTCGACACAGTGGCAGTCTACAGCTGGAAAACGGAGGACTCATGTTTTAATTCGCGACATCAAACCATCCAACTCATACCCAACAATTATCGAGCGCTTGAGGTCTGGGGCTGAAGCAGACATGACGCGAAGCCGAATATTCACATCCGTCTCGTGGGAAAGCTAAGAAGTAGTGGAGCTATAACTTCACTGCTCTATATGAGTGCACAGGAACACTTTAATCATTATTTCTTTATTTTTTATGGGTGGTGTATTTTAAGACGCTGTCAGTACGCCAGAAAATACATATTCGAATGTTAAGATAATCCGACGAATGATGCAGTAAAACTAATTATAAAACAGTCGGCCGTGACTTAATCCGTGCAGCTTCTCTACATTTGTCTGGAGGTACTGCGAAATACCACGAACTATCTCACCATATATGAGGAGTATACCGATCAGGACTTGAAAAGGGCACCTCACGAATATAAGTCAGACCGTTTAAAGCTTGAGCCAACCTACTGCGATGTTTTGTTTGATGTTCTCCTCTTAGGTTTAATAGAAAAAAGTAATTACCCGACCAAGCAGAAGCTGAGGATAGCCGCGTCTACAGGAAGTTCTCGGTAGACGGATCTTTGATGATAGTGGATATTAATAACTAAGGACGGGGAGCAGACAATTTCATTTATGTTAACACCACATCAAACAGTCAAGACGTATTTTAGGAGGCCAAATTTTGTACCTCATGCTTGTGTTTAAAGGAGATCGAGCGATTCAATGTCCTGCGTTGAAATTTGGTAGCTGTCTTGAAAGTTGAACAAAGCAGTGTTTGCGTCAACTAGAGTGGACACTTGTAATAGTGAATATTATTTTAATAATATATTACCGTAACACATTCTCTACAACACGCAGAGTTTATTTGAATCCATTTTTTAAATCATTTGTACGGTGCATTTCGAAACAATTTTAATCGACTGTACCAAATAAATTAACTTAAGGTACATACTTTTGCAATCACTTCACCCCAACATAATTCGGTATAAAAATGCCATCTTTAGAAATACGTACCAAGTATAAAAACTCCTATTTTAAACTGGAATACATCTGTGAATTTCATAACATTCAGTACATTCTGTTGTTAATAATTGTTTTTTTATCTGAATATACACTCGTCCCGTCTCTAATTATATTTTATACGTTTAAATACTTTTTATAATAATTTGTTATAATATGAATTACACATCCCCACAATGCATTAGATAATTCACATATTTTCTCCACACATAATAAATGAAATTAACAGCAGAATATACTTACTTATTTACTTACTCCTTGCTCTACGGCCCTCTGGGACCCTTGACCTCCTTGATTACGGACACCCATTCTTCCCTTTCGAATGCCTTCCGCCACCATCTCTTAACCCTTTAAACGCCAAGTTAAATCCCATCTGCCCTTTGCTAGCATTGTTCGGAGCTCACCATATTCTCCACGTTATCAGGTAAAGGGTTAAACTTTATCTTCCTTAGATCCTTCTCTACAACTTGCAGCCATCTCAATCTAGGTCTTTCATTTCTTCTATTCCTTCCGGTTTTCTCTCAAATATTTTCGTAACTGTCCTTCCCTGATCCATTCTTACTACACGTCCAAAACAATCCATTGTCTTCTTTTTAATATCTGATACTATGTCTATATCTCTATACAGCTCCCTCATTTCCTGATTAGTTAAGAGCAGAATGTACTGAAGGTTTTAGGGTCGTAGATGTATTGCGAGTCATTATAGATGGTTTTAAGCTTGGTACGTAGTCCCTGAAGATGACATTTTATGCCGAAACATGACGAAGTGGAATAACTGTAACAGCATGTATTGTAATTACATTTAGGTAGTACATTAAGTGAATATAGGGTAGTTTTATCGATATATTCGAGTATATACTGACAACCACTGTGCTACAAATCGGAAGGTCGCTGGTTCAATTCCGGATGGTATTATCGGAATTTTTCATTGATACAATCCTTCCGATCACACTATGGTCTTGGGGTCGACTCAGCCTCTAACAGAAATGAGTACCCAGGAGTATTTCCTGGGGGGTAAAAGCGGCCGGTGCGTAAGGATGATATCCTTACCAACATTCTGGGCCGCTGTCACGTAATCTGGGAAACATAACTTTCTGGAGCCCTCTGGGCACCTCGGGCCTGCAATGGGACTGATTTACCTTTACTGACAACCAGGAATTTAGCTGCATGTTTCAGCTCATGCCAAGCGTCATCAGGTAAACTACAAACAGATTACTCACATATATCTACATATCTTTTTGTAAAAGCTACAACCTTGTCATTGTCTATTTTCTTAATGTTGTATTTCTTTAGTTCGCGCTGCTTCCATCTTCAAGTGGTTAGTTTTCTCGAGTCCTACACATTTGTTACAATACTAAATGTTTACAGTATTTAACGTATTAACCTACTACTTAATACGGCGGATACTATCACCGCGAATACCAAAATAAATATCTTAAAACGTACGCCTTAAAGAGTAGAAGAAATCGAAATATTGAAACGTCGAGAATACAAAACTTATCACCCAAGTACTGTAAGTGGAGGTAAAGTTATCCCTTTGCATGTCGTGCAGGCTAAGTGAGCAGAGACATTAAACACAATTTTTCTTAACCTCGGCGCTAGATGGGGTGAGTTGTTATCTATATGCCATGGTCGCTTTACTCCCACCCCGCTCCCGGTAAATTAATCGTGGCATACACTGTCTAGGTGGCGCAGTGAGCTCCTGCGCCTCTCTGAAGGCTTTGAAAGATATAAACTTCTCGTCCCTGCTAGGAAGCGAATCACAGTTCGTCAGACCTTCCACAACAGCGTTATTCAAGTCCCAACCAAAGTACTGTATCTACTTACTAGTTCCAGAATGCCTTAATTTCTTCTCATATATATATATATATCTTATTGTTGTACCGTGCATTTTTGTAGAATCACTTCTATTATCATCCAACAACTGCACTTACATAACTTTCACATAAAACACTTTAAAAACACTTAAAATCACTCCGACAAGAACAACAAAGCTCCCTGATGATGATCTGACAAGACCGAAACATGTCGGAGTGATTTTAAGTGCTTTTAAAGTGTTTTATGTGAAAGTTATGTAAGTGCAGTTGTTGGTTGATAATAGAGGTGATATATATATATATATATATATATATATATATATATATATTTGAGGTGAGTTTGCGCGATTTATTCCTTAAGACGCGTGCAGGCCTAGAAACGCGTTTCTATAGAACACCCCCTTTAGGTCAGTCTATTCCCTTCTCTCAAGGACACTACATCAATACAAAATGTATTATTATGCGCATGTGTGTAGTTAAGTATATTTTCTGAGGAATAAAGCATGAGAATAATCAAGGTAGCAAATTAAGTACTACACAGAATACAAAATATAGGAACTAGAATTTAATAATAGTCAGATGCAGGTTTCGGAGGTTCATTATCTCGAGAAGTGGATGCTGTAGGCTCTCTCCGTAACTGATAACTGGCTTTCTTTATATTTTAACCGACCTGTGCGTTTCTTGTTATAGGTTTAAATCCTCTTCGAGTGCCCTATTAATTTTTTCGTTTAAAATATATAGTGTAAAGCGCGAATCTCTTTTATGTATATATATATATACATATACGCACATGCGTATGTGTACATATACACAGATATGTGAAGAGAGAGAAAACCAACAAGATGCAACAATAAGATGTTTATTATCAACTTCTGTCTCAACATGTTAAGGGCATCATTATGCCCATCTTCAGGAGAACAAAGACCGTGTGTTACTGCATATAGCGTAATGCGCTGGTTCTGCTGGCTGTGGTTGGTAGCGGTTGTGGGGCGCTGCGTTGTAGCACTGTGTGCTCGCACCCTACAACGCAGCGCCCCACAACCGCTACCAACCACATCCTGCAGAACCAGCGCATTACACCATATGCAGTAACACACGGTCTTTGTTCTCCTGAAGATGGGCATAATGGTGCCCGAAACATGTTGAGACAGAAGTTGATAATAAACATCTGATTGTTACATCTTGTTGGTTTTCTCTCTCTTCACACTTTGCTCACAATGCACGGTCACAGGAACCTAAAGCATACACAGATATATTATATATATTTACAATCGGCGGAGGTACGAGAGAAATGAAAAACTAAAACTTTAAGAATATGTTGGGTGTACAACTTAGCTACTTAGTGATAGTGTCACCGATGTTAAATGCATAAGGCAAGCACGGGGTGTTTATTTTATCACTGCTTTGCGGAATAGAAGTCTTGTAACGGGCCTTACAACTACGATACTCGGGACAGCGACAGAAGTAACGCGCCGTATGACTCGATCACGTAATGTGGAGGAGCAGGTGTAAGGAGCCTGGGGAGGAATATAACGACCTGCGATTTAAAGCCAACTGCGAGAATCTAAATTAAGGCTGGAGCATGTGCGCGACGGGCTTGCTTCTGATAAATCGATAATTTACTCGGCATAGAGGAAGCAACGTTAAGAAGTATTCAGTGCGAAATCACAGTTCAAAAGGAAATTATGTAATAATTCCAGATATGTTAGTTGCACTAACTTACACTTTCAGGCAATATTCTATTTATAAAAAGAAGTATAATCTATATTACACCAAAACTGCTAAATGGTGTAGCTGAAAGGCCTGACATGTCTTTTCGAAAAAAATGGTGTGTACAGATGTGAAAAACTTATAATAAGAAACGTAAAATAATCACAGAAAAAGCAAACACAAAATAAAGGAAAGAAAGAAGAAAGAGAGAAAGAAAGAACTAAATAAAAAAAAAGAAATTCTATAATGACGAAAGTTCCATCGAGAAATATCATAATCAGGAACAAATGTAACCCTTATTCTTAAGTTGATTAAGCCTTAGTTTTTAACTAACTGTTTAAATCATGGGTCTCCAACTTGCGGCCCGCGGCCACGTTTGTAAATTAAGTATACCCTTTAAAAATAACACAATACTCAACACGGTTAGGTAAAACACTTATTTTTCCTATTTTTTTCGTTGTTACAACGTGCATGTTGTTGAGTTACTTAATTATTATACCAACTACTGCACATATATAAAATTTATAAAATTTACACACTAAAACATAAAAAACGCTCCGACATGTTTCGGTCCTAGGACCGAAACATGTCGGAGCGTTTTTTATGTTTTAGTGTGTAAATTTTATAAATTTTATATATGTGCAGTAGTTGGTATAATAATTAAGTAACTCAACAACATGCACGTTGTAACAACGAAAAAAATAGGAAAAATAAGTGTTTTACCTAACCGTGTTGAGTATTGTGTTATTTTTAAAGGGTATACTTAATTTACAAACGTGGCCGCGGGCCGCAAGTTGGAGACCCATGATTTAAACAGTTAGTTAAAAACTAAGGCTTAATCAACTTAAGAATAAGGGTTACATTTGTTCCTGATTATGATATTTCTCGATGGAACTTTCGTCATTATAGAATTTCTTTTTTTTTATTTAGTTCTTTCTTTCTCTCTTTCTTCTTTCTTTCCTTTATTTTGTGTTTGCTTTTTCTGTGATTATTTTACGTTTCTTATTATAAGTTTTTCACATCTGTACACACCATTTTTTTCGAAAAGACATGTCAGGCCTTTCAGCTACACCATTTAGCAGTTTTGGTGTAATATAGATTATACTTCTTTTTATAAATAGAATATTGCCTGAAAGTGTAAGTTAGTGCAACTAACATATCTGGAATTATTACATAATTTCCTTTTGAACTGTGATTTCGCACTGAATACTTCTTAACGTTGCTTCCTCTATGCCGAGTAAATTATCGATTTATCAGAAGCAAGCCCGTCGCGCACATGCTCCAGCCTTAATTTAGATTCTCGCAGTTGGCTTTAAATCGCAGGTCGTTATATTCCTCCCCAGGCTCCTTACACCTGCTCCTCCACATTACGTGATCGAGTCATACGGCGCGTTACTTCTGTCGCTGTCCCGAGTATCGTAGTTGTAAGGCCCGTTACAAGACTTCTATTCCGCAAAGCAGTGATAAAATAAACACCCCGTGCTTGCCTTATGCATTTAACATCGGTGACACTATCACTAAGTAGCTAAGTTGTACACCCAACATATTCTTAAAGTTTTAGTTTTTCATTTCTCTCGTACCTCCGCCGATTGTAAATATATATAATATATCTGTGTATGCTTTAGGTTCCTGTGACCGTGCATTGTGAGCAAAGTGTGAAGAGAGAGAAAACCAACAAGATGTAACAATCAGATGTTTATTATCAACTTCTGTCTCAACATGTTTCGGGCACCATTATGCCCATCTTCAGGAGAACAAAGACCGTGTGTTACTGCATATGGTGTAATGCGCTGGTTCTGCAGGATGTGGTTGGTAGCGGTTGTGGGGCGCTGCGTTGTAGGGTGCGAGCACACAGTGCTACAACGCAGCGCCCCACAACCGCTACCAACCACAGCCAGCAGAACCAGCGCATTACGCTATATGCAGTAACACACGGTCTTTGTTCTCCTGAAGATGGGCATAATGATGCCCTTAACATGTTGAGACAGAAGTTGATAATAAACATCTTATTGTTGCATCTTGTTGGTTTTCTCTCTCTTCACATATCTGTGTATATGTACACATACGCATGTGCGTATATGTATATATATATATACATAAAAGAGATTCGCGCTTTACACTATATATTTTAAACGAAAAAATTAATAGGGCACTCGAAGAGGATTTAAACCTATAACAAGAAACGCACAGGTCGGTTAAAATATAAAGAAAGCCAGTTATCAGTTACGGAGAGAGCCTACAGCATCCACTTCTCGAGATAATGAACCTCCGAAACCTGCATCTGACTATTATTAAATTCTAGTTCCTATATTTTGTATTCTGTGTAGTACTTAATTTGCTACCTTGATTATTCTCATGCTTTATTCCTCAGAAAATATACTTAACTACACACATGCGCATAATAATACATTTTGTATTGATGTAGTGTCCTTGAGAGAAGGGAATAGACTGACCTAAAGGGGGTGTTCTATAGAAACGCGTTTCTAGGCCTGCACGCGTCTTAAGGAATAAATCGCGCAAACTCACCTCAAATATATATATATATATATATATATATATATATATATATATCACCTCTATTATCAACCAACAACTGCACTTACATAACTTTCACATAAAACACTTTAAAAGCACTTAAAATCACTCCGACATGTTTCGGTCTTGTCAGATCATCATCAGGGAGCTTTGTTGTTCTTGTCGGAGTGATTTTAAGTGTTTTTAAAGTGTTTTATGTGAAAGTTATGTAAGTGCAGTTGTTGGATGATAATAGAAGTGATTCTACAAAAATGCACGGTACAACAATAAGATATATATATATATATGAGAAGAAATTAAGGCATTCTGGAACTAGTAAGTAGATACAGTACTTTGGTTGGGACTTGAATAACGCTGTTGTGGAAGGTCTGACGAACTGTGATTCGCTTCCTAGCAGGGACGAGAAGTTTATATCTTTCAAAGCCTTCAGAGAGGCGCAGGAGCTCACTGCGCCACCTAGACAGTGTATGCCACGATTAATTTACCGGGAGCGGGGTGGGAGTAAAGCGACCATGGCATATAGATAACAACTCACCCCATCTAGCGCCGAGGTTAAGAAAAATTGTGTTTAATGTCTCTGCTCACTTAGCCTGCACGACATGCAAAGGGATAACTTTACCTCCACTTACAGTACTTGGGTGATAAGTTTTGTATTCTCGACGTTTCAATATTTCGATTTCTTCTACTCTTTAAGGCGTACGTTTTAAGATATTTATTTTGGTATTCGCGGTGATAGTATCCGCCGTATTAAGTAGTAGGTTAATACGTTAAATACTGTAAACATTTAGTATTGTAACAAATGTGTAGGACTCGAGAAAACTAACCACTTGAAGATGGAAGCAGCGCGAACTAAAGAAATACAACATTAAGAAAATAGACAATGACAAGGTTGTAGCTTTTACAAAAAGATATGTAGATATATGTGAGTAATCTGTTTGTAGTTTACCTGATGACGCTTGGCATGAGCTGAAACATGCAGCTAAATTCCTGGTTGTCAGTAAAGGTAAATCAGTCCCATTGCAGGCCCGAGGTGCCCAGAGGGCTCCAGAAAGTTATGTTTCCCAGATTACGTGACAGCGGCCCAGAATGTTGGTAAGGATATCATCCTTACGCACCGGCCGCTTTTACCCCCCAGGAAATACTCCTGGGTACTCATTTCTGTTAGAGGCTGAGTCGACCCCAAGACCATAGTGTGATCGGAAGGATTGTATCAATGAAAAATTCCGATAATACCATCCGGAATTGAACCAGCGACCTTCCGATTTGTAGCACAGTGGTTGTCAGTATATACTCGAATATATCGATAAAACTACCCTATATTCACTTAATGTACTACCTAAATGTAATTACAATACATGCTGTTACAGTTATTCCACTTCGTCATGTTTCGGCATAAAATGTCATCTTCAGGGACTACGTACCAAGCTTAAAACCATCTATAATGACTCGCAATACATCTACGACCCTAAAACCTTCAGTACATTCTGCTCTTAACTAATCAGGAAATGAGGGAGCTGTATAGAGATATAGACATAGTATCAGATATTAAAAAGAAGACAATGGATTGTTTTGGACGTGTAGTAAGAATGGATCAGGGAAGGACAGTTACGAAAATATTTGAGAGAAAACCGGAAGGAATAGAAGAAATGAAAGACCTAGATTGAGATGGCTGCAAGTTGTAGAGAAGGATCTAAGGAAGATAAAGTTTAACCCTTTACCTGATAACGTGGAGAATATGGTGAGCTCCGAACAATGCTAGCAAAGGGCAGATGGGATTTAACTTGGCGTTTAAAGGGTTAAGAGATGGTGGCGGAAGGCATTCGAAAGGGAAGAATGGGTGTCCGTAATCAAGGAGGTCAAGGGTCCCAGAGGGCCGTAGAGCAAGGAGTAAGTAAATAAGTAAGTATATTCTGCTGTTAATTTCATTTATTATGTGTGGAGAAAATATGTGAATTATCTAATGCATTGTGGGGATGTGTAATTCATATTATAACAAATTATTATAAAAAGTATTTAAACGTATAAAATATAATTAGAGACGGGACGAGTGTATATTCAGATAAAAAAACAATTATTAACAACAGAATGTACTGAATGTTATGAAATTCACAGATGTATTCCAGTTTAAAATAGGAGTTTTTATACTTGGTACGTATTTCTAAAGATGGCATTTTTATACCGAATTATGTTGGGGTGAAGTGATTGCAAAAGTATGTACCTTAAGTTAATTTATTTGGTACAGTCGATTAAAATTGTTTCGAAATGCACCGTACAAATGATTTAAAAAATGGATTCAAATAAACTCTGCGTGTTGTAGAGAATGTGTTACGGTAATATATTATTAAAATAATATTCACTATTACAAGTGTCCACTCTAGTTGACGCAAACACTGCTTTGTTCAACTTTCAAGACAGCTACCAAATTTCAACGCAGGACATTGAATCGCTCGATCTCCTTTAAACACAAGCATGAGGTACAAAATTTGGCCTCCTAAAATACGTCTTGACTGTTTGATGTGGTGTTAACATAAATGAAATTGTCTGCTCCCCGTCCTTAGTTATTAATATCCACTATCATCAAAGATCCGTCTACCGAGAACTTCCTGTAGACGCGGCTATCCTCAGCTTCTGCTTGGTCGGGTAATTACTTTTTTCTATTAAACCTAAGAGGAGAACATCAAACAAAACATCGCAGTAGGTTGGCTCAAGCTTTAAACGGTCTGACTTATATTCGTGAGGTGCCCTTTTCAAGTCCTGATCGGTATACTCCTCATATATGGTGAGATAGTTCGTGGTATTTCGCAGTACCTCCAGACAAATGTAGAGAAGCTGCACGGATTAAGTCACGGCCGACTGTTTTATAATTAGTTTTACTGCATCATTCGTCGGATTATCTTAACATTCGAATATGTATTTTCTGGCGTACTGACAGCGTCTTAAAATACACCACCCATAAAAAATAAAGAAATAATGATTAAAGTGTTCCTGTGCACTCATATAGAGCAGTGAAGTTATAGCTCCACTACTTCTTAGCTTTCCCACGAGACGGATGTGAATATTCGGCTTCGCGTCATGTCTGCTTCAGCCCCAGACCTCAAGCGCTCGATAATTGTTGGGTATGAGTTGGATGGTTTGATGTCGCGAATTAAAACATGAGTCCTCCGTTTTCCAGCTGTAGACTGCCACTGTGTCGAACAGGCATGTACAACGTAAATAAATAGATAAATAAATTACTTAATTAGGGTAGTTTTATGACTCCTGGCCTTTCGTTTTCCAAGAGATACGTATTGTTCACACCGGTCCCAGTGGCCGCGCGGTCGAACGCGTAGAAATGCGGCCGTTCGCCTGATGAAATTGTGGGTTTCGAATCCCTCCGGGGGCATGGATGCCCGTCACTTGAGAGTGTTGTGTGTTGTCAGGTAGAGGTCTCTGCGACGAGCTGATCACTCGTCCAGAGGAGTCCTACCGACTGTGATGCGTCGTTGTGTGTGATCTATAAACCTCAAGAATGTGGAGGCCATGGCCCGCGTTGGGCCGCAGTTCAACAAAAACAAAAAAAAAGAAAACTGTGTTCCTTTCCTACGTGTTTGTTCCGTTTAGAGTCACGCAAAGCATTTTGAATTCATCGCTTTGAATTGGAAGAAACCCTTTTTAATTATCTTTTGTAATTGCTGTAATTAATCTATAGATTTTACAATAGGTAATTTTTAAACAGATGAACATAAATCTGTGGTCGTTGCGTATGTCATTACTGGAATCTGTAGCCAGGGTCGTTGTTATTTGCCTAGACTAGGATCTATAGGCTGCGTTGAGAGAACCATACTAGTCTAGTCTCAGATATATTAGTTTGTATTCGGCAACCCCACCCCCCTCACCCATTCCTCTTCTTCTTCTTTAGGCGCTAAAACTTCAATCTTTGAATGTTTTGGCCCTCTCAACATATGAGTTCCACTTTTTACGATCCTGAATGCAGCTAATCCAATTCTTTATTTTCAGTTTCTTCATGTCATTTCTTACGTCATCTTCCCAGCTGTTCTTAGTCGCCCTTGTGGTCGTATTGACATCGGTTTCCAGTTTTATACTTTTTTACCATTCATTCTTCCAGCATTCGATGCAAATGGCCAAACCAGCTTAACTGTTGGGCTTTTATGTGATTTATTATATTCTTATGTCTTATTAATTCATCTAATTATTCGTTTGTTTTGATTCTCCATGTACAATCTCTTTCTTTTGTAGGACCACCGATCTTTCTTAACACTTTCCTTTCAAATAACATTAATTTTTATGTTTTTTTTTACGGTTTCTTTCAAGACCCATACTTCACAGCCATATGTTACTGTTGGTCTTATAATACTCTAGTAGAGTTTCAATTTTGATTCTTGGAGAAAATCTACTTTCAAAGAGAAATTGGTTTGCATAATATGCTTTATTTCCAAGTGTTATCCTATATTGGATCTTTTCTTCTGTCGTGTTATCACTATTTACAGTTGATCCCAGACATTTGTAGGACTAGAACCCCCCCTCCCCCCCCCCAATTACCCTCACCAAATTATCCAGGGAGCCTTTTCTCAGAGAGAAAACTACGGTAGCATTATGCTAACTTTCTTCCTGAGGAACTTGGATTGTGCTCCATTACAAACAACACAGGAGGACTCTTACAGGCACGAGAGATTCAATAAAATATGACCGGAAATTGTATGCATTGTGTAACTCCATAATTAGTAGTGTTCAGTTTATTGTTGTTATTGTGATGAAACCAAGAAAGTAAATTTAAGGAACATCTAACTTAAACGTAAAAATAAATATAAAATTTTTGCCGAAAAACATGAAGAATAAAGAGTAAATGGAATAAGACATTTTTGTGACATATTTTATGGCAATATCAGTGACATATGATAAATGTATTACCGATGTTATAATGGTTACTGAATAAAAAACTGGAAAGTTATTTGGAGGAAACTTTCTAGACCTAATAGAGATTCTAGACTGAACTTCTCCTGTAGGGACTGAGAAAAATATCCAGAATTACCAGTCAGAATATCATATATTCCGGCAGAGATTCCTTAAGGATAACTGTACTAATACAAGTACTGAGCTTTAATTCTGTGCCAAATTTCTCTGTAGGATAATACTAAAATAAATATAAAATATAAAATTTTAAATTGAACTTAATTTTTTGAGAAATGGTAACCGAGTCATCCAGAGCAAACTATTCTCGGCGCTTAGCCGTTCGAAGGCTGACTAAAAGAGAGAAATTTAAATGCGAAGTGTACAGAAGTCTATTGTTTTTATAACAGAGGAAGAGGGAACAAAATATTTACAACTGTGAAAGGTCCCAAGCAATCCCCGCTCTTCCTTCCAGTAAAGGCAAGGTGTGAAGGTAAAGAGTTATGAACGTGAAGAAGGTATAGTGATGAATATTGGATTGTGTGAGTAAGCTGCAGAGAAAATAGGTTGGGCATTTTGTTCGAAGTTTTGATTTTGTGTTTTGAATGGCTTAGTTATGACGAAGTTTAGTTAACGCTTGGGTCATTCCCTTTGAGCGGAAATCCTGAAGTTAATGTTGAGAAGGCTGCACAAGAAAAATCCTGTGAAAAAAGTGGAATTCTTTTATATTAAATTCAGCTGGGAACTTTTTATGTTTGCTGCGTACGAGTGAATAAAGCACTGTTTTGCTTTCGTTTGAGCAGGCTGATTGTGAGATAAAAACGCTTTCATGCCATATGCAAGAGAGGGATAAATATAGACTAAAAGCAAAGTTATGTATATTGCTATGTCCGTAGTAAATGGTTTTTCCTCATTCTAAAGCATTGTCTTGCGGCTTTTGGGCTGTGTCCCATATGCTACGAACTTAAATTTCTAGAAATGTTTAATTTGAGGGTTGTTTGACCGTGCATATTCCTCATGAAATAAAGTGAATGCCAACTTGATGCAACAAGGTAATTTTATTGATGTATTCTTAGCTCGACATGTTTCAGGTACATACGCCCATCATCAGGAATATTAGATGTTGAGTTGCAGCATATGGTTTTCTGCACCGAGTTTTTGGATGGGTGGTGGTCTTGAGAGCCGCTGCGTAGGTCGTGTGTACGGTGCAGAAAACCATATGCTGCAACTCAACATCT
>Ga0136643_10007082_pt1 | contig 16171 bp, 16 predicted proteins | sample TergutLab28metaG_FD_96883 | JGI IMG/M metagenome (GOLD analysis project Ga0136643, IMG submission 96883) | Labiotermes labralis P1 segment gut microbial communities from Petit-Saut dam, French Guiana - Lab288 P1 (version 3) (version 3) | ecosystem: Host-associated > Arthropoda: Insects >... | reverse complement strand
GTTTAATGAAATGGTTTCAGGACTATTAAATTTGTAGGCTCTGTACTTTGCAATCTTCCCACAGATATACAGACTTTTCAGATTAGCGAAAACTACTGTCTGCTTTAATCAATACACTTTCGACCCACTCTACATTGTCAGATTTGTCCACTATCGTGTAGACAGAAAAGCAATACGTTATGTTCTCCACGTGCCATGAATTCCAAAATTCTTTTCTCAAAATGGCGTTCCATTTACCAAATTCTTTACCTTGAACACGGAAAAGTCAGCCGCTTGGACACAAGATTCCTTCACTACGCACCGTCACTTCTGCCCTCCTCTACCACTGTATGCCAAATGGCAGAAGTTAAAGCGTGCTTTCCGCGGTACTGCGGCGTTCAACCTTGCCGCGACCATTTCCTCGTGCATAAAAGGGCAAATCCCAACAAGCAGTCCACAGTCCTCAACTTCTGGTCCCTTGATGGCAAAGGTGTGAACATTGCAGCATGGGGCATATGGAAAATGCATAATAATCTTTGTCAGAAAACTTGAAGAAAAGAGCCTATTTGGGAGAAATACGCATTAACCCTCACATTTTAAACCATGGAGCTCAGTGTAAGTACTACCAGGCTGAAAATTCAACAATTCTTCATTCTGCGAGATGGGTGTTAATTTACAGTGTTAAGCTCATAACAAATGTCGCGGTGATTCATAGAACTGAAAATTGCAGTACAGGGAGTATTACGCAAAGGCTACTAGCGCGCGTCAGTGAAACAATCATCATGCACATTCAGTAACAGATTATTAGTTTGTGCAACTTTTAATCTTTCATGTACAACAAAATATCCCTCTAACTGAAACAGATACGCATAATCAGGGCCAGGAATATATATAAAAAAAAAAACTCGGTGGACACAATATACACTACGCACTCTACCGCTCAACCAAAATAACCCCATTACCCATCGTCTAGAATGCATAATCAGTGGTTAAAACCATGGACGCACATCGGCGTCACGTATGTTCTGTGGACACAGGAATTGTGTCAGTCTGTAATCCATGATCCGGGCCACAGATGGCATGGAATACATACGAAAGTTTTGTTCGTGAATAGAAGATCGTGGGTCGTTGTGTTAGTTGCGTTGTGGTAGTGTTTGCTGTCGAAGAAAATGGTACGTATGGCATGTTTGTTGTAGTTTGTGTGTGTTTAAGTGTGTTTCGAATGTACACATATAAGTATCCAATATTACATGTATTTATGGATGAACTGCGGAAGGAATGTACAAAAAGCAGCCGGGTGTGTTTAGGCATAGTACCACGAGTAGCGGTCATCAGTATACCGTATAAGGAAAAATTTAAATAGTTGTGAGAATTGTTCATGGTCAGGAATTAAGAACCATTTGCGAAATTCTGTATATGTTTTTTGTGAAAGCACTGGTTTGTTTCAGCAACCCAAGGCCGCATTAAGACATTTGATGCATTTCCGCCAAGCTTAAGTCCCCTACCATAACCTCTGGACAGGATCCGCGTGTTCAGTAAATGTCCCATAGGAGGCCAAATTCTGTACATTTTGAGAATAGTACAGAATTGTATTTGAGGAGCAGTTATAAGTTTAGTAATATTACTGGCGTGTATTTTCTTATTCATGTAATTTTTAGCGTATGTGTACTCGTATACTTATTAAAAGACCGTGTGTGGTGCCATGACTGTGTGTGTTCCCATACTGAAGTGTGATTCGGATCACATATTCCTACGAAGCCTTGTATGAACCGTTACTATTAATTTACTGCCATGAACGCCGAAATGATGGTTATGAAAAATTCTGACATGTTTGTTACGTTAGCACCTGTAGTGGTGTATAATTAAAAAAAAATGTCGACTGCAGGCTAATAAAAAATGGTGGCCATACAAAGGGGCATGGCTCTACAGACGCTCCAGGCCCTTACCACACAGCCAGTTCTGACACATTTACAGTAGTTCACAGTACTGTTGAGCTTTAAGGTGGTGTCATACAAGCCATTGTGGTTAGATGTGCGTCCTTGTTTACCACTGTTAGAACTGATTATAAAAAATTGAACAGGATAGTCTGGTTTGTGTGCAGCTGTGATGCGTATGAGATGCAGAACATTTTATTTACAATTCAGCATCCATTATATGTATACCTTTCTGGTTCTAGTCTTGTGATCATGCTGCATTCATTGTGCCTACCATTTGATGAGTAATGTCTCTGAGAATGTTGTTTGTACATGTCTTGCATAGTGTTACAAGCTTTAAATTTATATTAAAATATCTTGAAATTGTTATATTGTATTGAAGGCTCAGTTTCCAGTTTATGTCTCCGCCTTTGTTCAATGTCATACATTTTCAGACTTCCAGTACCATTTTAAAGTTGACTGAATTTGTGAACACACTTTCGTTTATCAACTTGTGGAAAACTACCGTGTTCAGTTCTTCTTTTACACTAACACCATATTTTATATGTGTGTCACAGTAATTGGGATACTGTAGTTAATATTTTTTCTCAGTCAGTGTGTATGTTTCTGAGACTTTTTTGTAATTCAAGTAATATTAAATTGAAAATGTTGCTCTTGTTTTTAGGTGTCCTTAAATCCAGTTAGAATCTTGAAACATGAGGCTGAGGAAGTTAAAGCAGAAACAGCTCGGCTCTCAAGTTTTGTTGGAGCTGTAGCCATTGGAGACTTGGTGAAGAGCACTTTGGGTCCTAAAGGGATGGACAAGATCCTTGTATCGTATGGGCGGAATGAAGGCCAGGTGATGATTACTAATGATGGAGCTACTATTTTGAAGGCAGTTGGTGTTGATAATCCAGCAGCAAAAATTCTTGTGGATATGTCACGTGTGCAGGATGATGAAGTTGGAGATGGAACAACCTCTGTTGCAGTTCTAGGTAAATATTTAAATGATGTGAGTATGACGTGATATTTCAGAAAGACAATATGTAAAAAAAAAAATACTATGTTCATGTCTTTCGTTTACCCTATAATGACCACAGCAGTGAATCAAGAGGGGTGTAGTTCATACATATTTTGGTTGAATTGAGAGTGATAAGTACAAAAATTTCATGGTTGATTTATATAACCTATCTTATTCAGAGGAACAGTTGTAATTTTAAACTTCACTGTATAGAAAATCTAAATAAAGTTTGTCATTCAATTTCTTTAGCTGCAGAGTTGCTGCGTGAAGCAGAGAAGTTAATAGACCAGAAGATCCATCCACAGATTATTATAGCTGGTTGGAGAAAAGCAACTCAGGTAGCGCATGATGCTTTAAAAGCTGCAGCTGTGGACAACAGGTGAGTAGTGCAATAAAAGCCTGCAGTCGTGAGAATAGAGTGAACACCATTGTAACATGACCTATAATCAAGGGAGAATGCGTTACGCAGAAACAGAAATTAGAAACCAGACTTGAACAGACACAGTGCATTTGAAATTATTAGCTTTATGTTTGTATAACTTCTTCTGTGCTCTGCTTTTTGGAATTTGTCTGAGACAGTATTAAGTGTTGTGCTTGACTGCAGTGTAATGTATGTGCTCACTGATGTGTGGCTTATGAGCATTATATTTACATGTACTATGATGTGTTCAGGATTTCATAACAAGAATTAAGTTTGATTTTTTAATGCCTTTTAGCACATTGGTACCAATATTACTTTTAATTTCATGTAGTTACTGCACCATTCATGCCAGATTCCACATACCATGACCAATCAGTCTCTCTCTGTCATCAGCATTATAGTTTTGTAGAATGTTCATCTTCATAATCAGTGCTCTCAGCTTCCTCACACTCATTGCTATCATTCCCAACCACTGTGCTGTCAATCCCCAACCTACCCTCACCATCCCTCCCATCTATTTCATTGGATTTATACAGTACTCTGTAAGCCACTTTACAACCATTTCTGGTCAGATATGTGTGCAGTATATCCCACAACTCATGTCTGATAATTTAATCAGCCTAACAAACGTGAAGAGTACAACGTGAGTTGCTTATTATGTAATTTTTCCCCTTCCTTATTATTTTAATGTAAGTTAAAATATCCTGGATTTTAATTTTTTTTGCAAAGTAAGAGATCTTGTTTTGCATCCATATAAAACACCAGGTAAGTTTTAGGTTTTATGTATTTCAATATTAAACAGGGAGGCAAAGTAATGTGAACCAATGGTAGCAAGTATTTCTTCAATTGAATGTGTTCTTTAATTTGCAGTGAATCTAATTAATCTGAATTACTGGTGTTCCAAACATCTGAACTGATTAATTTTCAGAGGGTATATTTTCAGTTCTTCCATTCACATTTTTTTGTGACGTGATAACACACCATGCTGTCGTGCTGGATGCTTCAGTGTTTATGCACCTACTAACATTTGCAATCTACCACTGAGTTTTATGAGAAGGACATATACTTCAAACTCTACTACCAGTACAACAAATCTTTTGTCCTACACTGGATGGTTTCCTGTTTTCCAAAATATAGTAAATGGTTTTAATTTTTCTGTTTTATGAAGTGTATGTTTGCTTGTTGGTGGGTAATGCTGATTTTGTACAGTGTGCAATTGAACATGTGCTTTTAAGCAATGACTGACAACTTGTTTCAAATGTGTTTTCACTCTGCATATATTAAGAATCCTGAGAAATGTATAAACTGGGCTGAATATGAAACTGTTGAACCTAGGTACATTTTAAAGTGTTATGAATTATAGAAGATATTGTAATAAATCATTCAGTTAAGTTTCATATTTCCATTTCTTCACATTATTTTATCATTTACCTCAGTTTGACAGTAGGATCCTTGTTTCAACAAGTGATTGTATTGGCTGTGTATGTAACTTTTAGTGGGCAAGGTAAATGGGTGATTTGTACTAGTCTGCTGTATGTTGCAGTACTCTCAGTCTTAAGATGGTTGTAGTGGTGTTTTACTTGATGGTTCTTGGACTTCGGTAATGTTGCAGTCTAGAGAGAATCTAAAAAATAACTGCATCAGACATTTTTACAACAAAATCAAGAAACTTGTGCAGTTTGATTAAGTGGAATTGAGATCTTACTGCTATTGGCTGGCATTTGGTCAAGCAATGATCTTGAACTTTTCTTAAAACTTTCTGTTCCCTCTTACTGTGTTCTCTTATAGAGCTGACAGTGCACAGTTTCATGAAGATCTCCTTAATATTGCCCGTACCACCCTGAGCTCCAAGATCTTGTCGCAGCACAAAGAGTACTTCTCCAAGTTGGCTGTGGATGCAGTGCTACGGCTTAAGGGTTCAGGAAATCTTTCAGCTATCCAAATCATCAAGAAAACTGGAGGCACACTGGAAGATTCGTTTCTCGATGAAGGTATGAATAAAGAAGGAACTCAGTATTTTTTACCATTATGGGCTGTATTACGATTTTTATGTACTGTTATTTTCTTGCTATTGACACTGGAAAACTGACCAATTCAAGTTTATTTTATGCATTGAAAGTGAGGAACATATCATATGTATCCTGTTCCAAAAGTTTGGTATTTGAAGAGACAACAGTGTGGGTAATTCATGTTCAGTAAAATAATACTCTCTGTCTCTTACTTTATGTCTGTTATGTTGAAATGACTTGTGCAGCAGATGGTTTTTATGAAAAAAAATGAGCCCACATTTGCCACAGACCTAGTGCTTTATATACACCTGTTACAGCTGAGTTAAGTATTTTTTGTTCTGTCGTATAAAAATGAGGGGGGGCATCACAATGAAAGAAACCTGACATTTGAGTTAATATGGAAAGTACAGAAATAGTCCATTTCTGGATCTCATCATATTCCATTGTATTAAAATCCAGAATGTATATTTTATTTAAATTTTGTGCAAACAGATTTGAATACTGATGATTTCTCTTCATTACCATTTCTGTGCTGTGTTGCTACAGGATGTTTCATCAGTGCAGTTTTGAAGATTTTTTCAGTTTCTGTAATAATTTTTCTTTGTCTTCAATGGAAGTAATGTTCCAGTTGGTTCTTGTATCAGTATTTATTAAAATTGTACGGAACTTAACAGAAACATGCAGAATATACAAATCACCAAAACTTAGAGCACAGAAATGTACACTGTAAGTTTCTTTTAAATAACTGGTAGCATGTATTTTGTTCTTTGTAAGCAAGTTATGCTTCAGAATACACATACCTTACAATATACCATAACAAGTGTGTGCCTTTCTGATTTTCTCATACCCAGAAACTATGATACTTTTTGATACTGTCGATTAGTTAATGATCCTGTATACATAAAGCTTACTGCTTTCCAAGCAGAAATGCTATATTTTTTAATGCATAGTGTCAGAATTTTCTGTATTGCTAAATAAAACAAACCTCTTAAAGCCTCAATGAGCACCATTCAGTCTCAGTTGTGTGGTTATATAGGGTTCCTTCTGGACAAGAAAGTGGGAGTGCACCAGCCCAAGCGTGTAGAGAATGCACGCATACTAATAGCAAATACTCCTATGGACACTGACAAAATTAAAGTTTTTGGGTCTCATGTACGGGTTGACTCAATGGCAAAAATTGCTGAACTGGAATTGGCTGAGAAGGAGAAGATGCGAGACAAAGTCAACAAGATCCTTAAACATAATGCAAATGTGTTTATTAACAGGTATGTAGCAAATGGCAATGTTCACATTAACTAGAATGAGAAGTTTTCAGCCTATAAAAAATTCTCAGCTTTGTTGTCAAAGCAAGTGTAATTGCATGGAAAAGACAGGATCAGAGTCCTGAAGATGGTTGAGTGATTGTTTTAGATTTGTATTGTATAATTGTTCAGTACATGTATTGATAAGACTTTACGTTATAAATGACTGCTGTCTGAGATTAGTGTTTTTATGTGGAAACTGTCAATAATTTGAATTTTTTTCACATAACATACTTGGCGCTTCTTAGAATGTTGTGTGAAATGTCGCTGGTATGCATAAACAGGAGTGAATCTTGTTGGCTGAGATCATCAGTCACACAAAATTTTACTTACCAGTTTTTCTTTTACAAGAGAATCTTCATATGTCCACAGTGTTGTAATTGTGTCACTCCAACCTACTTATTATCATGTAGCATACAACATACAGTAGGCTGACTGTCTCTTATAGCGTACATTATTAGATGTCATTTGATTTTCAGCATCTGTTGAGAAATATGGGGTCTTCAGAAAGTCAAGACCCTATGACTATGAAAAAAAATAAACCATAAAAGTAACAAAAAATTTAATGCATTATTATTACAGACCTTAAGTTATTTTTCTACATAATTGTCACTAGTATTCAGACACTTGTCATAGTGTGTGATGAGTTACTGTATGCCTGTGTTATAGACCTCTGCCGCCAGTCCATTTCGTCACTGCTTGACATTTTGCTTCACTTCTTCCTTGCTTTTGAAGCATAAATTTGTTCATTGCTTGGAACACACAAAAAAAAAAACTAGGTGCCAATTCTGAACTATGTAGTTGATGACTTGTACGAGCACTGTGCACGAGGTGTAGAGGTTGGGTATTGACATACTCTCTTCAATATTCAAACATAATTGGATGAGTGTTCTGAATGCTGTTTGACCCCCATGGTTTTCACTTTAGTCCCTAGATGGGGTTTGTGGCACTCATTTGAAATTTTTATTCTCAGCACATGAACAAGCATGGTTTTTTTTTTTTAGGGTGTTGTGTTTTCTTGCGAATTGTATGAAAAGTGGCTGGGCTTGCAGTGCAGCAGCAATGGGGTTTGCTAGGAGTGAAAATGTTAATGTTGAATCAGTTCAAAGATTTTTCCTGTCATAGGCCTTGATTTTTTGCCTGTCACAGATAAGCAGATGAGTCTTCAGAGTGAAGACAAACTAGCCAGCAAGTGACAGGAGGAACTTGTGTAGAGTTTGGAAACTTCAGGGTTGTACCTTGTATGTTTCAAAGTATATCAGTACAACATAGAAGAACCTAATAAATGTTACAATAACTGTTGAAGTACTGTGTATGTGTTTTCCACCTTTTTAATTTTTATGAACATTGTGTTGATTGCTCTGCTGTTTAGAAAATATGTAGGCCAGACGTATGGAAGGTTTATGTTTGTGTGGAACCTTGTGCTTGTAAAATTATTATTTGTGTATTTTATGGATTTCCAGACAGTTAATCTACAATTACCCAGAGCAGCTGTTTGCAGATGCAGGTGTGATGGCTATTGAACATGCTGACTTTGATGGTATTGAACACTTAGCACTGGTCACAGGGGGAGAAATTGTCTCTACATTTGATAATCCTGAGCTTGTCAAACTGGGACATTGTGATGTGATTGAACAGGTTTGTGTACCGCATTCATGGAAGGAACAGTGTGATGGTTGAAACTTTGAAAGTTATAAAATACATGACAACAAATCTTCTTGTGTCTTGATATAAGATTCTGGTTGCAGGTTATGATTGGTGAGGATACACTGCTTCGTTTTGGTGGTGTGGCATTGGGTGAAGCTTGCACAGTTGTGATAAGAGGTGCCACACAACAAATCCTTGATGAAGCTGAACGCTCTCTTCATGATGCTCTTTGTGTGTTAACAGCAACTGTGAGGGAGACTCATGTTGTGTATGGAGGAGGTATAGCTCACATAATGTTCATATATTGTGGTACAGTAACACGCTTCCCCATCTCACCTTCTTTCTCCTTCAGTTATGTGTGCTGCCTTGAATATAGTGATAATTCATGTGATTCTTTTTATGCTTATTTGCTCCACAGCTTTTGACTAGGTGAAGGTAAAAGGTTTTCCTCTTAAGAGCTTTAACAAGTTACTAAATATTTATATGGAAGGAGTTTTGGTTGTGGGGATTTGTTAATATTTGTTTAAGATTTATTTCAACATTCTGCAATTCCTGGCACAAGTTTATATATTTTACTTGTTTTAAACAGTACTATTTGTGTTGTAGGTTGCAGCGAGATGCTGATGGCTTGTGCTGTGCAGTCAGAGGCAGCCAAGACACCTGGCAAAGATTCTGTAGCCATGGAATCATTTGCCAGGGCTTTGCAGACATTGCCAACAACAATTGCTGACAATGCTGGCTACGATTCTGCTCAGCTGGTTAGTGAGATGCGAGCAGCTCACAGCCAGGGATGTCACAATATTGGGCTTGGTAAGTAGGCCTAACACAGGAGAAATTGATCCACAGGGGGATGTTAAAAGTATGGAAAACTTCTTTGAAATCATTAGGTCAGTAAAATGTTCAGTTGCTTGAGAATGGCCATACAGTTTTATTATAATTTTTGTCTTTCACATAGTTTTAAGAACTTGTCAAGAATTCTTTGTAGTACTTTTAGAATAGTAATTCTGTTAAATATACTTTATTTTTAGGCATGTTGGCATGTAAAAATTTATCTGCATATCTACACATGTCAAGCTGATGTCTGAAATTTCATATTTGGAAGTTGTACTAAAATTTCTCAAAGTATTCTGACACTGGTTAAAATCGTAGATTGTGTATGTGAGGTCCTATGTATGTAAGTGATATGTCACTATGATTTGTATGTTATAGTTGAAACAGGCTGTATTCTCTCTGAAGTACATACTGATGCTGAAGAAACAGTTTTTACAATCTGTTCAGGCCTTGTTCTCTTTGGGGTATGCACTGAGTCGCAGGAAAGAGTTGGGCATCAAGCATGATTGATCATGAGTATTGAGTATCAGTGATGGAGGGGTATCATTTGTTAAATCACTCATTTTTTGGTAACTTGATGATAAGTGATTGCAGTTCTGTTGCTGCAATGTAGTAGTATGTGTTGAAATATTCTGTGCTTTACTGGAATCTCTTAATGAATTTAACATCTGGTTGTCCCTAACAGCTGCTCTGTGATCAGTTCTTAACTTGTTTTGTCACATGTTAGTGTTTTTAATTTTTCAAGTGTATGCTCTGATTTCATTGACTTGTAAAGGCACAATGATCTTACCTGTTTAAGTACCTCTAAACCCATTACTGTTCTGACAAAGGGGTTGACAAAGTGATATTTCAGTAACATATAGCAATAAACATTTCTTTCAGATATGGATCTGGGGAAAACTGGATGTATGAAGAAGCTTGGAATTACTGAATCATTTGTTGTGAAGAGGCAGGTACTGTTATCAGCTGCAGAAGCAGCAGAAATGATTTTGCGTGTTGACAATATAATAAAGTGTGCACCAAGGAAGAGAACTCAAGATCGAGGCCGCTGTTAAATCATCTGGTATTATCTACAATATTGTGAAACACACAACGCATTTCGGTTACCTTTACGATATTTTCACTGTTACTTCATTTGATATTACAAATGCTGTTAGAAGTGAGAAGTCACAAACATAATCTCCTATATTCAGCTATCTACTGTGTTGTGGCCTTAAATAACCACTTAGTTGCAAGCATATGTAGCAGTAACAACATTTAAATTTGAAATTCTATTTCTGTATGCTTTTTCTTCAACAGTTCTTTTTAAATAGTGTTTGTCATGAATTTTTGGATAAAAATAAATATCTTGGTGAAGAAATTCTTATTACAATATTCATTACCTTTAAGTAAGACAGTAATTTAGGAAACACGAAGTGTCTGGTGGAGCTAGGTTTGTTGTCAGTTTTCTGCACAGGATTTTTTCAGGCATCCAGTTTTGTCCCTCATCACAAAAATTGTGGGGCATAAACGTTACTAAAATGTTTCTCTTAACCCAAGTCTGGTAATTATGGACCCTACTGTTGTTCATTCATGTTTATTTCACCTACCACCATTTTGGATGTTATCCAGCATACTTCACACTTAAATTGGATAAAAGGTAAAGGTAAAGCAGTCCCATTACAGGCCTGGAGTGGCCCAAGGGTTCCAGGAAGTTAAGGTTCCCAGATTTCATGACAACAGCACAGAATGGTGGTAAGGTTGTCAGCCTTATGCACCGGCCGCCTTTACCCCCAAGAAATGCTCCTTGTACTCATTTCTGTTAGAGGCTGAGTTGACCCCAGTCTGTATTGCGATCGGAAGAATTATGTCAATGAAAAATTCCAATGACACCATCTGGGATCAAACCAGTGACCTTCCGATTTGTAGCACAGCACCGTAACCACTGTGCTACTGCAGTCCCCACTTAAATTGGATATTGTCCAATAATTCTGGGTTGGAGATTGTATTTGATTGTCTGCCACATCCTCTCTGTCTTCTTGAAAACACACACCATTTTGCTTAGGACAGAATTGTATCACCATAAGTTGTAACATTTCCAGTGTTTTCAGCAGGGTTTGCTCTCCAACTTATCACAAAATTTGATGTTGATATGTTTAGTTTTGAGGTTTTGTATTGCTCAGTCAAACATGATAAAAACATTAACATGATACTAAGGGTCAGAATTTTCTGGTCTGCTGAAATCATACCATAGGTACCTGTCATGGAATTACACTTATGCTGCATATTTTTATTTTGTATCGGTCACATTATTTTCTTGCTGCACTGTGTAGAACGTGTGTTTTTTTTCCGTTGGGTGTGTAAAGGTCATATTGGAGGAAGTTGTTTCAACACAGTCTGTACTACCATCAACAGTTCATCATCAGACTTAAGTTCATGGCCAGTAACACCGGCAACAGTGAGTGCAGGTCTTGTATCATAAAAAATCCTAAAATTGTGCGATTAATTGAGCAAGTATTGCCTGAAGAAGAAAATCCACGTAGAGATCATAGTTTAATAACCATCCCACATACTAATTTTGTGGGTGACCAATGGAAGGTAAACAGGTTCTTGCAGTATGATGAGGATCAGCACCATGGCATGTTTTACAGGGAAATTTACAAGCAGGTGGAAGCAGTGGGAATTTAAAGGAATAAATGCTGTGCAGAGATGATGAAAAATGCCATGCACTTGTGACAGCATGACAGTGGCATTAGGCAGTCACAGTATATACAACTTGTAGCATGCATTACAGTACACCACTTGCTGTTTGGACTGTCCCTTCCAGTTATATAGGTGTATATGGGAGTTCGTATTATTCAACAAAGTGCCCAGGATATGATTTACACAAGTCACTTAGTATTTCTATGGTGAAATCTGCAAGTTGAAGGTAGAATGAGTGTATATCTAGGTTGGAAAAAATTTGTAAAGCCTTCAAAATTTTAGTTTGGGAACCTCTTCAGAAGTGTTAAATGAGCTGAAGATGGAAACAGGAAGAAGGGATAGATGTCGGTCATGGGGACACAGGGCATGAGTAGGGGATGTGTATGGCAGTCTGTGGGGATAATCTCCAAAAGGAAGCGTTGTTACTGAATTTTATTGGCCAACTTCGGATGTTGGTTACATATAATTTCACATGTGAATGTCAAATACTTTATCAAACTGTTGTGTTTAGTTTGCAGTTTCATTTGAAATCTTGGCAAAATTCTTTTATTTCAGGGCCCTGCAGGAAGTTAAAGAATCTCATGTTCATATAGTGCCTATTTTGATGTGCCTCGTAATATTTTTGGTCATAATAATTTGTAAAAAAAACTCCATTTGATTGCATTTGGACTAAATAAAATGAGATTATATGTATATAGATGGACATGTAATATCTTGGTTGACAAACAGTTTTGCACCGTCTTTGCATATTATTTTTGGAAGGGAATATTTACATCTCCTAACTTATGTTCTTTTTGTGTACTTCATTTATCAAGTGTACCGAAAGTTAGTCGGTTATTGAATTAGGGCTGTATTAATTATGTAATGAGATGCAGTGATTATAAGTGGAAGCTATAATTTCATATTTAAGGAGCTATTTGTTCACTAATCTGGGGGGACAGAAAAGTCTTGAGAAACTTCAAACATGGTGGCCACATGAGGTTGATTATGTACATAGTAGTTTGTGAAGACATGGGAATGTTTGGTAAGAACTGGCATTTTATATAAACCAGGGCTAGCCAACATGCTGCCCTCTAGAAAAGTATCTGTGGCCCTTGGTCACCTGAATGGTTTCATTGATACATTTTAACAGACATATTATAATAAGTCTTCCATAATATAATGTGGCAGTGTTATTAACAGAACAGATTTGATGTTCATAGGGCCGTACATCATGATATGTTTCTATAGAATAACCAAGTAGATGCACCAACGTCTCAAATTTATTTTATTTGGAGTAATACTCTACATGTTTCAGACAGTCTTTCCATCCATCATCAGGAGTTCAAGACTGTACTTACAGCAACAGGCATATGTCAAACAGATACTGCTGTCTTGAACTCCTGATGATGGATGGAAAGACCGTCCGAAACTTGTAGAGTGTTACTCCAAATAATATAAATTTGAGACATTGGTGCATCTAGTTGGTTATACTATAGAAATAACAGAGCAAATGTTTAGAAACTATAACTAATTACTTCCAAGATGGCACACAATAAACCAATCATTCTTTGTGTTTTACCAAGTTTAGTACAGCCTGCTACCCTGTCATTTAGCCATACCTGTAGCGTAACTTATTGTTTGTAAATAAGGACCTTGTTGATGTGCAAACGTGTGGCCTTCAGGAGAGCTCTTAACAAATTACATGGCCCTCCTGTGGGTTGAAGCCCTGATCTAAACTATCAGTATATGGGGATATGATAATGTAATTTTGTGTATCTAGTTTGCCACTGAAGGATGTGGAATAACGTGTTAAGAATCATGTCCGTAATATTTGGTGTGCCAGCATGTATGGTAGGCTTCTTTTGTTTCTTGTACACACACTACTTATACCATAAAACCATACTCTTTATTATAATCAATGTATTCCATGTACCTTGCACACATGTCAAGTATGTGACACCTTACAGCTAAAGTGTTCTATTTGACACCAATCAGAGCCAGTTTTTCTGTGCTCTTTTATTAAATCCCAGGTTGACTTGGCCAATTCTTGTCATGGCTTTCCTTGGCCATTTTTGGTTTAAACTATATTTGCTGGGCATTAGATCATCATAGATCATCAATAAAATCATTATTACCTCCATAACAAAGGAGCAGCCATAATTACAACATTGTACTGAAGATATGAGAGGAGCAGTGGAAAGATCAGTAATATTTTAGGTAACCAGTAAGTAAAATTTCTTGTGTAGCAACAGAGTGCAGTAATTGTCCTTCAGCAACCTGTTAACCAGATAATTGTTATCAAATTAATACATCTGGTTTCACTTCTTATTGTTGTTTTGTACTAATATTATCACCGTCATAGTTGTTGGTTAATTAGAAAATGTACACCGGATACAATAGAAGATACATAGACACATACATATTGAAAACTAATCCACAGAAACTGTGCATTTACTCAGATACACACACATACTTACACATTTGTCATGTTTGCAATTATCTTACTTTGTTTTGCATTGCTAATTATATCTGAGAGTTGGTGGCAGTCTGAAGTGTTTTGAACACCTTAGGAAAATCAGTTTCCAGAGTTGGATTATCCACACCATGGCTAGCAAAATTATTGGTCTGTGTCATAGGTGGAAGGTTTGAAATACTGTAGGATCCCCCATGTCCAATAGTTTCATCTGGAGATTCTTCATCAGACATATCTGGAAATTAGAAACATGTATTCATAAACTAATTATTATGGCTGCCTGATATACATATATTACTGGTGACTGTTACTGTGTTGACTAAAAGGTAAAGCAGCCCCGTTACAGGCCTGGAGTGGTCCAGAAGGTGCCAGGAAGTTAAGGTTCCCAGATTTCATGACGTCACAGGATGGTGGTAAGGTCAGCCTTACGCACTGGCCGCCTTTTACCTCCAGGAAATGCTCCTGGTACTCATTTACATTAGAGGCTGAGTCAATGCCAGGGCCATAGTGCAATCAGAAGGATTTTATGTCAATGAAAAATTCCAGTAACACCAGCTGGGATCGAACCATCGACCTTCCAATTTGTAGCACAGCACTTTAACAACTGTGCCACTGCGATCTCCCACCATGCTGACTAAAGTGAACTTAATAGAGGCACATGCTACGCTGCTGACACAGTTTCCACATCATGGAACTAGTATATGTCGTGCAATAATTGCACCCATCCAGTTATGCTTGCAGAATATGTCAGTTCCTTTCTATACCTTTCTATGCTACTTATGTTTTGATGTCACCCTCATTGTTTTGTTGGTGTGTCTTACCTCCTATCAAGCATGGTGGGCCTATAAGCTTATGCTGTCTGGGTGTCCCTGTTTTATTCTCCCAACAAGTTTACGAATTTACATGAAACCTGATATGAACTTTATGCCGTGGGGGCTTGCCCCAAAGACTTAATTTTTAATTTCCTGCAATATGATGAACATGGCAGACATACAAACTCGTGAAGCACAAAGAACATTAATACCACTATGGTACAGTCTGTGTTGCTATTTTAAATGGCTGCAAACTGATACAAATGAGCTTACCTCTGAAAGTGGATGATCTTCGCCTCCTAATGAGCCTGTACACAAAAAAAGCTAAGCCAAGTAGAATTACCAGTGCTGCAACAACTGCCACTCCTCGGTAAATATTTGTCTGCAACATAGTATGAAATTTATTAATGCAGTGACCGGTAATGTGTGAGTACTGATTTGTGTTTCACGCGTCAAGTGGGTTCTTTGTCTATTGGGCAACTGTGTATTTGATATGATGGGTGTGGTTTAGTCAGTAACCATCAGTTGACTAGGAGCAAAAGAATGCTACTTATTCTATACAGTTGGTTATTTCCACATAATTAATTTTCAAAGACATATGTTCACGTATACAAATGCACATAAAACACCCCTATAAATTGATTTTATATATATATATAGGCAACAAAGAAATTGAATTCGTTTTGAAGACATGCTGCGCAATCTCTATAATTTTCCACAGAGTGCCATGGTATTTCATAATTTTATCTTTTTCTGTTCAAACATTATGTTTGTAATAAGCCATGTGCTTAAATGTAAGTTCCAATCCAGTCATTTAAAGGTTAATGCATGAAGCAGAGATCATGAAAGCTAATGCATGCTAAATTTGTATTTGGCTTTAACAAGGAAAGTCATATTATTTAAAATCACAACAAAAGTAATGGTAAGCTGCTTGTACATACAACATTATTATAGTAAATATAACTAACTTACTCCAAGGTGCAGAGTCCTTCTTGAGAAGCTAACTGGTTTGCAGCTAGTCAAGAAATTCCCCGCATTTCACGGAACCCGAAGGTTCATTACCGCACTCACAAGCGTCCACCACCTATCTCTATCCTGGG
>Ga0136643_10007081_pt1 | contig 16171 bp, 11 predicted proteins | sample TergutLab28metaG_FD_96883 | JGI IMG/M metagenome (GOLD analysis project Ga0136643, IMG submission 96883) | Labiotermes labralis P1 segment gut microbial communities from Petit-Saut dam, French Guiana - Lab288 P1 (version 3) (version 3) | ecosystem: Host-associated > Arthropoda: Insects >... | reverse complement strand
TCGAGCTACGCAGCAGACTGCTCCCGCAGAACAAAGCAACTATTGTTTCATGTCTTGCTGCACACACTGGTCGCGCGATACACTTAACGAGTCCAGTTATAAACAAGAAAGAAATGGAAGGAAATTGTATTGCTCCCATGCTTGGTCTTAACAGAGGCGAGAACTAAACATGAGTAAATTTAGCATACGACTAACGTACAGTAATGTAAGAATGCTAGAAAGAAAACTACAACAACAAAAAATCAGTGTGTCAAATACACAACACTGGGAACAACATCTAAGATACGTTCCTCATCGGGTCCGCAACAGACACAACAATCTTAATGCCTGTATTGTTGAGGCAGTGTCAGCTACCAGGCAGAAACCTGGCATTTTTGAGTGCATACGACAATCTCTGCTTCATCGTCGTCAGATTTGTACTGAGGTCTGTGGTTGTATATTGGAGCATCTGCTCTAAATTGGTAAGATATACAACTTTTTTCAGTATGTATCAGTGGTTTTGCATGATTTCCATTCTTAGTCAGACCCACTAGGATGGTCAGCGGTACTGCAAGGATGCATGTCTGACCTATAGTTGCTTGACAATTCACCTTTGCTCTGGTCCCTCCTATCACTTCAGGAAGTTTGGGCATGGAGATTTTCTGCACCTGTATAATGCATGGTGATGGTGTTTAGTTAAAGTCAAAACATGTTGCATAATATACATTAAATCACTGAAAACTACAGTGATTGACTGCCACCATTCCCCTCTTTGTATATCACAAAGGGACGGACACTCTCTAAGGCAGTGATTCTCAAAGTTCTGACTCTTTCATTTCACCAAAGCGGTCCCTCTGTCCCAAAACTATAATTGTACCATACTTAACAAGAACTTCTCTTTCTTGGAAAAGTATCTTTTACAAATACACAAATTTTAATGTAGCTCTAATTCTTAACAGAATTTCTTACTTCTGCAACCTCATATCCCATGCAGCAGACTGTCAAGTCCCACTGATTGAGAAACACTACTCTGAGCTATAATACATAAGATCTATCAATTAAGCAGCAGAATGAGATAAGGGTAAGTGTTGTGTATTAAATGTTACAAGCCACAAGCTCAATTCACATTTACATGCCAATGTCAAGCAGCAAAAGTAACACTGTCAACAGACAATGTTTCACCATATACACATAGAAACAATCTGCTATGTCACTATTAGCTAATTTCAATTCATTTAACTTTCAGAAGTGAAAATTTTTTTATGAGGCAAAGATTAAAAAATATATATATAAATGAGATTTCTTAGGCCACCAATAGGAATAACATTATGAGGCAGGACACCAGATGAAATAATTACAAGACCTACTGAAAACTGAGGATATGGGATATGGTATATTAATAAAGAAATATCGCTTAAACTGGGAACACAGTGCACATCTGATGTATGACAACAGACTGCCAAAATTAGCATACTTTATAATGCCAAAGGATGTGAAGATGTGAGAAAACCCAGGGGTGGATGGTAAAACCAGTTTTAACACTTTTGATCAATGGAATGATTTTATAGCATAAATCCTTCATTTGGAGGGCACAGAGGAGGGAACAGGATTACCCCAAAATTTTGTTCCAACAATCAGGCACAGATTTTATTACAATTTGGAAAAACCAAACTTTAATTTTGAGTTACTGTACAAATGGAATTTTGCTCAATTTTAGAACTGAAGTGACCTACATGTGGAAATATTTTCAGGATAAAACTGAAATAACTGATAATCTTAAGACTGGAGACTGTATATTCAGAAATTCCTGAAAGTTTATGTGTGTCATCTTCACCATTACAGATTATACAAGTACTACAAATTGACCTGCCACATGATGGGGTTAACATACATTCATGCATTTAACCACCTCCTCTCCCAACAGGCATTTCTTGATTAACGGTGACTTATGACATGATTGCAATACTGGTTCTTAAATTCTTATTTCCTTCTAAGCACAACTGAAGCCAATAATTTCTAACATTAGCAAAGTAAAACACACCTCACAGAATAGAGTAAGTACAGAGTAAGAATAGAGTTCAGTAACTATTTTATTACATTTTTCTTGAATGCGTCCATCATCTGAAAAAACTTTTCCTGATCATGCGTTAACGAGAAAGCAAACCTAAACATTTTCATGTTTCCTTTCTCCTACAGCAAATCCAACTCACATTCAACTTTGAAAAATAATTTTGCAACACTCATAAGAAATGCTCTGTCAGTTAACAATTTGTGGAATGCAGTGATTACTAAACTGATTGTCAACATTTTATAAGAAAAAATTAAAGATGGGTGATATGTATCAGTAGTTTTATATGTCAATAATAAATTATCTCATGAAACAAAAAGTAATTTTTAACTTCAGTTGTGCATTATCTCTGTTATTAGATTTTTTTTGTAAATGTTTAGTTACCTGAAATTTGAAACAACTATGACATTCAATCAACAGCAATAATGCAATTTAACAGAATCCTGACTCTGAGAGTCACTGTGCCTAACCCGTGACATGTCACTGCTTCTGTAAATGCCCATGTGATTTATCCTGCCTAACACTCATGTACAACTGGAATAACACTGAAGAAGTATTTACAGCACTTCTAAAGGGTGGGCTTAATGATTTTATCTCTTTCTCTGTCCAAATTTTCACAGCTGCCATGGCTGTGTATGCAGTTGCTCATGTGCTACTACAGCCTTACCGATTTTCTTGGTCCAGCTGCAAGTGCTATTTTGAGGAAGTGGTGAGCTGCTTACATCAAGGCAAAAGACACTCTCAAGCCAACTCTCACAAAGGTTAACATGACCCTGACAACTCCACTCTCAAAGACACTTGCACATCACTCACTGCCCAGATGTTCCAGCCTCCCATACTCAGTGTCTCTATCTGAACACTGCTACCTCTGTTGCCCCCACCTGCACAGACCCTGCCAGCCACTTAGCAGCTGCTGCCTGCTACAGTCATACAGCATCACACTCTTTTGTCATTCACAATATTTCTTTTCATTTTCTTCTGAATTATATGTATTCCAAACACCTGGGTGGAAACAGCAGTATAAAAATAACCTCTTATTGCCAGTGGGATTTTCCTTGTGTGCTGTCTTATCACACATGGTATACTAAAGGGTTTGTATGGTTCTTATGATTTTGCTCCAACACAGCAGAAATATAAGACTAACAATGCAGGGTTCAAAATGAAGGTTAAAAATTGTGATGAAAATAACAAAATTTTGCCTTTTTCTCACTAGAATATAATTTTTCTAACCTCAATTGTGTAACTATGTATACTCTGAAGAGTGGTGTGTTTTATGCACATCCGCTTTCAGCAGAAATCCTCAGGCAAAGCCGTGCCTACCCAATGGGAGTAAACATGGTATTATACAGTGCAGTACTTAGAGACTGGTAAGAGGAAAGTGCATTACTGAACAACTAATCAAAGCAACCAAATACCATAAATGTAGAGCAACTACAAAGTACACACACATACACACACACACACACACACACACACACATCACACTCAAGGTACATACCTGGAGATCAATCAACTTTGGTTTCTGCTTGAAAGATGATTGCAGCTGCTGATGTTGAAGATGTTGCTGTTGTAACTGCTGCTGTTCTATCTGTTGCTGTATTTGGTGTTCCAACTGATCTTGTTGCTGATGCATTTCTAGTTGTTGCTGCTGCTGTTGTGGTTTCTGGAATGGGGAAACTGGTCGCTGCATTTGCTGCTGTTGCAATTGTTGCTGCTGTTGCAACTGCTGCTGCTGCTGCTGTTGCAATTGTTGCGGCTGTTGTAACTGTTGCTGTTGTGGCAACTGCTGCTGCTGCTGCTGCTTCTGGAAAGGTGATATCTGTTGCTTCTGGAAAGATGGAAGCTGCTGCTGTTGCAACTGTTGCAATTGTTGCTGTTGTTGCTTCTGAAAAGGTGGCATCTGCTGTTGTTCTTGTAAATGTTGTTGCTGTTGCTTTTGGAAAGGATGAACCTGCTGCTGCTGTTGTTGCAAGTGTTGCTGCTGAAAAGGTGGAATCTGCTGCTGTTGCAATTGTTGCTGCTGTTGCTTCTGGAAAGGTGAAATCTGCTGCTGTTGTGGCTTCTGGAATGGAGGAAGTTGCTGTCGTTGCAGCTGTTGATGCTGCAACTGTTGCTGTTGCTGAGACACCTTTTGTGCCTGCTGCTGTTGCATTTCAAATTGGAAAAAGCTTGGTCCTCTGAAGTCTCTATTTGCATCCATAAACTTGCAGGGGGGGGGAAAAAAAACTTTATAAATTTAAGTCATATTAAAGAGCCTTTTGACTAATTAACAGCATTATATCCAACAAACTTGAAATCATGATGCAAATACCACATTTACAGGAAGGGTTCTTTCACATGAACACAAAATTTATGACTCAAAGAATGCACAGGGTAACAGAGTTATCTGCATTTTCTTTCTTTCTTTATTTATTTACTTACTTATTTATAATTTATTCAGCAATGTTTTCAGAAACTCAGACCATATGGTGGCAAGTTGTATGATGATCAGGGAATGAACTTGAGAGAATGTGAAGCAGTCCTGACCTAATAAATGCATTACCACAGTATCTGCCTAGAGACTGAACCAAACCACTATACACCTGTCAGGTTCAATGGATGTCCTGACTGAGATTTGAAACAAGCATCTCCCAAATGCAGGTCATTACTACCTGAGCCTATACGTAAATATTTCCCTCACACTCACATCTTCTGAGCATTGCTGCATGTCTAACTGTAGTTCAGATATAACAATCTCTGTGTAAATGCTGTAACAAAAGGAGGTACTCAACCATACAATGATTACAATAAATGTGAAACACACAATCATACAGAAACATTTACTTATTAGAACACGGAATGTAATTTAAAAGTGAAAATTCTGACATATGCAAGACTGTGTATCACTGTGCCACTCCTTCAAAAGATGTTAAACAAGGCTTTATTCTACCAAGTTCATTATTTTGTTGTAGCAAGAAGACTGATAAAGCTCCAACAAAACTGTGATTGCCAGACTCGTAAAATAAAATTCCATCCAATAACCTTCATTAACCACGTGTAAGATTACTAAGATGGCATAAGCATGAGGCCAGTTGGCCAAATGTTGCATATTTTAAAAACTAATATCATAATCCTACCAATTAAAAACAGCTGTCAGCCATGCAAAATGTCATACCCTTAGCACCACATGAAATGTTACCTTGGGGTCCTCCTTTCATAACCCATCACATCATCCATAAGATATACTAGTCAGTTATGCACTGAAGTTCCACCCAGAATCGCAACGCACCTGTATCCGAGGACGATCCATATCCATTCCTGCCGTTCCATTTCTTGGAGCCATCTCATTTGATTCTGCCTGGCCTGAAGTACACAGGCGATGAATAACAAGTTAATTAGTACAACTAAAATGGAATACACCTACATAACTTTCAATATGATCAGTATGAACTGTACTGGCTTGCCATTCAACTGGAAAACCAAACACTCTGAGATATCAACTTCGAAACTCTAAGCCCTCCATTCACTTTTCAAAATATTATGGTCGTGGTCTTCCAGGTCATGACACCATATAATGTTACAAGTGGTGGAGAAACATCCTGACTTTATTTTCACAGAGTGTCAGCAGATCGCTCCAAGAGACCGGTACCCATGCACCAGACTATATGCTGTCAAAGCTCTGAAAGACCAAAGCATGAATCTTCACATCCATGAAATTCTCAGATCTTACAATATGAAGTAATGTTTGTTTTAGGAGTCAAACTGGTTTAGACCATTGAATAAAATGCAAAAGTTTTATGAATAACAAAGCCTCACAGTGTAAACACCAACTACTTTACAGGTAAGTGTGCACAATAAGGAACATGAAGGATGCCAAAATTTCACTGTTTACACTGATGTTGTTGTTGCTGCTACCATCATCACTGTCACACCCACCACCAGCACTATTATTATTATCAGTTTTAAATTACTGACCTTCATGCCATGTACTTTAACCTTTGAAAGGCCAAATGGTTATGTGATGAACCAACAAGTTTAACATTCAAGAATTGTACGCTCTGCCCACACTGTATTTATGTGTTTTATATTTATCTCAGAACAAACAGTGACTTGTGCCACTTACATCATAAACTGACTGGTTTTCATAACCAAGATGAAAAGTGTTTACTGTGTGGTATGAATTGGGTGTTTAAATAAAGCAGTCTGTGCTTCGTCTTTAAAACTTTAATAATGCCGTAGCCAAATTTTTATTTCTATCATTTTCAGTATAAGTGATGCACACTGATGCAGTGTGAACTTGAAATTAAAAGAGGAAATTAGATGTGTATTTTGGCAGATGGGGACCATTTTTTAGAGGAACTTCTTGTAAAATGTTAGTTTTAAGATACCAAACTATATGACGTCACATCCCAGTGAACTATGATTTTCTGAGATGCCTGTTGCCTTCATCTTTAGAGTAAAAGCAGAGTTCTCACAATGGTGTCACGATTATGGCCCACTGGGATGTGGCATCATATAGTATGGTACATGGATAAAAACATTTGGCAAGCAGTTCCTCCAAAAAATGGTACCCATCTGCCAAAATAGACATTTAATTTCACACCATTTAGTTTCTCACATTCTGTAGTTTGAGTGTTATTCCCATCTTCTGGATTTTATTTACTTCCTTCTGTATACTTCTGTGTTGCTAATCATGGTTCTGTTGGGTTTGCATACATTTGTTCTACATGAGTAAATTCATTACTTCTAGACCAATATCTTTATTTAAAGGTCCCAGATCTAGGCTATTTCAATTATTTCTTATTCTCTTGAGAATTTCTTGAGACTATATTCCAGAACAAAAATTAATCAACAACTGCAATAAACTGGTGTATAACAGTAAATACTAAACCATAAAGTGAAACTCACTGGACACACTTATGATTATCACTTACAGAAACAAAACACACATCAATTTGAAATTATGTACATTTTCAATGAAAAACCCTGATAAAACTTCTACTGTAATGAAAAACATCAGAGGTTCACTTCTTTACCAGAGACAGGATGGGAAGGGGGGACACTCTATGTGGAGGTCAAGCCTGTCCATCAACCTGTCTTCCTGCCAGCTAGTAAGAATTCTCTAGTACAGCCTTTCCAACTCTGAGGAATTTCAGCTCTGCAGCTTGGATCCTTCTGTCATCATGTATTCTCCTCACCCATGCTTGTACTGTACACAGGAATGTAGGTGGCAACTACACTTACAGCCACTATTGAAATGTAGGTCATCACACACAAAAACTTGCCACTGGTGTTTCAGCAAAGATTCTGACTGCATGTACAAAATTTGCCATTGGCTTTAACAGTCTACCTAGTACCACATGCATGACTTTCAAACAGAAGTTCTAAAAAATGCATAAAGTGCAGTCACTTGAATTACATAAAGCAAATCATGGTTTTCTGAGATGTGAGAACACACTACATAGCTACAAATAATATTTTGCCACAACATGCTGCTTCAAACTTCGCATCCTGAAAAGAGAGCCAGCAGGTTCCTACACAGCACTGGTACTACCTACCAAAATATAGGATCACATCCCTAGAGACCATAATCCACATACTCAGCATCATGAGAACATCAAATCTCATACAATGAGTGACACTACTATGAATATGTACATGGAAAACTATTTTACCAACTCCTCCAACACTAAATGTTAATAATGCCAAGGTTAAGATACCAGTACAACACAAGGCAAGCAAACAGAAATAAACACAGACCTTCTCAAATGCACAGAACACTGCAGTGACAAAACATTCACTCATTAGTTCATCCCTTCATTCCAATGTAAGAACACCTGTCCAAAGCAGCGGCATTATGTTGTAACATGGAAGGTAAATTAATAACCTATTTGCTGTGACAATTTTTACAAGATATGACGTTTATTCACAGTTGTGTCACTGTCGTCTTTGAATACGCCTATCATTTTCATTACTGCATTTAGAATTGCAAACATGCAAATATCACAACAGCAGCAGCAGCAGCAGCAACAATGATTGTAATGTTAACTGTTAAGGTTATGGTGATGTTGCTAACATACATCCATCAGTTGTTTAGTTAGATGGAACTCAGATCAAAGTTGGAATAATGTGAGTTGCCAGATTTCATTCTGTAAGCTATCATTAGAAAGGATGAAACTACATTCTGTTACATCAATATTGGTAACTTCTGCAACCTATGACAATGATTTGTATACCTTCATGTAAAGAGAAACATCCATTTTCCCACATATACATGTAACAAAATTCTACTTAATTACAGCAAAATACGAATAAAAGACATCTTCTGGGACAAACATCCATTAGTGTGTACTCATAATAACAATAATAACAACTTGAAAATTGAATTGGTCTCTAAACAGTCTGTTACACAGATTCATGATGTGGGAAGAAAAAAATTAGGCAGAATTCACTGACCTATCCTATTTCAAATTTAAAACATTCATAATTTGAAAGACACAATTCATTTGTAAAGCCAAAACACAGTATTTTAGGGCTTCATGGAAATCCCATTATCAGAGATCCATGTGATACTGGTCTCTTAGCAAGAAACTGACCTGCAGGTAAGATGTTTGGTTTAAGAAACATTCCTTGTTGCACAGCATACAAAGTGCAACAGCTTAATCTAAACAACTGAAAAGGGTGTAACTTCCCTTATCCAAGAATTCACCTGAAACACAGAATGAGTACCTGGCACATAAATCAATTAATAAATGAACACAATAATTTGCCAAGGAATCACTGTGACTATTTAGAATGATGCTAATGAATTTAGTCTGTTAAGTCTGAAACCAATACAGTTCATCATCACTTTATTTTGCAGAAACAATAAACAGAATACAGTATTATGAAGTGAAGAAATAATTCTGTATCAATGATACCATAGTATTCACAATATGGCAGTCACAGTTATCTACATAATAAAGTGATCCGATCTTATTCCAAACATACCATGCAGCTTCAAATTATGTAGGCACAATTAGACCTCTAACTGCCTTTACACTACACAATATATACAGTGTAAAATAAGCTGGAGTTCTAAAAACTGTTCCATCATAGGTTTTACTTTGATCTTACATAGTCTAAAATCTCCTTTCATTTGAACTCAATGAACAAAATGTACTATGTTCTTTCTTAGATATTTATATTATAATATCACAATGAGTATTCTTACATGTTTCAATCCACAAGAGATCACCATCAGGGAACCATGATCAAATAATATTGCGTAAAACTAAACTCACTATTTTGTACATAATTAACATGGTTGAAAACAGTGAAGTAGTAAAATCTAGACAACTCTTTGTAGAACAGTTGTATAAGTGAAATGGAATCTTCACAGTGTCCTACAGGCCACTTACACACTTTTGGACTGAAACATGTAGAATACTCAATGTAATATTATAATATGAATATCAAAGAAAAAACACTGTGCATGCTGTTGGCTGAATGTTTTGAACACCACAATGTTTTGTGCATTCCAGAAGATGTGACAACTGATGACAGCCAGAAAGATGCTGGGAATAATAATAAGTTCAAGAGAGGAAGGAGTTCATATGAGTAAAAGCTGGCCCAAATCTTGAAAAACAGATAATAATTTGGGCATCCTGTACATCAAAATTCACATGCCAAAGGCATACTGTATTTAAATGCCAAGCAGCCTAGAATGACTTTCATCAAATAAAAGAAGTACCACAATGTAGCAGTCTGTATGAATGCATGAGCTTGCACATGCAGCCATGCCCCCCAGCAAAACCAAAGCTACTTAAATTAGCAAATAATCTATAATGAATCTCCTCATGTAAACATAATTGTAATTTCAGTCAAACACATTATGAATCATGTTTAAGTGTTTTATATGTTGTTTTTCTTACTGGCTGTACAAGAAGACAGGTTGTTAATTCCCTAATCCTGCTACAAACTTTTCACTAAAAATGTATGTGTATTTCCAACAGTGCTCAAACTGACCACAATGTATCACATTTTTGTTCCTGAATTATACAAATTATGTGCAGTAGAATGGAATTTTGCCATGCATGTTCTGTGGATCTAATCGACAGACTGGCTGGTGTACTGCCACATATAGGGAAGTGACAACTACCATGTTTCTCCAGTCATTCATCTGTGAGAAAAAAGTTCATTTGCAAGAAAACAGCAAGTCAATTCCCAAACCTTTTCATGTCAACTACATTTTTATTGGTGTAAAAAAATTATCCTAGAGACATACACATTTTGTAAATCTATTATTGTAGAGAAGAAAGGCAGTATGCTATACCATGATAGGGCACCACTCACTCAAAGGATATGAAGTGTGGTCAAACCAGGTATAAGGACAAAAGCATGCTCTTTCATGAAGGTTTAATGCAACTGTTTTAAGAGATACCAATCAAGTTCCTTATTTTGCAACATGCCAAGTCCAGTGAGAGATGAAGTCCTCAAATTAAAACCACACAAGACAGGTAATTTATGTGTAACAGAACAATGAAGCATGTTCGTATTTCCACTGTTGCAGTGGAAAAGCAATAAGTACTACATATTCTGAGTGCAAGGCTGTAGCCTTAGGTACACAGCATGCAAAGTTCTTGTGCCAAATCATCTGTGGCCTGCTTGGATGTACAATATTTTTCCACAGTATCTCATAAATGGTAACATTAAAAGAAAAATTATTGAGTATAAAATGTGAGTTTGGATTTCCTTTACAACTTTTGTCTGAAACATTTTTCATTCTAAGAAGAAATGAGTGGGATATGATAAAAAAATGTATATTCATCTTCATGTACAGTACCTGCTGTTCTTGTCTAATTTTAATAAAACGTGAACTGTCTCCATGCATTTTCAAAAAATACTGAAATATTAAATTTAATGAAATCATGTCCAGTGGAAGCTCAGTTGTTTCATGTTGAAAGGTGGATACACACGATGCAGCTAAGAGTTGCTTTTTACACTTTTGCAAACACACCTAAAAACTCGGAGAGAACTTGCTTCAGTGCCACTACATCCACAACAAACCTACATGAAATCACAGGACTGACCCTGCGTCTCCCCACTGTGAGAAGCACTTATTTTTTCACCTCAGCTACAGCAACACCCTCAAAAGATACCAAGTAATGCTAATTACAAGTTGTATATACATCTGTTGTCAGTTAAGCACTGTAGTTTATTTTAATACACAGTATTTTTGCAACACCTTGAGAACATTTATTTTGATGTTACAACTCAGACAGGAAAAGAAATTGAACTGGAAATGTTTAAATAGATTTTGCTTACATGAACATAATCACAGTACCGATTACATACTGTAATGGCTACACTTACCCATTTATTTGAACATCAAATCAAAACAATGTCTTTTAGCTGAAAAGCAATGTGTAACTTCATCATACTACATCAGCTCTGTTTCATGGATGTGTAGTATCTTCTTTAACTTAAACAAGAAAGTCTCAGAGCTTTCAAAGCCATTGTATATGAAGAAACTTAGATACAGTCTCTCAAAACCTACTGACATTCAGGATCTGGAAAAAAATGAAAGAACATTGACGAAAGTTTGATTTGTATGTTTGCATGGTTCATAAAATTATACTTTCAGTTCTCCATACTACACTGCTTCAGACGGATGGATGATAAGTCAACATATCAGAAAGGTGGTAGGAGAAAGGAGCTGACTTAACACTACTCCAGCATTTCTCTTGTGGGACTAAGAAAACCATGAAAAACATCATGAACAGTAGTCAATATCCAGGTTACATTCACACCAGGCACTTCCTGAAGTCAGGCCAGAAGTGTTTTTGTTTCAGCCACCATGCTTATTTATCATCTGTTATTATCAATTCTTTATATAACTATTTTCTTGCCCCAGATGTATCTTGCTTTACTGGACATAACACAGACAAACCATTATACTGGTTGTGCTATGTGACAGGAATTGTGGTTTCATTACTGGCAGCAAAAGGACACTTCTCTCTTCGCCAGTGCCCAGACCAGCACTAGGGACCACTCACCCAGGGTAAAGGGTGGTATTTCCCTTGGGGTAAATAGCTAGGGCATGCAGCTGACCAGTCAGTTCAGTCTAGTGCTGAGTTTATGAATGAATGGAGCCATACCTCCACTCCCTCATATGCCTTCATGGTGTGTAGAGGGAACACATTATTTTTAGTGGTTAAATAGAGTGCCAAAGGCTTTCAGGACCATCCCCAAATATTCTCACATTCATCTAGTGTGTTTACTGGACCAGTTCCAGATTTACTTGTTTGGTTTGTTGCATATCCTTCTTTCCACCAACATTGAATACACTCATTACCTGTTCTCTGAATATTTGAATTGTGCTTCATTCATTCTACTGTCTTAAGTCCATAGCCTTTCCAAAGTCAGTTCTCCACAAAGTGTGATCTAGTGTTTTTCTCCTTCAATTTACAGTATCCTCTATTTTCCTTAAGGTCATCCAGTAGCTGCTTATGTTTTCTTCCTCATCTTCCCATCACTTCGATACTGCCCTCTAGCTTTCCTTCAGTAATGTATTTCAGAAGGCAGTTATTACACAAGATGTGACCAATCCAGTTAGCCTTCCTTCTTTTCATTGTTTTCTTGATATTCCTCTCCTCCTTGTAATACTTCTTCATTTCTCACATGATTGGTCCAACCGATCATCTCCATCCTTCTACAGTACAACACTGTAGTACTTTCTAGGTATATCTGACCTACTTCCTAAAGTGTCCAAGTTTCAGGACCATACAAAGCTATAATCCAAATGTAGCACTGTACTACTTTCTTCCTTATTTTTAAGTCCAATTTGCTGGTGAACAGAGTCTTCTTTGTGTTGAAAGCTGCTTTTGCCATGTCAATCCTGAATTTAATTTCTTGTGTACATCTTGTACCATTTGTTATCTCTGCCACCCAGCTGAAATATACAACAGTCTCTGGCTGTTTTTGATCTATCGTTACCTGTACTGGGGATGGATGCCTTGACATTGAATAGTTATGGCATGTTACAATTTCTTCACAAACAAGAGAGACAGAAAAAAAAAAACAGAATAATCTTAAATGCCAAAAAAATAAACTGGTCAAGAGGGTATGTCATGGCTTAAAAATTGTGAAATATTTAATAAATGAATATAAAACATAGTAAAGAACATGCTTCCTCTCCAATGAGGTTCTATTGGTCACAGCAGGGTAATGATGACGATGTCCATCATTGCCCTCCAGTACTGGTCTAGACGATGCAGAGAAGTAAAGACCTCAGTCCCTTATGCATATCAAATACCAAAGCCCAGCTGCACAACCCTTACTAAAATAAACAACAGGGACTAAAATAAAGAACACTGTGCATACAGTCACCACACTGATTCATGTGATGAGTGAATGGAAGTCACAAGAAAATGTTGTACTTTGGGAATGTTCTTATTCCATCCTGATGGTTCTATGAAATTTCCCTCCAACATACACATTACCTAACCACATCTTACTAGAAAGTGGGTTATTTTGGTTACTTAATATTACATCGGGTGGTACCAGTGGCTGCACAGTATAAGGCGTAGGTCTGTGCCCACTCTCCTGCTGAGACCCTAGGTTCGAATCCCACAGAGGCATGGATGTCTATCTGTTGTGAGTGTTGTGTGTAGTTAGGTAGAGGGCTGTTGCACCAAAACAAAATTACATTCAACACAAAATAGGGGTCACATTCATATGTTGTAGCACTTAGTTATTAAAGATTCTTCTTCCATGTGCATTTCTAAATACTTCTATTTTTGCCAGAAAAAGAATATTCATGAGTGAGAAATTCCAATCCAATTGAAACATGCACCTTCATTTTTGTGTTCCTGTATTTTCATATCTGATATAATAGAGCCCGCAATGCATGTGAGTTGGCAATATATGACTGTGAGACCAACTGGAAGAGACATTTGCTGACACAGTGTCAATATCAAAACTAAAATTAAAAAAAAAAAAAGCTTGGCAGATCACACCCTTTTCTTTATCCTCACCAAATGACACCTGTGACTTAAATTTGTCATTAACATGAAAACTGTGAGCCAATCCTTGGTAGAACACTTTCTTGTCTGAATGTTCACTAACTGGCAAACATGATTCAAGTTCACCACAAAAAATAAAATCAGAAAGCCTCAAATTTCTGTATGCTGACACCACCTAAGTGTCCCTGAAATAAAACTTCAACCTGTATACATGTTGGCAACCGTGTCTAATACGTGAACTTAACAAACAATCTTGGTAAATTATATTTTGTATTTTTATCTATACTCACTGTCAGTAATATGAAAATTCTACGCCTAACCGAGACAGATTACATATTGTGTTTTTTGGCTTGTTCGTAACTGTGACTTGAAGCTTGTGTGTTGTCAATCCTCATGCAATATGGTCTTAATACTAAAAGATGCAAGAAGAAAAAAAGGAAGGCACAAAAGAATATAACACGATCTCAGTAACATGTTCTTTCATAAATGTCTTTTTTTTTTTTAACGAAATACGAATAATTCGAGTAGTTAATAAAAATACGATGTATAAGTCTTCACCTGGAAAACAGGGCATACTCTATTCTACATTCGTGCAGACTGAAAACATGGTAATATGGACAAAAGTATATGAACTACATACGTTAAGGGCAAGTTATAGAAATGCAAGATTTGACACATTATATTCACACAGTAATTAATCACGCGTAAATTATTTTATTACCTTATCAACTACACACTTCAAGCCAAACCTGTTCTTTCCGTTCCGCACACCTGAAGGCTCTCTCCTCCTTTCAAAAGGGAAAAACGAATCTGCTATTAATGCAGTGAACTGAACTCAAAAGTATATGAGAAGGAACAGTTTTATGTTGCAAGTATGACAAGCACGTTCCTTTTTGTACTTCAACATGCCACCGCCGTCATGCCCATACATTAGGTAACCAGCAATCAGTGGTCAATAAAAACAAATAACATGAATCAACCTCTTATGAGACAACCATGGTGATAAAGTATTGACGTTCTTTCCATTACTAAATTTCCAAAATGTTCAAATAATCTTCACTTTACATCGCAATGGAGGCTTAAGCTTTCGACATGAGTGCCGACAACACCCAATTTTACATTACAAAAAATTCGCGTTATCCCATTCACTGTAATATTGTTTCCCATTACCACCTCCGTTTCTAAATCGAACATGGAACCGACTTAATACAAGCTTTATTCATCACCCCACTGAGTTGAATATCGTACGAAAATAATTTTTCTCCTGTTCACCGATGTGCTGCTAAAATAATTGTTACATATCTCTGTCATCTACATCACCAAACAACGCAGGTGTAAAGAGCACTCACATCAATTGGTTGTACTGATGTTACTTTTTGTACAGTTATGCCCGAAATCCCTATTTAGAAACAAGTAGTCTATACTTCACATCTATTCCAACCACAAACTTCACTCTACATTTGTGTAAAACCGATGATTGTGTGCCAGAATAGATACTACTATAACTAACGGTCACAGATAATATTGAACGATGTGGCAAAAGTCACTCAGAATCTTGCTAGATGGCAGGGGCTATATCAAAAACAGTAACCCTAGTTAATTCCAGTTTTCTTTTTTTACGAAGTAATCGTAACATGTACTTAAATGACAGTACGTTATATAGTTTATTCAGTACCAATTGGGACAAGTGCATTTTATTGTATTCCATGCCCGTACATGTATCTTTCCATTCCTCCGACTAGTGCTGTCGTAAATGCCAGAACGGGTCACAGTCAACGCCATGAACGAATCAGCATGAGAACTGAAGGCACAGATGATTTAGAACGAACGTTCTAAAACTCGATTTCTACGACCCGGTGTTCACGTCGATTTGAACGCATTTTTGCTGCCGTTGATCACCTATGCGCATTTCCTTTCGTCGGTAGATCGAATGCATGTGTCGTTCATCAGCTCCCACTTAATCAAATGAGATGTTTCATTTCATTATTATCCCTTATCATCAGGTATAGTTCTCTCTTTCGGTTACAAGAGGTTTGTATCCCTTTGGTTAACCAAGGTTTCGAGATTGCTTTGCAGTTTGTATGTTTCTTAATGAAGCAACAGTGAAACATCCTTAGATATGTGTTTAAAAATTTATTGA
>Ga0136643_10007079_pt1 | contig 16172 bp, 11 predicted proteins | sample TergutLab28metaG_FD_96883 | JGI IMG/M metagenome (GOLD analysis project Ga0136643, IMG submission 96883) | Labiotermes labralis P1 segment gut microbial communities from Petit-Saut dam, French Guiana - Lab288 P1 (version 3) (version 3) | ecosystem: Host-associated > Arthropoda: Insects >... | reverse complement strand
GTTTCTATCACAGTCATTAAATACACCTCAGTGATTAAGTTGTGTTTGACTACATACCTTCTCCTAGTTTCACACACACAACGGGGATGACACACTTCCTAGATGTTGTACAATAAGTTGGTGTTGAACTTGTATGTGTAATTTTGTTGCACAGAAAATGTACAACATGAAATTTGCTGGGTTAATACTTAAAAATGGGTCACAGCTACTTGTACATCTTCCTTCAATGATGACATCATTAAACCTCCAATCTGACAATATGTAACTTAAACAGTCAAGAAAGTAATTTTGAAGAAACTAAAATAGCATTTGAAGTTTTCGTACTAAATTTAACTGCCATGAGCATCGTTGAATATGCTTTGAAACTTACCTAATGTCATGGAAATACATATTGAAATTTCTAAGCTGAGGACTGTTTATTGTTTTGCTTTTAGGTCATACTTGACACTGGCAAAAGAGACGGTAGACATGTTCCATTACCTGACTGTCGATATCAAAGAGCCCTTCCTTCGACCAGAGTTAGTGGATCGACTCTCTGCCATGCTGAATTTTAACCTGCAGCAGCTCTGTGGACCGAAATGTAAAGGAGGATTTTTAAATCTTGTGTTATTATCACATTCTGCTTTTATGTCATAGCATCTACCATCACACAGAGCAGACACAGTTCAATGGTATTTTGTACATAACATAGACAATAGCAGTTCCCTCTTTGTGCCTAGCCAGAGGCCTTGAATGCAGTGTCTGTAGTTACTTTTGTCTCTTCAAGTATATCCTATAACCAGACTTTCAAAAGTAGCATGTCACCATTTGCTTCCTTATCACCAGCATGACTGGGGTGTGTTGCATGCAAGGTTTGTGTGCTGGCTTCAGCTCACTGTTGTGTCTCTGGTTCTGATGATTTCACTTTGTCCCACAATGAAATACCGATTTGTCCTTCGTTCTTTCCATTTCATAAAACACGATTGTTTCTTCACCTTATTCAGTAGTACGTACCCTAGACATTTTGTTTGCATCAATAACACTCTGTAAGCATCATTAACTGACCTATAAGCAAACCAGTCATGTTTTATGTTTTCAGCACTATTCATTTTTATATTCATTTATTCACTATCCATGGATTCTTACAAAGTTACAGAACCATATGGAAATAGAAATAGTTGACACACAGCACAATAAGTCACATAAATATGCATAAATAATCAATAATAATCAATACTAGATAATAAGTAATAAACACTTGCTGATAATTAGCAATTGTCATAATTATATATATGTGTGTGTGTGTGAAAATATAACTGCCAACATAATTGAGTATGTAACAATTTACCAGCTTTAATACGTTATGTGAGATGAAAGTCTATAAATTATAGTTGCAGTTATATACAATGATTTGAAGTATAATATAATATTATTTATTAAAATAAAAATAGTTACAGTAAAATAAAATAATTGCAAAACAATACCTTATTTGAGATCGAGTTCATTAATTATTATTGCAGTTAAAATATCTATGGAATAAAATGAATTAGAAAGAAGAAATCTTTTTAAGGCAAGTCTAAATAATTTCATCTCATTAGACAAGCTTTTTTATACTAGAATGAAGATATTTGAAAACCTTAATTCCAAAATAGTAGGCTTTTGTGTTAATCATTGCTAAATTTTATATTGAAGGTTGAAGATTAGTGCTATATCTGGTATTAATGCTATGAATCTCTTTATTTTATTTATACTGATCTTTGTTTTTTTCTACGAGTAATAACAGGGAAAATATATACTGTGAATATAAAGGAGAAATTTTTAGGTTTTTGAACAGTTCACTACAAGAGTCTCTTTTTCCTGAATTTGTAATAATTCTGATTATTCTTTTTTGGATCCTAAAAGTTTTAATACCATAGGGTGAGTTACCCCCAAAAATTATACCATGAGTCATAATAGACTGCACATAGGAAAAATAGATCATCCTTGAAGTTGTAACTGTTGTAACTCTAGAGGAGCAAACAGTTCCAGTTATTGTTTCTCTCAATTGAATGATAGTAGTTTTTTTGAAAGTGGTTTATGTTCAGATATTAACATATTTTCTGCCATGATTTAGTTGCAATGATTCAGTTGCTTTTGTCTGCTACTGTCAGTTGTATTCAGTGTAAACATAAGAAATGAGGGAGTTAGTGGACAGCTTCTCACAGGAGAGACATGGGTCTCCGCTGTTGCCAGTTGTACTCAATGTAAACATCAGACCTGAGGGAGTTAGTGGCCAACTTCTCACAGGATAGATGTGGTGGTTAATCCTACGGTAGTTGATATGAGATATCAGTTTTTCTCCAAGAATTTTGGCTTTTCCCCGCCGGTTGTTATTGATACAGATACTTATATGTTATGAAGTTCTGGCACAGTAGGCCTGCTTTAAGGCTGTAGTACTGAGGGACTGGGTCTAATCCATTCCTGCATCTAAACTAAACTTGAGAGTCGTATTGTGTGGATTTTATTTGTTCTGTACCTCTGTAAAGTTTTGTCTGGAAGGTTCTGCTATCTGTTAGGAATTGCTGGAACTCTGTAGATTCATATTTTGGTGAGAATCTTTATATGAAAAGGGGCATTGATATCTACAATTAGCATGGTGTTGCATCATGGCATAAATATGTTTTATTTCTTGCACTTGAAGGTTTTTAAAAACAGGAATATAAAGATGTCTTTCTGCAGGCAATAAATTTGGAACAGCTGCTGAAAATGATTTGTTCCTGAGAGAACCACTACAGCACATAAGTGGCAGAACTACAGAAAGTTTAACCATATGGCTAAAGTGAAATTAATTTTCTATCCAGTGCCTCCTAGTTTCTGAAAGAGCATTGCTTTTCTAAAGGTACCACATCTTTGGCCATTTTAATCTGCGTCATATAAACGGATTCAGTTCATACCTCACAATCAACATAGTATGCTTCCATCAGACAGACCAGCCACTGAATGCTGTACAAGGATCCTGTAATTGTGCAGAACACATAAGTACACTGTGTGGGCAAAATGTAGAGTTTTTACTATTAACCCTTTTGGTACACGCATTAAAAACTAGGCTTGAAAGTGTTAATGGTAGAGACTGTTATTAACTTCACTTCCTCATCCCACTGTCATAAAAAAACTGAACATTAGAATTTGTTCACAGTCTTTTTGTGTGATCAGAAAATAATATTCCTATTTGTTACTGACTTGGCATAAATTTAAACTTGCTGCAGGTAAGAATCTGAAGGTGCGCATGCCAGAGAAATATGGGTGGGAGCCACGACGCCTCTTGAGTCAGCTGGCTGACATTTACCTACATTTGGACTGTGAAGGATTTGCAGCAGCTCTAGCTGGAGATGAGGTTTGTTTTTTGGCTGTTCTGCTACTTAATTACAGCACTGTGCACATGCTCCACCATACATTGCTACTGAATCATAGCTATGTGCCAATTTTTCACCATATATTGCTACTGAATCACAGTCTTATCATACATTGCTACTGAATCATAGCTATGTACCCATTTTTCACCATATATTGCTACTGAATCACAGCGCTGTGCACAGTCTTCACCATACATTGCTACTGAATCATAGCTATGTGCACATTTTTTACCATATATTGCTACTGAATCACAGCACTGTGCACATCGTCACCATACTCTGCTACTAAAACATACCACTGTGCACCTTGTTTGCCATATATTACTACTGAATCACAGCCTTTTGCACAATTTTCATCACATATTGCTGCTGAATCACAGCACTGAATATGCAGAAGATGAACATTATGCTAATATTAGGGGACTTGAAAGTGTGGCTTCAGTAGAATACATGTATTTTCCAAACATATTGTTGCTCTGCTCTGAGAGAATGTTTGTACAACAGACTGAGACAAGTTATTTTTTCTTGTTAATTGTACAATGCAGTTTATTACATTATATTTCATATACATCTAGTAGGTTGTAATTACAAGTATATTTTCTGTTACGTATAAATGTTTTGTGTGAGCTGTATCTGATAATGTGAAGAAAATTTTTTGTGAATTTCATGTAAGGTAGACTATACCAGACCAGCCATGGAGGGGGGAAAAAAAATTGCATCTGCTTAGACTGTAGAATCGATGTGCAAACTCCAGTGCAAAATTTGAACAAAACAGTTCCAGAGTTTTGTAAATGAGGTCTAGTAATAGATGGACGGCACAGCCATTCATATCATAATGATACCATTTTATTTACATGCAAAAAAAAAAAACATGATCTAGTGGACCTCCTTAGTTACATTTCTCTAGGAACTGATAGATGGTGTAAATTGCAAGAATTTTAATTGCAGAAAGTTTAGAATGTATAAATGTAGTACTTTCTTTCACCCCAATCTGTAAAGGGATTGTTGAGCAGATATTGTACATAACTGCTAATGATACTGTGAAAATTTCAGCTTCAAGATTCTCGTGTCAGTGACTGAAGATTTTAACGCCATATAATTCCCTGGGAATTAAAAATTTACAGCACCATAATACAGGTTAAAATCATTTGTCTGACAATACGGAAGTGTTACAAAGAACACATAAGCTTTTACATATGATATTAGGAAGATTCAGACAAGCCAGGAGGAATTGAAATTCAATGGGAACATTATCTTATCTGTGACAAGTAAAGCAATCCCTGTACAGGTCTATTACATACCCAGAGGGTTCCAGGAAGCTGAGGCTTCCATATTTTGAGACAATCGGCACATGAAGGTAGTAAGGTTGTCAACCCTATGCACTGGCAACCTTTACGCCCCAGGAAATATTCCTGGTACTTGTTTCTGTTAGAGGCTGAGTTGGTTGACCCCAGGGCCATAGAGTGGCTGGAAGGATTATGTCAATGAAAAACTCCAGTGACACTATCGGGAATTGCACCCATGACCTTCCACCTTGTAACGCAGTGCCTCAGCCATCTGTGCCGCTGGTGTTAATTTATTGGGTGACAGCATTCATACTATAAAGAAAAATACAGAAGCTTTATTATTCACTAATAATGAGGTTTGTTTTGAAGGAGGTGTTGAGAAGACTAAGTATGTGTTTGTGTCTCATGAACAGAATGCAGGAAAAAATGCAACATAAAAACAGCTAATAAAGCTTTTGGAAACAGGGCAAAATTCATACACTATTTGGAACTCCACTAACAATTCAAAATTGCATGCATGAATAAATTAAGAAGAAAATAAATCTGGAAAATTCCTGCTACTATTTGATCCAGAGTCTTTTATCTTACCATTTGCTATCTGAACACATTAAGATTAAGATTTGCACAGGACTGTTCTCTGTCTTGTTGTTTTATGTGGGTATAGAATTTGGGCTCACACATTAAGGGAAGGGCATAGGTTTACGTTGTTCAAGAATAGGAAGATATTTGGGTGTGAGGGGGAGGAAGTAACAAGTGCGTGAAGGTGCTCACAAAGTGAGGAGCTGCATGATTTTTGTCCTCATCAGAGATGGTTCAGGTGATCAAATCAAGGAGGATGAGATGGGCAGGGCATGGTGCATGTGTGGTATAGAATAGATGTGCATATGGGGTTTTAGTGGTGGAACTGAAGGAAAGACACCACATGGAAGATGTAGGCATAGATGGGAGGATAATGTTAAAACATACCTTCAAGAAAGAGAATGGGAGGTCATGGACTGGATTAATTTGGCTCACGATGGGGACACTTGGGCTTTTGTGTGAACACAGCCAATGAACTGTCAGGTTTTAGTTTGTTGTTTTGGTTTTCATGGTACTGCAACTCAGAACAACAAGCTGCTCCTTTTACTGTTTTCAGTGCACAACTTGATCTACTACATATATATTACACATTGAGGAGTATGTAGCAGATCTGCTGCATGCATGAAATGTTAAGCAACTGTTTTTTACAATTGCGTGCTGCCTGATGATGGGCCAGTGAGGCCAGAAACATATAAGAGCTGATGTACTGTAATATTATTGTGATTTTAATAAAATTGTGTGCATTCATTGGTTTCTATTGTAACAATTGTTAACTTCTCAGGAATAGTCTGTTCCATAGAGTTGGTAAAGTACTTTCCTAGTGAAATTGCCATTGAATTGTGACATTTCCCAAGCTTTTGACAGATAACCTTTACCACATTTATGTATTATAGCCCTGAAGGGACACTAAAATCATGATTTGCGTGAATAGGCAAAGGTCAAGACTTCAATATTGACTGAAGCATAGGTATCTCTCACTGACATTTGTTGCTACCATCTTCTGGTCCTGTTTGTAACCATTACCTATCCCGTATGCCTGTTTATGTCACCTATTGGTATATTTGTTATTTCTTTCAGCGCTCTTTCAAGAAGGAACTGTTCGAGGATGCTGCAAACCGCATGGAGCGTGCCCTTATTAAAACTCCTTCTGAGATAGAACAATTCCGAAGCCTTGCAGAAAAAGCAAATGAGATTGCTATCCAGAATATCAAGAGAGAGGTGGACTACAGTGATGCTCCAGATGAGTTTAGAGGTAAATTTTAATCATAACATAAGATGTGTGGATCAGTAATGCTGTGTCACTAGAATCCAAAGGTCCAGCACTGCTGATCTCATAATGTATTAAAAGTTTTATTTCAGTTGCTTGATTATCACTAACACATATAAACCCAAACTCCAGTCACATACAGAATATCTGTGTTCCCCCCCCAACTTCGCATTTTATTTCTCTCCATATCATGTCACATATTCCTGATGGTTTTTTGTCACCATACTGCCATGAGAAATGTGACCTCCCATTTTCTGTTCTAAGTTATTTCTGTAAGACTATCTGGAAAATTTCCTGGGACATTTCATCTAGAGGAAACCCACCCACTCGGATTTGACATCTGTGCCCCTACCAATAACACCATGCTGCATACCTTCACCCCTTATAGATAGCACTGTACTACACGCCTGCAACCCTTACAAAAGCAAACCTATGCATCCTGTCTGTCTTATTCATTCTGATGATAGCAGTCACATTTTATAGCAGAAGAGGTTCAGTAACCAATTCTGTGAAACCTGAAATGCCATAATAATATTTTAATTATGTCTGTATATTTCATCAATATCTACAAAATTTTGATTCTGACGTAGAAGTTTATAAATGCTGTATACAGATTGACTTTGTAAGTGTGGTGCATAAATAAATCAGACATTTCAAATGTGTTTTCAGACAATCAGTTTAGGATCCAGTGGATCTGTTTGTTTGTTTTTTTTTACTTGTTTCTCTTTGGTACTGTTCCAATTGTGTGAGTATTCATTATTTATCATAGATCCATTGATGGACACACTAATGGAGGATCCTGTTACACTTCCATCGGGTAAGGTGATGGATCGTCCTGTTATTATGCGACACTTGCTCAACTCTTCTACTGACCCTTTCAGCAGACAGCCATTATCAGAGGACATGTTGCAGCCTGGTAAGTCAGGTTCTTATTAACTGAAATTCTTAATTTATTATTTTTGATAGGCGGATGAGTTTAGTTGAATCTCTTGTTGGACACTGCCAATGACAAACATGATACCCTGATCTGATACAACACCATTTTGAATTATCCATGGCATATCAAGCTATATATACTTAGTGGGTGTTTTCACTACTTGCAGTCTTGGTATATATCTGTGTGTGTGTGTGGGCACATGCGTGCTTGCATAAATGGGCTAATCTTTAACTTAAGCTTGTTAACTTGCTACTTTTGAGTCTATTGCTGCGGCTTGCTATGTCCACTGCAGTTATCTTTTACTTGTATGTGTTCGGAACTAATTTTATTGTCCTTTGGCTTCATAATTTGGACTTAGGCTTGTTACATTTATGTAACTTTTTTTTTTTAATGGTCTCTCCAATTTAAAAGCGTAGCCACAAATTTATTCACCTCTTTTGCTCCATTTTTCTCCATTCCTACATCTAGGTAACATTAGTGTTACTATCTCCATTTCTGTGCTCCAGAATTTGTTACACCCTAAAACATATTCTTCCACTATTTTGTTCTGCAGCTTATCAAAATTTGGCACATTTTTACCTCCTCGCAATTTCTTTTCAGACTAGTATAGAATCACAAGTCTCTTCTCTGTCATATTAGTTTCCAGATTTGGCCTTTTTGTGTCAACACATCTTGCTATTGTTATCCTTCTTTCTTATATTCTCCTGTTCTTTTACCCTATAGATCAATCACTTATTTTACAAAATTTCTTCTTTAAACTGTCCTTACCAGTTGTCCATTGTACTTTCTAGTTTATACTTCAGTGTATAATGAACTTAATTTGTTCTTTCTTTTGTCTGTAAATTTGTTATATTGGCAAACACTCAACTGTAATTTAAGTGGTGCATAAAGATTGTTACATTGAGTAGCCTGCTTCAGCATGAGTATACATGAGCAAAAGATTTAGGACAAATATTGATTTGTCATTAAACATAGACTGTTCCTTTGCCTAAAACATTTCACCACAATTTTGTATGGAAAGATTGAACATTTGGATTTTACGTGATATTTGAGTACTGGACAATACATGTGGATGTGTGTCAGAAGGGGTTTAGGTCAGAAATCTTGACCTGTTGCAATTTAAATTGAGGAGATAAATTGTAAGATGATGAGTCTGTTTCTATGAAACATTTGTTAAGATGCTATGTATTCTGAGTTTAAATTACAGTGTGGAGGATCTGTGTAGAGCAAAAAGGGTAAAGGTCCAATTCACCCACAGTGCTGTGGTCTTACTAATGACATGTTGTCATGACATTAAACTAGCTTGTTCAGCCACGTGTCTTTACTTGCATTTGAGAATTGTCTGATTTCAAACAATGGACATTACCTATGATGAGGTCAGTACATGTCCATTGTTCACACTGGCATGGGCCACTTTTCATGCACTATGCCTCCATAACCTGATGCCATCCTTGTCCTACTAACTTCAGCCTTGAAAATGGAGGAATTACATCCTCTGAAGCATTGGTATCCACTGATAATACTACATGATTACTGCTTCTTGTTAATTTTGCCTGTCAGCTGTGGAGTTAAGGGAGAAAATTTTGGTATGGAAACGTGAGAAGAAAAAAGCAGCATCTGCTCTGTGAAGAGTCACCGTTGCCCGGATGCAGGTGTTGGTGCAGTGATCTCTACGGTAGCTCCATATGTAGACAGGCAGTCTCTCTTATATGGTGCCAGGCCCTTGTTTATTGTGTACTTGGTGTATGCAACTTTCTCTTGCTTGCATCTAAGTCACAAGATAACAATGGGACTCAGTTACAGTGAAAAAAACCCACTACTGCCAGTGTGTGGACTCATTTAAATGAGTTGTGCCAGAAAGCGATTTAAACAATGCTATGTCAATGTGTGCATTTGATTATTTTTGTGTGAATGCATGTGTGGATGTGCACTGGTGGTTGTGTGAGTGCATGCACATACACACTCATGTGTACTGGTGTGTGTGTGTGTTTGTGTGTGTGTGCGCGCGCGCGCGCGCGTGTGTGTGTGTGTGTGTGTGTGGGTGTATGCACATGTGTGCCTGCATATGTAGTACAACTGTTGATTTCCCAAAGGCTGTTTTTCAGCTTTCCAGTTTTAGTATTTATAATTCAACAGACTGTCAAAGTAAAACTGTAACTCATACTGTGCTTATTCTTACAGTCCGTATATTAACTAAAAAATGCACCTAATAAAATGCTGTGATCCCCATGAATTGTAATTTGGTGTATTTTATTAAGTGCATTTGTTGGTTAATATACTGATCAAAACTGTTTAGTCGTTCTGATTGATTATAAGATCTGACTGGAATGCAACTAACACTACTAAATACACATACATTGCTTTTACAAAAGACTGCAGTGGATTTTACTATATATAATACATCTGAAGTAAGGTAATACTACACTGGGCAAATCTTTTGTGTACTGTGTTTCTCTGAACACATTTTCTGTTTGTTTCGTGAATGTAATAAGACTTCCAATATCCATTTTTATTTGGATAATTGTCTATTGCCAAAACCAGTCAGAAGTGGCTAGTAAAGTGATATGTTTCATTTATAGTCACAGGCAGTAATGAATGTTCTAGCCAAACCACAGTTTATCTTTTTACTGAAATAGAACATAAACATGTAAAAATCAGCAGCAAATTTTTGAAGCCTGATTCTGAATAGTCATTTTGTGATTTAAAACAGTGTAAAAATATTTTGTATCCAACCAGTCAATAGTCCTGCAGTATACATGTGTGTATTCACATATTCAAATAACAGCTGGCAAGAGCATTCTTATTGCATTAGTCTTGCTTGTAATTAGTTCAGTGTCAGGGGTGTCATTTTGCCTCTTAACTAACTATATTCTGTCACCACTTTAAACAGTTTATGTTTAATTTGGAATTAAGTATTTGTATACTTCTGAGAATATAACTTAAGCTAAATTTTAGCTTATTCAAATAGTGATGGTGAATAATATTAACAGAATACATAATATACTTTTAATTGTTTTGGACAGCTGGTGGATGTCATGCATACAAAACCAGTGGTCACAGTTTGTGCTCGTGACCATGGAACAAGTATTTGTGTGAATACAATAATTCAGGTGATGACACTAGCTTCTTAAAGAAGCTTAAGCTTCAAAATTGTGTAATCAGATGTAAACCAAATGCCGGTTGGAAGGGAGTGGCTGCAGTAACTTTTTCAATGTTGTAGTTTGTGTTAAAGCATTGTGTTCTGTTTCAGGTTAATGTCAGACAGTATATGTTTTATGCTTCTCCAGTCCAAATAGGTTGATAATCCAAACTGTCTGGGAAGAGGGGTGGTTGGAGTTAATATCCTATTAAATTTCCTGTCTACCACACACTGTTTGGTCCTTGAAGCTTTTGACAAAACCAAACAATCTGACTTGAACATTTATTTTGGGTTACCGTTACTAAAAATATATATACAGTGATCCCTTGTCCAGTGTGGTGGTTAAGGGGAGCAATCACAGTGTGTAGGCCAAAACTGCATTGTGTGACCTTCGTGTAGGAAAAATAGGATTAGATGAGAGCACTTCAGCACAATGAATCAGTACTGTGACTTAACTAAACCTGAGAGAGGGGCTTGCCTTGGCTTGGTGTGGCTTGGTTTGGTTTGTGTAGTTGATGCTGCCAGCTGCTGCAGTGTTTGATGAACTGCCCATGTTTATCATCATGTATTTAAATTTGTTAGAGTTCAGCAATTTTTTCCCCATTTAGTTAATTAATTTTGACCATGTATACTCAAAGGAGTGCTGATCAAAACCATGTTGGGTGAAGGGTTACTGTATGAGCATTTGTGATTACTTTTTTGCATCTGTTTTGTTTCTTTTTTTATCACCATGATCGTCATTGTCATCCCTGTGACTTTCATTGTCATCATTATGAAACAGTACAGATTCACTCCCTGACCATCAAGAGTCTGTGATTTGAAGCAAACTAGAAGCAGAAGTTCTCTTGAAAAATAAAATGCAGGCCTATAATGCTCATGACTGTATCCTGCAAATTTAAATGAAAAACAAAATAATTATAATTCCAGTCCTTCAATACTAGTTACCGAATTTACAATAAAACTAAATAAATTACAGATGGAATTATATTTTTCTGAACATTCCTGTGTTCGGAGTCAAGGTAAAAATGGAGTGGAAATTGTTCTTTGCCTAAAATTACTAAAACACAGAACTGTGAGCATGACAGAACGGTTCGGTATGTATAATGATGGTCTCTTTTTCAAAGACATTATAGAGTCAAAAGAATTTACTATGATTGGATAAATTAAATTATGGATTTTACAGATTAGGAAATATACTTAAAATGAAAAAAAATGTCACAGGTATGCCCAGTTGTGGATGTTCAGATTAAAATTGACTTAAGCATTCTCAGATAACATTACTTTGTTTAACAAAGAAAATTATTTAGGATATAAATATGTTGGCATATATATATGACAGATTTGAAGAGTTGTCTACAAACCTAATATGTTAGAATATTGCCCCCCTCTCCAAAGGCATTGGTTGGATTAAATTGTTTGAACAAATGAAGGTGCTCATTTTGACACAGGTCTTCTGCATGTCATCTTATTAACATCCTGTAAAATACTCTGAAGATAGTATATAAAATCTGAAAATGTGTGCACTCGAAGGTTTTGTACTGTATATTGCAATGAATCCACATTTTGTGGGGTTTGATGAAAAAGCATTGTTTCGAGTAGTCATGTGATTTATGGCAGTCATCTTAGTACCTTAATGAAACATGCCACTTTAAGGATTTCTTATTCAGTTTACAAATTTCATCACTTGTTGGATAAAAGAAATGGAATTCTTAAATGTGTGTTGTGTTATAGATGCATCTTACATAAGTGATGAGGTTATGAATAATTTCTGGTGAGTGGTAAGTTGCAAATCATTGACTGTCATGTGACAGAGCAGGAAGTAATGTTCACATGTAATTTAAAATAAAATTTGGTATCCATAGTTTACTAAGGTGGAGAGTTTGACAGACATTTCATAACATATTGCAAGAAGAAAATGGATTCCAGACAGAGCTGAACACTTTGATTAGTTCAGTTGGAAGCAGCCTGAACCAGTGGCTGTGTACCTTTGTGAAATAGTATTACTGCAGAATTTGTGCCTCCAAGTTATGGCATATTCTCAGTGTTTTAAAAACCTTTTTTTTAACCTTCAGCTGATGAGTTTACATGCTAAATGTAACTCTTGACAGCTGTAATTTTTCTTGATTAGCATGATCGTGTAAATTTCTGAAATTCAGCAATTTAGAATTTAATTATATGAATTAGTGTGTTGATATTAAAAAAGTCCCAACAAACACTATTTTTTTTAAAGAATGGATCTGTTTCTCTGTATATGAAAGAGTGATTATACTGTGTGTATTAATCTTTATTAGACTGCATCTTTATACATTTTCTTTTACCATTTATTACCCCTGTCTTGACTGTTTATAAGAAATTATTTTGTTGTGTTACAAATTGTGCCACACAGTTCTGACACCTGTTTTTCACAAGCTGAACAATGCTTACTCAAAATATTATGCTCCTTGGAACATCCTACTGTAGGTGAAGTAACGGTATTTTTCGGAGGAAAGGGTGTACTTCGAACATTACACACACAAGAAGCAAAAATGCTTCTAATGAAGATTTGTAAATTATGCAATACACGTGGATATACATATGGCATGGGTATGTACTCTGGGAAGAATAGGACACATTTGACTTAAGGTGACAGCAACACCTGTCGCTGTCAGAAATTTGACAGGAAAAGTGGAGGGACATGAACATCAACTGGGAGGTACCCAGTTAAATTGTAGTCGAAGGGGCATTGCTTATTTTGTCAGTAACCCCCCTCCCCCTCCCCCACATCTCAAACAAGTTTTGGAATGGTTTTTTGGAATGCACTGTGACCACTTTTTCCACCTTCCCTGGTTCATTGTTTACAATTATTCTTTCATTGTGTATGATGCTAAATGATACCTGCAGGATGGATGGACCTACCAGTGTCTTATTATTTAATATATTAACATATAGGATAATACATAAAATTCTATGGTGCATACACAGAGGCAGTCAGTTACCTCTTAACCCTTAGCTGACTTTCATTGTGTGTATGTGGAACTAGTGACTGGCTGGTAGCAGCAACAAATTGTAGAGAGCACTCACTATTTCATGGGATGGGAAACAAAACTTTACAGACATGTAGTGGAGTCAGCTGCATTGTGAAGTTACAGAGTCACTCATGTTAATGTAAATCACTGCATTACAAAAGAGATGGGTCCAGTGTATTCAATACTGCATATGCTATTTATGAATCTCATAAAACTGTCCACTTTCGTTCTTTCTCAAAAATGTTACACATTGTGTAAATGTTTCCTGTTTTATATTACTATTGTTATGTATTTTCAAAATATTGAAAGCCTTAGAATTAAAAATTCTGATCACCTGATACAGTTGGCAATCTGTTGCACTAAACAGGATGTTATTTAAATTGGAAAGTCAGTGAGTTAATATGTGAACAGGTTGAAAACTTCATTTATCAGTGAGAACTGTAAAAACTGTTACACATGATAGAGGAATACATGTAAATTGTTACAATAACTGTGTGAAATGCCAGAAGAATATGTGTAATGAGTGATGGAATTTTGTCTTTGGGAGACTTGCAACCATACTATGTTATGGAAGTATGTGAGATTTTTCACAAGAAACAGTAGTGAGAGTTTTCATATAAGTGCCCATACTTCCTATTCTTTTGGCATTTCATAAAAACATTAGAGACCCACAGTAGTTCTTGGAAGTAAAAATCTCATATTCCACTACTGTGGGCGGCCTTTTTATAATTGAACTGTGAGTTATTTGTGAGGTAGTACCTACATATTAAATATTGCAGATTGTACAGATGAACTGAAAACCTTTATCACATTCCTTGTAAATTCCAAAAAGCGAATCATTTGCAGCTTAACTGGCTTGTGTCCTTTTTATTGGTAATTACAGAACACTAAGTTACACTGACAGCTAAGTTGCATGTACAGTATTGATCATAAAAGAATATTTAATATATTGATAGTGCATCCTATTCATGCAAGACTCTTTGGGCCTTAATTGCAGTATGAACACATTTTCCATTTACACCACATAAGTCCTTTATTTAAATATTTTTAATTGTGTGCCGTTAGAGTGGTTGTTTTATGATGATAAAGTATTACCATGCATCTGCATAGGGACATTGTTTTATCTGGCAACAGTGGCTAGTCATTTCCCATCAGCTCACATAATTTATGAAACTTGGATGTGCAATGCATTCTTGCATCAAAAAATTCATAAATACACCTAGACCTCTCCTGATAGGAAGATGCACAGTCAGGTTGATCAAATATTGATGGATGAGAAATGGCATTCAAATATGATCTTTCAGGGGAGCTGTGATGGTGATCAATCACTATTGGGTGGTTGCAGAGATTAGGGAGAGATTGTTGATAAGTAAATGAGCAGCACAGAAGTTTGACATGGGAGGGATTCTATCTCAAAAAGCTAAATAAGTGGAAGTTAGGGAGTAGTCTCAGCTTAAAATCTCATGCAGCTCTGGAGAGCTTAGATGATAGTAGGAAGATAAACATGGCTTTGGAAAATGTTAGAAAGAATATCAAAATATCAACTAGTCTAGGTCAGTGTGAATAGAAGGTGCATGAACCAGGGTTTGATCAAGAATATTCAATATTCGTGGACAAAAGGAAGCGGGGTACACTGCAGTGGTTACAGAATCCAAGCCGTATTAATGCAGATTATGTCAACAATTAAGATATTAAACTAGTGGACATTTCAGGAACAAAAAGAATATTTGAAAGGTAAAATCAGTGAACTTGATACAGAGAGAACAAGAATATTAGAGGCTTATATAAGGGCATCAGTGAACTTAAGAAGGGTTACCAGCTGTGAACTAACTTCGTAAAGAATAAAAGGGTGATCTGCTTGCATATTCCCGCATTATTTTGAATAGGTGGAAGAGTTATTTGTGTCAATTATTGAATGTACATGGGGCTCATGATGCTAGCAGATAAAATACATACAGGTGAACCATTAGGGGTTGAAATGGCTGTTGAAAAGCTGAAAAGATATAAATCACCAGGTACTGATCAAATTCCAGCAGAAGCGATTCAAGCAGGAAGCAGCACAATGCTTTCTGAGATCCTTACATACTTATTTACTTACTTACTTACTTACTTACTCCATGCTGCAGAGTCCTTGTTGAGAAGCTAACTGGTTTGCAGCTAGTCAAGAAATTCCCCGCATTTCACGGAACCCGAAGGTTCATTACCGTACTCACAAGCGTCCACCACCCACCTCCTGGAGATCCATCCTAATATTATCCACCCATCTACGCCTAGGCCTCCCCAGTGGTCTCTTTCCCTCCGGCTTCCCCACCAAGACCCTATACACCCCCCTCTCCTCACCCATACATGCCACATGCCCAGCCCATCTCATTCTTCTCGATTTTATCACCCGCACAATATTTGGTGAGGAGTACAAATCATTTAGCTCCTTGTTATGCAGTCTCCTCCATTCCCCCATTACCTCATCCCTCCTAGGTCCAAATATTCTCCTCAACACCATGTTCTCAAACATCCTCAGCTTCCTTTCCTCCCGCAATGTCAGCGACCAAGCTTCACACCCATACAAAACAACAGGCAAAATTATAGTT
>Ga0136643_10007078_pt1 | contig 16173 bp, 10 predicted proteins | sample TergutLab28metaG_FD_96883 | JGI IMG/M metagenome (GOLD analysis project Ga0136643, IMG submission 96883) | Labiotermes labralis P1 segment gut microbial communities from Petit-Saut dam, French Guiana - Lab288 P1 (version 3) (version 3) | ecosystem: Host-associated > Arthropoda: Insects >... | reverse complement strand
CCATCTCAGCATTTGCTTATAGACACAGGGAAACCAAGAAAAACCTGTGTCGAGGTGGCCGGTCGCAGGACCTTCCGAATACTGACTTCTAGCCAGCAGTCCGGCATCTAAAGTACAAAAAAACAGCAATGCACACATATCTTAACAACAAATTATTCTTTACAGGAACAGTAAGAGCCCAGAAAAATTCAAATCACATTAACATCTACTTCGCTTTTTTTTTTTTTGGTAAAGTCCTAATCAGTAGAAAATAAAAGCCATTTTAGCCTCTGTTGCTTCAGACGTTCCAATGACGGAATTCCATAATTAGGTCGCTTTCTGTTTCGAAGTGGTCCAAATAAATTGTCGCTTGGTATGGGGAAAATATTTATTTAGATTTTCTTACTAAAAGTGATTTCGTCTGTACCACCTGCAAATTATAACCACTCGTTCTGAGAACTTCCGTGAATCATTAACCTCTCTTGAACACGCTTCACACGCATGCTACGGTTTCTGCCCTGACCATAAATGCTGCTGAACCCCCCCCCCCCGGAAAGCCATTCGCAATAAGACGTTAGCACTGGTGCTTCGTATCCGGAAATTTCGGTCCCGTTTGCAGACCTCGACCCGAAAACTGACCCCACTGACAGGCATATACGTGATAACTAAATTGCTTAGGAATAATCATTTGCTAATTTGTGAACTTCTAAGCCGCGACCGTTATTTGGCACTTAGTTTAATCTGAGTATACCCCGTCCTTCCACCTCCCCTCTACAAGTGTCCGATGTGTTAGTGCCTAGTTACTTGCTCTTATAATTCACATATCAGCAGCATGCTCTGTGCATGCACCAACTATTCTTCTTCTCCTCTCTGAAACTTGTACCGTTGTCTTGAGAGGAAGAGAGAGTTATTGTTCGAGGAGTCTATACAAGCTTTCACCTCACGAAATAAGGTGCGGGTCTATCGAAATACAGAGTCGTATTTCATTTTTATTTCAGCAACAGAATAAGAACAGTCAGAGGACAAAGCAATGTTGACGTTAACGTAATTTGTAAATACTTAGACTTAAATGGGCAAACAATACTAAAATGAAACTCAAAGTAACAGGAAGTGAAGGTGTAGATTCGATTCGCCTGGCTCATGGCAGCGATAAGTGGCGAGCACTTGTGAACGTTGTAATAAACTTCCGGTTCCATGAAATTTGGGGAATTTGTGGCATAGATGAAGAACTTTGGATTCTCAGTATGAGCTCTGCTCCATGGAATTCGTTAAGGGCCCCGTACACTCTAAGTTAAACTGTGCAGTTTGACTGTGTAAAAAAACTGCACGAAAAAATTGAACTGAATGTTCTCTGGCACAGCACAGGTTTCCCAACAGATTTGTCAGTTTTTTTGGTCAGTTCTGTGTGTCTTCTTGTGCGTGTGACTATGGTGGATAAAAACAAGGCTGTCGTTTGCTGTTTGCTAGCCACATCGACCATAATGTTATCCGAAAAGAAGAAAAGAAAGCGTAAAATGTGGAGTAAGAAGTGGTATTTGAAAAGGAATATATCATGCGATACTCTTCTGCCGAATGAACTGCTAGAAACGGATGTGCCTTGAGATGATGCTATTGTGGTGACGGCAGGTAAACTGCAGAAACTTTGGGATTCCCTGAGTGAACTGCGTAGTTCTCTTTGTGAAAGACGACTGGAAAGGACAGTTCTGAGGCCTGCGCTATTGCCTGCCAAAACTGCGCAGTTTACTAAGTTTTTCCGTCAGTTATGACATCACACAGCAAAATCGTTCAGTTTAACTGAGTTTGTATAGGGCGCTTTAGTTGTAACTGCAATGTGCTTACTTTTGTCAGAACTTACAACTCAATGGCGCGCGATCTTCTACTGACCTACCGATGTGCCAAAGAACTTCGTAACAAAATTACCGTCGTCAAGTTGGTGTTTTTTTAAAGATTTAATACATTAATAATCGTGTATGCCTGCATTCTGCTATTTTATCCTTACAAAACGCACTAAGATATCATGAAATCGGCCAGCTGAACAACAATATGTTACTATAAATGGTTTCTTTCAATTTCAATTACGCAGCTACTGCCATCTGATGTTGCACCGCACGGCTGAGAAACAAAACTTGTTACATTTCTAGGCAGCACAATAGTCACATTTGCATGGGGTCAGGAAAGTTGTTTTGGATAACGAGGTACAAGGATGATGCAAGACTCCAGTATCTGTCGTGAAAGACATCCAGGCACTAGAAGTAGCCGAACTGTGTACCTCGTTATTTAATCTTAAGGCAATTAGGTACACTACACAATTATCGCAATACGTGATTGTAACAAGTTACTGTGTAATTATACATTCCTCGGTCAGCTGAACACTTTATCTTCGGCTTCACCTGGACTAACTCCTGCAACGTGAAAAGACGAACGACCATTTTTGACAATCCAGACCTCATTCATAATTAAGTTCAGGGGCCTATATTTCATAATTAATCGAAAACCTTTCGTTATTTTTATAAGTGTAATTAATTTTTAACTTTATTTCCATAACTCACTAGTTGAGGTATCCGAAGCCTACTTCTTGGATATGACGCCCTGTCAATGGATAATTGGTTCCAAACGTTTCGGAAAAACACTAATATCATCGTCAAGAACCGAAAATTATAAAATAAGAAATGTTTCTCTTAGATATTTCGAAATTTCGGGATCAAAACCCTTAAAGATGTGGCCAATATGTCGTCTCGAAAATTCGGGAAAGAATTACCCAGTGATGGAAGGTCACATCCCGCAAGACCGGAGACTTCAGCTATGCCGCCGAGAAAACCTAGAAATTCCCGAACTGCTACGTCTTACGAAATATATCGAACGATAAAATATTCGGAATACATGTACGTTCCACTTACCATCTTCCTAACAAAACGCACGGTTCTGAGTGAATTTTATATTACGCTCTCTATGTAAAGACTCCTGATATATAAAGCCTCCTCTCTCTGGTGGGGGACCGCGGTAACACAGTGGTTACGGTGCTGTGCTACAAATCGGGAGGTCGCTGGTCCGATACCCGATCGCACTAGGGCCCTGGGGTCGACTCAGCATATAACAGAAATGAGTACCAGGCGCATTTTCCTGGGGGTAAGGGCGGCCGGTGCGCAAGGCTGACAACCCACCACCATCCTGTGTGCCGTTGTCATGAAATCTGGGAACCTTAACTTCCTAGAACCTTCTGGACCACTCCGGGCCTGTAATGGGGCTGCTTTACCTTTACCTTTACCACTCTCTGGCGATAAATTCATTCAAACAGCGGTAATTTTAGCGTGATTATTCGTACATCATAAAAAAACAGAAAAAAGAGAGTTCATCTTCGTGTTTACAAGTTCCCATTCCTCTGCTTTGTTCTGAAATAGGTAAGTTCAGTCTACATACAACCTATTCTACTTGAGATTTATGTTAACACTGTCTTAAAAACTACGATTACTTTTCCATTATTTTGCATATCACACTAAAGCAGGTAGTTCAAGGGGAACAAATGCGTATTAACAATAATATATTTACTCCTGTGTACTGTCGCGTGTGTTAAAATTTGCCACTTATCTATATTTTATTGGCAACTAAAGCAGGATAAAAAAATGCCCTACGGAGTTAATTAAAGTTTAGAGACAGAAGCGTATTATGCAGGGAAGCTGAGAGAAATAGAGAGTCATCTGCGGTTCATAAATAACAAACAATTCATTAGTGTGTGCATTCATCCATCATTTAGTTTGCTTCTGCAGCTTTATATATTGCGATGTTTCTAAATATCGCACCCCCTTCAAAATGAAAACAAGTGTCTCCATCTATATTCGTAGAAATTAATTGAAGTCGATATAAAATGTCAGATAAGAAAACCTCTGTAATACGTACAAAAAGGATAATTCCAATAATACAAACAGCTTCGACGGTGCATTATACAACAAGCTGTAAACACAGTCTAGTGCCCCTGAGGATGGACGAAATTATCGTCCGAAACATGTTGAGCTGATTGTAATTATCAATAAAAATTTGATATTGCTGCATCTAGTTGGCTGTTTATATTATTGTATCAGTGATGCACGGTCACACAAACATCAAAACGGACAATTCCAATTATACCTGAAGATTATAAACAAGCATCGCATATCTGGAAAGAAGGTAGCAATGCATTTGATGTTTGGGCACGTTTTGTGTAATCGCAATACGCCATTTGGCCACAGCCGTAACATTTTGTATATATAAGTCATTTGACTCAAGCTGTCATGGTTTGTATGTACGTCGTTTGGCTCTAGCCGTAACATTTTGTGTTTGTACGCATTTTGGCTCAAACTCTAATGTTTTGTGTCATTTGCCTGGAACGTTAACGCTTCTGACTTGTATTCTGGACGTACCCGATTTGAAGCAGCCGGAACACCGACTACCCTGTCTGAGGGTTTCTTGGCATTTCGCAGTACCTTCCCGGGCAGTGACGATTTCTTCTACCCTGATTTATTATGTATTTGTTATCATCATTCAACACCTCAGCCATGAGTCACTGACGACGTCGTTAAATGAGCTACAAACATCACTTATTTTAAGTTCGTTATCCTATTCATCGCCACTTATTTTAAGTTCGTTATCCTATTCATCGCCCCGTCTTCGGAACTTGCTGTTTTCTGACGGTTAAAAAAGAAGTTTAACTTTTTTAATCTCCGTTTTCCCCGTATCTGTGTCTGTTTGTCCCCTCATGGCAACATTTTACTCATCCAGGGGGCCTTTACCAGTCTTGGTTTGAACATACGCCATTTATGGACAGTCGAAAGCTGCAGTTTATAATTTACTATTATCGGTAAAAACAAGATGGCAGGCGAGCGAATCTGTGCAGGGGGTGCGTCACTGACGCCACTTAAATTTCGGCCCTGAAATCATTTATGACAATATACCTGGGCGAATATGTAACTAAAAAGTGACAATTATTATCCGTGACAAGACATCGTGTAACATTCATTTCGATGACGTTATCTTAAGAATCATAGGAGAAAACCGTGTGAAAAGGACAAACACGCCTACGCATATTCTGTTTTTTTTTTGTGGTATAATGATTACAAACATGGCGACGATGCGAAAGTTTGGCGGTTATATCTAACAAACAATATACACGGAATCTGTAACTGGGTAATGAGGTAAAATAAGTTTCGCCCTAGAAGAGGCCACGAAGGCCACGAGGGGAGTAGGTGTATAGTTTTACTCTTTCTTTAACCTCAGCGCGCCGGGAAAGACCCGGTACCTATTGTACAGGAGGCTGGCTGGGCCCCAAGGCGGAAAATGTATTTGAGTAATATGTTTCTTTAAACAAATGAATCGAAGCAAGAATATTAACGGCGAAGTTAAAGCAGAACTAGACATGCAGCTTTTGACTTGTGCTTGAAACTGCTTGTTCAAGTGTGTGCTTGCAGCACTGTTCTGCAAAATCTCTTATTACAGAAACAAAGCTGTTTTTGGAGGTATATATCCACCGTTTTACGGCTGATCGCACTGAAATACCACTATGGGCACAGAATGAAGTTTCAGTTGATCTCTTTTAAACATTCACGATATTGATCATGTTTAAAATAATGAGCTGAAGAGCAGTGATTGTGCCATGGACACATATTGCTCTTTCGAAGTCATCGCAAAGGGAGGAATTTTAACGAAGAAAAAAACTAATTCAGCTATTTTAATTATCCACAACAGAGCTTTTTCTACATTCGTGCCGGAAAGTGTAAACATCGGAAAATTAATATTTGATTTTCACATGACACTCTAATTTAGGTGCCCTGGAGATGTTAGCACTCACTGAATTTAAAATTTTCAGGACACATCCTGTTCTTTCATGCCAAGTTGTAAGCAGAGTGAAAGAACATAAATAACCTTCGAATTAGGAAGACAGCAACTTAATTTTTCCGTCAAAATCTCGATTACTGACGTCATGATTATTCCTATTCATGCATACACGAGTATATTACAATATTATAGATAATATAGATAATTAGATAGATAATTATAATATAGATATGCCTGCAACAAAATTCCGTACTTTACCCATATCACATGTAACATTTAAAAGTACTTTATCAGTAATTGTCCAACGAGATACAACACAAAGCAGTCTATTCATTATTCTGTAAGTTCTCTCTCCATGTTTCGGGTGTCAACCACACCCATCATCAGGAGTACACAAAACTGTAACTACACCCTCCGGCAGCTACCTCCCTCCAAAGTGGCCACGTTGGAGGGAGGTAGCTGCACAAGTACCGGAGGCTGTAGTTACAGTTTTGTGTACTCCTGATGATGGGTGTGGTTGACACCCCAAACATGGAGAGAGAACTTGCAGAATAATAAATAGACTGCTTTGTGTTGCATCTCGTTGGACAATTAATTATATAGATCAACGATGCACGGAACCATAAACATAAAATTTGAAAGTACGTATTTACTTGTGGATAATTCCACGAAAACAAAATACTGCGGACAGATTTGCTTTATTACTATGCAAGGGTACATGTGCACATTTAATACCACTTTATATTATTATTATTATTATTATCATCATCAGCAGCAGCATCAGCAGCACCGTCATCATCATAATCAAATACACAGAACATTAATTGGCCGCAGTCTTCTGGTTAGCTTGTACATTAAGAGTCTGATTCGTGCTTACTTTTTAGGAATACGCTGATGATATTAGCGGCACCTTTTGAAGTTTCACACAGCTGCCAGAGGATAGGTTTTTAGACTTGCATAGTTCTATTAGGAAACTATTTATTGTTGTTATGTTAACGTAGTTGTTATTATTTTCGTCATCATCACCGTCGTTTATGGATTTAACTACTAAGTTGCGATATACAAAGACTATTGCAATTCTTCTCAGAACCTTACAATAATAATTGCGACTGAGAATAGAAATGCCTTTGTAGTTCCAGATATACGCTGTCGATGTCTGAAAAGAATACTAACCTCGAAATGAATAATTCTTGGAATTATTCTTGTTACAATCATTATCTCCGACATCATGCTGTGTCCTGTTTTTTTATTTCTCCAGCCAGCATAAATAATTATGCGTGTAGCAGCAGATAACGGAAACTCACTCAATACATTCAATGTTATCACAGAATAACAGACCTATAATAAAATACGTTTTACACTCCGAGGCGCGTTACACAAAGCGCTGTGCACACTTCTATTCACGTTTATACGTCTGTTCGCCTGCATGTAATGACGTTTGTGTCATAGGACTATGGTATGCACATAATAACCAACATAAAGATGTCTGGTATTTTAAAGGAAAATAACGTTAATACACAAATCCATATAACCCTGCGATTAATGGCTGTCACACATTATAAATTTTGAGAAATATTACGATATCGAATTTTGAATGAATCTGCACGATACAAACTTAACTTTTCGTAAAATACATATTGTAATAATCTGTGCTACACCCTATACAAAACGGTTTATACAGATTACCAGGCGATATTCTGATCATGGCGTGACACAGACACGTCTCAACTGTGCAGTACGACAGGGTTTTTCAGCCGTAACTGCCACCTGGTCCATACATTTTCACTCAGAAGGGTGACTTGCTAAGTAGAGACAGAATTTAAACACTTTGGGCTTCTACATATACCTAGAATTTTATCAATATTACTGGCATCAATACTTTCGATATGATGTCTCTAATTTCTGACACCGGAATTTCAAAACGACTAATAGCAAGGGCCAAATTAGGCACAACCCCATGCAAGTTTCATCCACGTCTCACATCTCCAATTTCAATGGCTAAAATTAACTTCGACATATTGAGGAAAAGAAACTAATAAAAATTGAGTTTACGCTCTAAAATGTGGTTTCCGTTCACAAAAAATTAACGAAAAATTACGCGGACAGAAGGTGAATAAATAAGTACTTACGCCCATCTGTATGCTCTTCAACACGTTCTAAAGCGGGGATATCAGAAGTTTGGGTGCCTCAACAAAACTTTTTCCCAACGCAGTATTATAGAATCCTATACCTTGGTAAAAAAAATCTTTTGTTGTGAAAGAATGATGTCGTGTCTACAGTTAAATTAGAATTAATTTTCTTCCATTCCATTTTATTTTCACAACAAACAAGGATCATTTGAATAAAGGTTGACCAACTAGATGACACTTGCTTTATTATATATTGCTCAACATGTTTCAGACGTTAATACGTCCATCTTCAGGAGCTAGCGAGCCTACACTCGGATACCACATCACCAACAGACAATCCCGCTACATAACACCAGCACACCTCAAGTCAGCCTACACAGCACAACAAATACTCGCTAGCTCCTGAAGATGGACGTATTAACGTCTGAAACATGTTGAGTAATATATAATAAAGCAAGTATCATCTAGTTGGTCAACCTTTATTCAAATATCAAGATGATGCACGGTCCAATACGCATAAGATTCAAACAAGGATCAATTCCTGTATTCAGCAAGTCTCGACTGTGTACAATAGGAGAAACATAATTGTCATTTATGCAAAACTGGCTAACAAATGTCACTGCCTCTTATTGGTAATGAAATACATGGCATGCCGTAAGTATGATGTCGGCAATCATAGTATTGGATACAAAGAGACAGCGTCAAAAAAAAAAATACAGCAGAGATGAAGAGGAACTACAGAATCGAGTTTTTAAAATAGAGAAAGAAAAGTACAGTGACAAAAGTCTTCTCAGAAATTTTAATACTCCTACCTTGCGGCCTTGCGGACAGTTCATCTTAATCACCAGTAAAACATTAAATAAAATAATACACAGCCTTCCATTATATGCGCGATACGATCCCCTTGCATTAGTCGTTGCAATATATTATGCAATGTATATTACTGTCCAACATATGGAAAAAATTATGCATGGACATGACCGTCATAACACAACTATATTGTCAATTGTACATAACATGTCAACTACGTGTTTCGGTCAATACTATTTTTGGCCATCATCGGGTTGGATACAACAGCCGGAGAAAACTACACAATATAATACGATACAGTGTAACCATCAGTGTTGGTGTAAGTAGTGGTGGACGAGATCCGTTGGAAGGCGTGCACGCGCGCGCGTGTGTATGTGTGTGTGTGTGTGTGTGTGTGTGTGTGCACGCCCTCCAACTCTTTTGTAAACGAGATCTCTTTCTCCTCCACTTACACCAACACTGATGGTTATACTGTATCATATTATATATTGTGTAGTTTTCTCCGATAATTGTATGCAACCCGATGATGGCCAAAAATAGTATGGCCGAAACACGTAGTTGACATGTAATGTATAACTGACAATATAGTTGTGTTATGACGGTCATGTCCATGCATAATTTTTTCGTTTTGTTTTTAACTAACATAACGGGGATTACACTCCTTAAAGTTACTGTCCAAATTAGTATTTCTCCTACCTGACATAAGGCGCTGCACCGAAACAGAAAGGCAGAAGCAAATAAAGGCAACTGGACTTCACTGTGTGCAGCAAGGGATTCAGAAACAGGCGTTTCTTTCGACAGCCAGTCCAGCTGCTATAACAAAGAAGAAAGAGGGTCTCGATTGACCTTACCGAGAATCGAACTGAGGTCGTGTAGCCCATGTGTAACCTAACAAACCAATTGCAACACACGTTACAGCCCAATAAATAACACCGTGGCAGCCTTCAGGTTTCAGTTCATACTGTTTATGTTATTCATAGACAGGACTAGACGTGTGTACCATGTGTGTACCAAAGACACTGACATTTTACTACAGTGGCTACCAATTCCGTCCTTATTCTGTCCCAGAGTCGCAAGTTACCCTTGCAGTTTACATTTTACTCGCCAGATATAGTAACACCCGAAAACACCAATCGTTACGAAGCAGTCGCCAGACACCTGCATTCCTGTGCGATTTGTATGGCAAGCGCGTGTGTCGCTTCAATCCGCCTCCCATACTAGCAATCAATTTTCCTTATAAACATGATTACATAGAAGTGCCTTATGGTGAAAATGCAATGGTTCCGACGGCCGAGAAATGTTGAACCCCATCAGTGGCTATCGTTTACATTCCTTCCACGCCTTAAAGAGGTTTAATCCTCATGTTGGTTCTTTCCCACAGTTCAGTTCCACATGAATCTAATTGCACATCGATCGTGCGTGCCAAACAAGTCTTTAACGTCTTCAATTTTCTTACCCAAACTTCTAATTTATAAACATGTATGGTTTTACAAGGTATGATGTACGTACAGCTGAATTATGTGTGTGAAATGAGGGCACTCCCTCGGCATTTTACAATTTCACAACAACTGACCCGTATGATTTAGCACAAAATTATTAGTGTAAGGACTTTCTCAGTTTAGCCATCTTGTGCCTTTTGAATAGCGTAGAACATCAACAGAGTAGTAGGAATTATACTCGTGATAAAAGTAACGGAAGATTAAATTTGTGAAGGGCATAATATTGTTCAATTCAAAATATTTGGTCACGTACTCTCATCGCTAAAAATCTGAAGAATGAAATACACACACACGTCTAGAATTGCATGTCTTGTTTTATAAAACTGTATTTATGTATTTGTGACGTGCCACGAAACTATCGGTAACCCAAACTGTAATGTCTAATTGTAGGATGATTAAGGAATAATTGGAAAGAATCTGTAGGAAAAGAGTTGTGGCTCAACTGAAGAACCTTCCTCGCAGTCAAGTGGCTGAAGAAAACCAACAGAATGCTAAATCACAACAGTCGGTATCCCAGTTGAGATTCAAAGCAGGCAGCAATCGAATTTAAGTCGGAAACATAATTGTTTCGACCTACTGGCTCAGTTACTTTGTAGTGGCCTTTCACCGGGATGGGATAAACATGGTTCTGGAGACAGTAACAGAAAGACAGAAGAACTTACACGGCCCAATGAAATACTTCATTATTTGTACACTTCGTCTAAAATTATTTGAATGGTTGTATAAAGAGGGATGAGATGGACGGTGCATTCTATCTGCATTGGAAAACAGGAAATAAGTACCAACGACCACCTGGGAGGCGTATAAGTAAACAGGAGAAAAATAAGTAAATATGTATGTATTAAAGAATATACTTCGACTGACCAAACGAACTAAAGCGATTCTGGGTGGGGCCTAATGACTATTCTTTACACATACATAAAAAACACGAATAATCATGGATTCTCTAAAAATATCTAGCTAATTTGCTTCATTGCCTGCTTAAGTGATGGCGATCTATCAATGTACACAGTGGGCTGGTAGAAGGGTAAATATCTGTTGAGGTGCGTTTGACAGTCGACAAACTCGATTCGAACCTCGGCAGCTCAATCAGCTCAATCTGCCCGACATTCTTGCAATTTAAAATGTTTCTATTTATTATGTAAATACTGGGATAATACATTCAACCAACTTTCTTTAAAACCTTTAACCTTACTAAATTTTTATAAACATCTTTCTACCCCAACCTCTACAGTTCAGAGAATGTCATAAAATAGCCAAATAACCATTTCTATCACTTGGATAGACTAAGCAGCGTCGAATGATGTGGGGCAAGGTGACTGAATTGTGAGTGAACGGAAGTGGTTGTGGACTACTTTAAGATATTCCCCCGAAATAATCTCCGACTGCTTATGTCATATCGTCGCTTGATCTTGGTCTATCTGGTTAATGTCTACAACGAATTGTTAACCACTCTAAACCTAATAGGCTTGAATATTCTCCAGGAAGTACAAGCAATCATTTCAAATATAATTACACACTAGAACCGGTTACTGCTGGATATATTGCCTGGATTAATTCTGTTATATTCCTCTTATGATGAGATTGGAAAACACTATAAATGGATATGATTTGTCGTAATGATTGCTTTGTGAATTATGCACAAATTAGCCGAAAGGAAGATAATAATAAAAATAACTTACAATATGCAAGACAGATATATGTGACTTCAATAAAAACAAATCCCCACAAGGCCTCGCGATGTTTGTTGATTATTTTGACACTGACATGAATGTGGGAAACAAATATTCAACCAAACCCTTCCTGCTATGTGAAAAGGACACAGCCCAACTCTGATACTTCAATTTATTTTTACCCAGACAATGTACAGTACATAAAGACAACTCCATGTCTTGAATATAATGTTCGTAGCTGTATATCGGTACCCGAAATTTCGGCGATGATAATACCAAAGTCGGCCATTCAGCGCATTCCTGAAAGCACGCCATTGATCTACCAGTTCCATAAATGTTAAGACTTATCCTACTGTTATCCAATAATTTCCTTCTCTTTCCTCCAGAGGATACTTTCACACAAAATTGCTAACAATAGCACACATATTCCCAATCTTAGTTACATGTCCATCCTATCTAATACTCACGGATTTCACTATCATAACCTGTAGAAATTATGAACTTACATGTCAGCTATGTTACATGCAGAACTATTCCCTTACTTTCCCCTGTTAGATACAAAAGGTTTTTAATAAGAGCCAACAAAATTCATACTTATTACTTAATGTTTTAATTTAATTATAGTGTCTTCGACATGTTTCGAACATCCTAGTGTTCATCCTCAGGAAGTTTTATGGTATTTCATGCATCCATATAAAGCAGACTGGTCGATTGCAGGATGTGCCTTAGTACCAAGCGCATCCTGCCATCCACCAGACTGCTTATATCGAAGCATGAAAGAAATACCATAAAACTGCGTGTACAAGTCTTCCTGGATGAACACTTGGATGTTCGAAACATGTCGAAGACACTATAATGGAATTAAAACTTTAATGTAAAAAATTTCATTTTGTTGTTTCTTATTACACAGGTATATCACAATGCACGGTTCAAAAACGTAAAGTACGAAAGTTTTCTCAGGCACTTTGAAAGTGCGTGTAATGTGCGCATGTAATTAGTGGTAATACGTCACTGACTCATCAAAAATATATGAAAAAATTATCATCCTTTGAATGTTAATCTGCAGGGATTTAGAAAGAACATGAGATAAGACGACTGCAATCAAGCATTGAATAAAACTGTCTTGGGCTTCAGAATGTTACGAAACGTTCTAAACGGTAGTCAATTTTCATTCGGAAGTTTTTGCGGCTTTTCAAACTCCCTTTCGTTATAATAGGTGTATCGTCGGAAGAAGGTTTAAGACCTGGTGAGAACATGAAAGGCAGTTTCTGGCTCCAATCTATCAACATGAATGTAACATCGGGTGGTCGACAAAGAAGAAATCTCACACGGTGGTCTTGTAATTAAAACCATTAACAGAATTAAACAATAAAAGTAAAGCAATGATTACATGAAACTGGTGGGTCGGCCGGGTTAAGAATGAAGATAATTTGTCGAGAGTTCATGGACATTTACCGAAAGTACTGCTACTAATTTGCTGCAGAAGGAATCATATTTAAATAACACTTAATACTTCAAATCAGACTTGTTGGTTTGTTTGGCGTTCATAGGGCCGTGCATCGTAATATTATTCCTATAGTAAAACCAACAAGATGCACCAATGTATCAAATTTATTTTATTTTGGAATGACACTCTACATATTTCGGACGGTCTTTCCATCCATCATCAGGAATTCAAGACTGTACATACAGCAACAGGCATTTGCCAAACAGATACTGCTGACTGCTTTCAAATTTATGTACTTTAGAAAGACACTCTACATGTTTCGGACGGTCTTTCCGTCCATCATCAGGAGTTCAAGAATGTACATACAGCAACAGGCATTTGTCAAACAGACACTGCTGACTGCTTGCTAGCAGTATGTACATTCTTGAACTCCTGATGATGGACGGAAAGACCGTCCGAAACATGTAGAGTGTCTTTCTAAAATAAATAAATTTGATACATTGGTACAGCTAGTCGGTTTTACTATAGGAATAATTGTTGGTTTGTCATTCGTATTGTTCAGTATCGGACCAGTGGTGGGTTCTTTACAACTCGATAACGGCACTTCGAATTTCATGATACGTGGGCATTTTCACGATTAAGTGGCGACTAGCAGTTTTTAGTTGCTTCTAAAAATTATTCACTGTAATCCAAAAATGCAATTCAGATAGTAGTTTTGGTGTTAAGTTACAATTTTAGGAAAAATTCATGCTAGTAACATACAGATTCGAGAGGGTGCGTTCTGAGAACCCCTGGTTTAAACGGTTACCTTTAATTCGTTTCGACAGTACGAATACAATATCCCCTACAGACATTACACAGCAATGAAGGTCGATATTGCACACATTGATAGGTGCGCGGGCACGACAAGAATTGAACACTGGGCATTATTGTTTTATCTCGCTTTACCCTAATATTACAACAAATTTATTAAAATATGTCCATCAACAGCAGGAGCAGGCATATGTCTTTTAAACTGTGGCCAAGTGGAGCTACGGCGAAAGACCGCTGGGTCAAGCAACCTGCTAAATACACGGTAGTTCCAACATCTTTATGGCGTCTACCAATCAGTCGCAATGACTGAACGTATTTTATCCAGTACCGTGACATGTTATAACTTAGGGTTTTAAGGCGCGTTCGCAAATTTACGAAAAACAACTATTTACTTCGTCATGTCTGTCTGTCTGCCCTGTCTGCATGGAACAACTCGGATTCCACTGGACGGATTTTCATGAAATTTGATATTTCAATATTTTTCGAAAATCTGTCAACAAAATTCAGATGGCATTCGAATCTGACATGCATAACGAGTACTTTACATGAAAAAATATACATTTTTAGTCATATGTCCCTCAATTTTTCTTAGAATGAGAAATGTCTCACATAGAAAATCAAAATTTGTATTTTATATTCAATAATTCTTTTTCGAAAATCGTGCCATTTTTAAAATAATATGGAAAAATATTGCAGAGCCGTGCAGGCCACAGATGAAAATATGGGCATTCACATTGCAGGCCGGATACCTAAGGCTACAAACACATCCGCAGAATATGTAATGCATATTGCTTCTCTGCTGCAACAATGGTTACACGTACGCGCTTCAACGTCAGGTAACACGTAAATTGCTTGCCTTGCGAGATTCCAGACAGATTCGGACAAGCGCCTAAAGTCTGTTTTCTGTTCTCTACTTGCAACGACACGATTAAATCCAGTCTAAAATGGATCCCGCTCAACTTCATAACATGTCTGTGTTACATCACGGGTACAATGTATGAACAGAATATACAGTCCTGTTTTCATGGAAACCAAATTCCGCTTTTTAAAATCAACGTTTAATTCCTGCAACTCGAGTAAGGTAGGTTCTTTACAATAGCCTAATCATTCAAGACTTGCATTCACTACAGTGACTAGTCTACGGGACGGAGGACCGAATAATCGTGGTTCGATTCCCAGACAGAGCGACGGATTTTTCCATTACACATAAAGTTTCTTGACTCCTTTTCAATAAGTACCAAGGACTATTTTCTTTGGGTTAAGTTGCTGGGGCATGAAGCTGACCACCCACCTCCATCTAATGTCGGGAGTAGAAATACGTCCAGTTGTAGCTACAAACCTCACATACCTGCATGTGGCAGTGTTTAATTTCCTTCAACCGTCCCTTGCCTGCAAGGCAGACTGATTCAGTTATGAGTGATGACGGCGAGTCTGATGAATAATAAATTATAAATATTACATAATATTATAAATAATAAATAAATTATTTCATTGTTCTTACGGCACGTACAGCGGCTCTATCATTTTTCCAAAATACAGCTCACGACCGCGAATCTAAACCGCACGCGATTCTAATCCGCATCTGATTTTTTAGTCCTCTGAAATTGTAAAAAGGGTGCGGATTAGATTCGAGAATATATGGTATGTTGTGGTCTTCATGTAAAGTACCCCTTATTCTTGTCAGATTCCGATTAAACAGGAATTTTCTCGGCAGATTTTCGAAAAATTCTCAAACATCAAATTTCAATAAAATTCATCCATTGGGAACCGTGGTGTTCCATGAGGTCAGACGGGCAGACGGACAGACATGTCTAAGTTAATAGTCGCTTTTTGCAATTTTGCGAAGGCGCCTAAGAAATGGTATGTTGATAAGTAGTACATTAAAAACGCTCCGGCATGTTTCGGTCCTAAGACCATCATCAGGGAGCTATATATTCCTTGCTAAAGTCACACTAGAAATAGTCACAGATTAATTTCGTTGTACAAGTTGGGTGTTGTGGCAGCATGCCGTGTTGTGT
>Ga0136643_10007073_pt1 | contig 16181 bp, 8 predicted proteins | sample TergutLab28metaG_FD_96883 | JGI IMG/M metagenome (GOLD analysis project Ga0136643, IMG submission 96883) | Labiotermes labralis P1 segment gut microbial communities from Petit-Saut dam, French Guiana - Lab288 P1 (version 3) (version 3) | ecosystem: Host-associated > Arthropoda: Insects >... | reverse complement strand
AGTATGATCTGTACCAGAGGCTGCAACTACAGTTTTATGTACTCCTGATGATGGGCGCGATGGACGCCCGAAACATGTAGAGTAATTTAGCAGTAAATAAATATCTGCATACTGTTGCATCTCATTGGATTTCTTCAACCTAGACCTCTTCCCATTTTTACCTTAAGACGATTTATAATTTTTCTTTAATTCTAGGTGATGCATGGTCTGATGATAGCTCGGATAGACGGCCGAAACCAGTAACCACTGTGAATTGTTGACGGGGTTATTGCATGACGCTGTGTTCGGTAAAATACAGTCTGACTGACACAGCGGAGAAATGTCACGTAAAAATTACCGTAACATCAGGTACCGTGTCCCAGGAAACTCTGTACACTCACATTCTAGTATAGAGGCATAATTATAATATGGGTCTAAAAATATTGTTGAAACATTGAACGAAATTATTAGTATTTTATTGTTGTTATTATTGTTGTATCATTCGATGCTGTCTTCAAAATCGCAAACCCAACGCAACTCTTTGTTGAAAGATTTCCTTATATGGTGCAGCAACAACTTACACCTCCTGGCCCATTTATTATCTCTCTTCGCCATGGATCCTGTTACCGCCCGTGTACAATTTGCCGTTCTAAAGGTTACAGCGGCGGAATCCGAGATTAAACCTACATCCTGAATTGAGAGAGAGAAAGTAAAAACGCGACTAAATTACCCATTCCCATTGGAGTCAGTAGTCCTGATTGGACGAGAGAGCGAACTGGTAATCCAGCATGTCATTATTTTGAATCCAGAACAGTTCCGTACAGGGTGTTACGAAACAATGAACTCTTTTAATCGAAATGTTGTAAGCCTGACGCCTTTTAAACACAACGAATGTGAGATTAAAGTTAAAAGATAAGAGAGAAGGAAACAGTTCTTCTTCCTACCATTTGTAGCCAGGTCTCAAATTTAATAGTTCACGAATGCAATTTTAGGGTGAAGTTACATGACTGCCATTCGGAAAATAAGTTCACCATGTTTATATTTTTGGTTCTGCATTTTCCACTCTAATAAGAAGAGTTAACAATTAATTGCATTGCTATCCGACTGTTTTACCAAACAGCCCGTGCCATAACTGAAACAGTTATTATATAGTGAGACCTAAAGTCCCTTTCCTGCCATTAGTCATCGTGTTACAACCATTTTCACCTCGCGATGAACTTCAAATTTCAAGTCACCCAGATTTTCCTTCCTCACCGCGAACAGTTGATAATCGCTTGGCGCCAGAGTTGGACTATATGCAAGACGTTAAATCGTAGTTTATTGGGTAATTTATGTGCCATATGAACTTGTTTTCTAACCGGCCTACGTAGATCTCATTGGGACTGTACTCCATGTTGTTTAGTAATTCACCTACAATGATCTATCGTTTACAAAAAATAATATAATATCGACTTAAGCTAATGTAAAGCCGAATTTATATTGCAGCTTAATAACTCTGAACGCATATCTTCCCACAGATACATATAAAGTGCAAACCTGAAGCTCACCCTGCAACAAAATCGGCACATTAGTTTCGGAGATAAACCACACGCAACGAATAGACACTCTCCACATGATACGTTCCCTGTATTTACTACATATAAATTCAAGGTTAACACACTTGTCACACACCAGGTAACCAACTTTACCCGTCACTGTGTATAAGGTGTTTACTGTAATTGCTGGTCAGCCTACAAACTGATGACTCTGGCTGAGAAACTGCGTGCAGTGTGTAACAAAGATAAATTAGTAAGTACTTCCTCTTCTTGACCACAAACCGTGCTCCAACGTGTACCTGTGTGCGGAAGCAGGAAGTTTACAGCGCTGCATTCTACATTACAACTGGTCTGTGAACTCAAGAGACTCCCAAGGGAGAAATATCGCTGAAAACATGAGCGCAGCCGCCTAAGGAGAGTATTCCCTGACTCGTTAGGCTACTTTCCTTGCTTAACAGAATGTGGGCTTATAAAATCACCACCCTGTGTGTGTGTGTGTGTGTGTGTGTGTGTGTGTGTGTGTGTGTGAGTGTGTATTTGTGTGTACGTATGTATGAGCATACGTACGTATTTATGGACGTATATGTACGTATGTGTATATGTATGTATGTATTTTCGTAATTTTACCGATGATCATTGGTTCGAGACCCGATGAGAGATATGCTCGGTGAACAGACAGGCAAATTTACATTTCGAAGAGTTAATTATAAACTTGGGACTTCGATCGAAAAGAATACTAGCTGTATACGACATATTGGCACAATGGGAAGGGTACGGACTTCAAGGTTGTTGTTGTTGTTGTTGTTGTTGTTAAGTTTGACAGTATTTGTCACGCAAAGGGATTCGGCCTATCGCTAGCTAGGGGTTGTGATCGTATCGCCTCTCCGACCCACTGTATTCAACAACATCCACTAAAGCTTTGGGCCAAACTTCAATTGAGCGTATCTGTTTATGGTTTGACAAGGGAAGTGGTCGTGCAGCTTGACCAAGCTGGGTTCAGGGAGACAATTGTTGGCAGACCTTCGTAAACGCGAGTGACAAGACAGACTGGGGTGCCAATAAAGATGCTGCACAGATAAAATCTATAGTGCCGGATACAACTGATTTTGTATTGGTGGATAAGCTCGCACGAATGAAATAAACAGTAGCAATAAACATGCAGTGACTGTGACACAATTAATTCTTTTAATCTTGTAGGCAGACCTACACTTATGTGTTCCGTGACCGCCACAGGGATATTCCCTAAGTGGAGTTCATTCTCCCCGATTACGAGATTTGGCCGGTTATAATATTTATGTACGCACGTGTGTACTACGTACGTATGTATGTATGTATCTACGTACGAGTATTAGGCCTATGTACGTACATATTATGTTATATGTACCTTCTGTAAAGACTTTGAGCTTTTCCATTACTCTATTGGACACTTGGCACGAATGTCCCACTATTCGTGGCCACCACAGCACGGTACTCTTTAATCTGCTACAGTCCGTAATATCAACATGGTGGACGCGCGAACCTGTAAATGCGGCATTAGTGTCTCTTACTTTAAGGTATTTAAAATGTTGAATGAGAATACATCCTCGAAAAAAAAAGTAAATTTATTTCCTTATTTATTCATCTACCTACTTTTCTTCTGTTTATTTCTTCTCTTTCATCCCGTTCTTATTATTTTATTTTAAATTTTCGTATTGTTTCCCCTTCGTCTGTCCATTCTCTTTACTAAAATTTATTCTTTCTCTTCAGTACCTTCCTCGTTCTTAACTTCCACTTCTTGTTTCCTCCTACGTAAATTTCCTGTCCCTTTCTTTAATTGACCTCTTCAGTTAGCTTTCTTTCCACTTATTCCTTCTTGTTACGTTGTTTTCGTAATTGTTTCACAGGTTTGTTACGTATAACCATGTTGTCACTTGATCACTTAACCGCCAGAACCTAAACCTGAACTCCCGTGCTGGCACAGTAAATACTGCAATGTGTTTCTGACGCTTGCATATCAACACGGTAAAGTTAGTTACTCTATGACCAACATATACAACAGAATCAATAATGACTCTCCCAGCCCTGCAAATTATCACAACATGAACATGCAGGATTATGATTGGATCCCACGTGGGGATTACAATGAGATTATCCATCATAAATCATACAACACAGAACACGGATTCTCAAAAATAATGCAAAGCAATAAGTTAGCGGACCGAAGGGCAGAGCTTTGTAATGTACGAGTATTTAGTTTTCATATTGAGAGATCGTACGTTTTTTATATGTAAACATTACAGATTAAAAGTTTAGACACAGTACGCTAAGCGGCAAAAATTGGGCAATCTCTGTGACCACGAATAGAATAAGATTGAATGTCCGACCAATGAATAGTGCGAAGCGACAAAAATATTTTCAACAGGACGTGAATCGTTCTGGCATACGGAATTACGTAGGTTCTATATGAATAATATATCAACTGTCAAACCTGTCAAATGGCGAACATTCATAAAATAGTTTAAAAAATTAAAAGAGGACATGCATAACAAAACGTTTGGTTTTGCAAATCCGAATAATATTACATTCATCAATCTTTGTTAGCAGGACAACAGTCTATCTTCATAGTTATTATAAATTAACAGCGATATAAACGTGTAATTTGCGTAATAAAAATCTGTCATGAATTTACGTCAGTAAAACGTGTCTTTCAAAGCTCCAGGAATATGATTTAAATATAGCAAATTAAAAAAACAATTACAATTTTCAATAGTCTTGTAAGCATCTGTTCTTGAAAAGTAATCGTTAAAATACAGACAGCAGAAGTGACTCAGCCACAGTACATCGCCCGCACAACTAGAATTGTAGTTTACGTGGGGTATGGATATATTTAGATATATTTAGACAACACAATCAGATCAGCACTTAGTCCTACCATTCGGTCAGTCAAACGCACAAAGGAGCTTTTCTTTTTTCCAGGGAACACAGATGTCGGAATGTCAAGCTAGCAGCTCCACATACATCGGCTGCAGCAAAAGTCATTTGACACCGGTAAGTTTAACGAAAGGCCGTTTAAAGTTTCTTCTGAGCCACGCTGAATATACATATATTGTGTGTGTGTGGCTACATCTGTTATGATATCTCCTGATATTTCTTGATAGAGATCTGTCAAATTGGGCTTCATTTCTACATGAAACTCTAAAGAAAAGTTTTCAGAATTAGTTAACACAATGTATGCAACTTGAGTGTATACAGCTTCCTAATTAAGCATATCATTACCATTATAGAATTTTCGTCATTCTTGAGATACTTCTTGCTTTAATTTTTTTAGGAAAATATTGACGGAAAAATTTTGAAGAGAATTATTACAATGTTTTAAATCCGTGTACAAAATTGCAAGTGTAACTTCAAGGCGTTTAATACCGCTGAGTATGGTTGTGACGCGATTGTAGAAATTTACATGAATACCCACTGTAAAGTACATACAGTTAAAATATGTTTTATTTTACAGTGGAAATACATTTTATTTTTATGGTTAGTTTCAACATTCAATGTGGCAGCAAACACACTTTGAAACTTCTTTATGCCTCGATTTTGATTCAGAACAACAAAAATAACAGATATTTATTAAATTATTCTTACCACAAATATCGCAAATTATTAACGGGCCATAAGTCGTACCACTTTAACTAAAAAAAACAGACATTCCAGAAATTACTTCTCCGTCCATCCTCGGAGGGATAAACTGTTCACAGACATAACATCAATGAAACATGTAATTTACGAACCTGAACCTTGCCTCTCTAGTTAAAATGCCAAGCGCTTCCAGCGTGGCATTACGTTATAACCATCATTAATGAAATTTGTTCTTACATTACTTGTCGAAATTCCATTACCGTCCTGATGTTCACACATGTCCAAGCACACACATAAAACCAATCAAATGTCCGCGACATACGGCAGTATGAAATAGACCTTTTAAGTGCTTCAAATTAAAGAACAAATATGGAAAAAAACGTAACACATTTCTAGCGGCACAGTTATACATGAGGAAACAAGTAGAAAGTTTTATCAGTTAATAAAGTTTGGAATCAGTTCATCCGTGTAGAAAACCCTTCAAAATATATGAACGGAAATTTCCCTCTCAGGACGGTTTATATTAGGACAAGATATTTTCCAATTCGTTGACTGTATTTACATTTGTTGTTAACCTATATGGAACAGTTTGCTACAGATCTCTCCAAAATTTGCAGAAGGCAACTATTTTCAGAATATAAACAGCAAAACCCTGCAACTGGTATAACTTAACAAAATTCTTACCCGACGTACTTCAGAGATGAAGAATTTGGTCTCTCAAGAGAAAGGAAGACACAACTGAGTCTGTTTGAAACTGCATGCTTAGGAAATCATTTGGACCGAAGAAAGAGGAAGAAGAAACCGCATGGAGAGAATTTTATAACAAGGGTTTTCATAAATTGTACTGGTCAACAAATGTTGGTACGAGGATCACAACGAAATTAAATTTGCCGGGTCATGTCCTACGCATGTGTCACATTAAAATTCAGGAATTTCAGTTGGAAAACCCTACCAAAAGATACCATATGTCAGATCGTGTACATGTGAGGACAATATTTAAATGGGTAGTACGGAACAGTGGCATCGAGTTTTGTCTCCATTACTGACTCTTCTAACATTCATCGTGTTCTTCTTCCTCTCTCTGTTAATACTAATGGGACAGCCCAGTAACTTTTTTTAAATTCCTATTTATCCTCTATTCGCCACTGCCCTCTATTATAATTCGAAGTGTTTTAATGCCTGAGTTGCATTTATTTATTTATTATTGATAGATTTAATGACGCTCTCGGTAAATGAAATTATTTACTGTCTAATCATAAGGTATTTCATGGATAATGAATTAGAGAGAATGTGAAGTAGGGCGACCGTACCCTCATTTAAGGTCATATTCCGGCACTTGCCCGGAAAACCACCAGGATTCTCAATCATCGATTCAAGATTTGAAACCGGAACCTCTGGAATACGAAGTAGGGTTGTTACACACCTGATTACAGCATGAAATTTCCGTAATTGTGCCCCTGAATCAGCAACGAATCAATTAAATCCATATATTATAAATAAAAATACACATTATTTTACTTGCATTACACTGCAAATATTCTACGCAATAATTAATACTATTCGCAAGAATTGACTTCTTTATTTTTGGGGTTGCGAATGATATTGACCTGGAAGTTTGGTGATTCTGATACGATGGAGGCTATCAAAATGCGTCTGCTGGGAATCCTGAACCATAAAAGAGTTAGGGGGTTTGGGGAGGATATGGAAGGGACGAGAAAAAGCAGCTTCAGTGGCAGCGAGCAAGAATAATGTTGACCACTTCCGCGAGTTCAATCACTCCGTCCCGTCTCAATACGATACCGTGACAAGCGGAAGTAAGATATACGTCAGTAGGTGGGCGTGGACAGCCTCTCTTCCACATATACCAAAGCTACCACTCTCTGCAGTCTGTAAAAGATATAAGCAATAAACTTTTGCTGCATGTAATGTTTCAGTCTCTGCATGGCTGAAGTATCTTCTTATTTTAATTCTACCAGAAGGAAGAGCAGTCTGAAGAGAATAAAAGATATACAAATAAAGTAATAAAGAATAAAAACAAAGCATACGACGACACAAACCTTCATAGAATAAAGAAGGTAATAGATAAGGACAAGGAAACATAGAAAACCCGTCCCGCGTTTGCAACTCAACTCACATAGAAACTGACGCGTGTAAAAGAACATGTCTAGACATGTCGCCCTTGTTTGAGCCTCATCTGTTTACGCTCTTTTGTTTTAACGCCCCTTGCCGATATACACCACTTTCTAATTTACGCCCTCTCATTTTCGTTTAACACAGTAATATAGGTATATAAATTGCGAAATATGTGATCTAACACAACTCAATTAATTGTTATGGTATATTTTACATTATTATTCCCAGCTACATGTTACGGTTTTCTTTATTTGAGCCACCATCAGGCTGAAGCATTATTTACTTAAGAGGGTAATATATACAATTTACAGTATTTCTTATGTATATTGGACCGTGCATCATTGTGATAGTTGTGTGGCTGGGTAGGGGTGGTATCCATGTTGCAGGCTTCAGCCTGCTACACGGATACCACCCCAACCCAGCCATACCGAAACTCCAACACACATCGAAACAAGAACACACGACCAATGTGGTGATTCAATAGAAAAGTCGCAGGCTCCTGACGATGGATGTATTGATGTCCGAAACATGTTGAGCATAGAAGAAGTGAAATAAAACATAATAACTAGTGACATCAAGCTGGTCTCTTATTCTTCAATTGACAGTATGGTTGTCAGTTGCGAGATCTCGCACTACATATTTAAAATATTGTAATTAAAATAATATGTAGTAAAGTAACAATGTGCATTAAAATAATTTTGAGTTAATTACGTATGATTCAATATATTATTTAGACATACAATGCAAAAATTAAGGATGTTAGCTCTATGCAGTGGATTGAAAATTCATTTAAAACATTTGCGCTCCATTTCGCTAACCCCCTACCTCTTCCATCACTTATTATGGGAATATCATTTTTTATTTACAAATTTTCAGGTACAGAACTAGGGCGCAAAATAAGTGTTTTGTGTGTATGTGACTATATGACGCTAATGCGTAAATAGACTAATGTAACCGCTGCCTGAGCTGTTCAAATTATACAGCACTGAATGAAAGTTCTAAGGTGATCATAAGTAGTCGAAAGACATGAATTTGCAAGGAGACGATACTCGCCTCTTTCACAGTAACAAAAGACCTCAGTCATGATGACCTTTAAGATACCAGAGAAATTTACTAGTCTCTTACCACATTATCAAGTTACCATATAAAATAAGAGAAGACAGGCAAAAAGAAAGACTTTGACAAAGAGGAGGGCGAGATTAAACATAAACTGTGGACAGGTAAAAGAAAAGAGGCAACAGAGAGAATGGCAGAGAAGGTTGTGTGATTTCACGCGCGCTGTAAATGAGATCTTTGATCTTCGGCGATTTCATGCAGCTTTGACTGATAGTTGTAACAAACTATGTTCCGCGAAACCCCAGATGATCAAATATCTCAATGACAAATCATGATATAAATCGGTTTTTCCAAACAACACATGCCAAGCAACACAATTTTGAGAAAATTCATTCACTTTCAGTGTTTCTAAACTGCAACAATGTGTTTTTATGCTACCGATATATGATTCTGGATGTCAATGTCAATAATTCAAGCATTAACTTTGATACGATTTGTTTATTATGTGTTCACGTGACATAATACACAGTGCCCAAATTAAATCAAACAGAAGGCGGTACATTTAACATTGATAGGTCCGTGCGTCGCTAATATATTCGCAGAGTACAACCAACAAAATGCAACGTTTCACAATTTATTTATTTCTGTAAGACGCTGTACATGTTTCAGACGGTGTTTCCGTCCATCATCAGGAGCTCAAAACTGCACATACAGCGTCAGGTATTTGTCAGACCGTTACTGCTACCTGCTGCTAGCCTGGCCAGGCTAGCAGCAGGTAGCAGTAACGGTCTGACCCTGTATGTGCAGTTTTGAGCTCCTGATGATGGACGGAAAAACTATCTGAAACATGTAGAGCGTCTTACAGAAATAAATAAATTGTGAAACGTTGCATCTTTCTGGCTGTACTCTGCGAACAGAAGACGGTACACTCAAGTTCTACAGGTGACTTCTCCTACGTACAGATATGTCTCGTCGTCACACACGGACTGACTAACCACAAACTAGGCTACTGTCCACACGGACACACGCAGATACAAATTAGACTAAACAAGCATCTTATAATCCAAGTCTGAGTTAAATCTGTCACAAGATCTGTTAATCCAAACAGATTTTCATTCGTCTTATCCTGCAGTGAAAGGACAATTAAGATCGCCCTCTTCAAAACAGTCATTACTTTCGGGAATGTAATGCGTAACTTGTCATGCATCTTTTGCGATTTACGGGCACCTTTTTTTTTTGTAATACGCTGATTGTGTAGAATAATTTATTTCAATAGGATATTTGGTTCTAATTTGAATGGTGAAAAGGTAAAAGTAAAGTTCATCCTAGCATGGGACACGAAGGCACAGATGGGAGTTATACCTCTACTCTTTCTCTAACCTCGGCACTAGATGGGGGTGGTTGGTCAACGCCACGTTCCAGCCGCTTTAACCCCGGCAAAGACCCGGTACCCACTGTACAGGAGGTTGGGTCGGCCTCAGGGCTAGTATTGAAGAGTGCGAAAAGCCTCGCCTCCATCTGGATTCGATCCCCGGACCGTCTTGCCCGTAGCGAGTCGCTACAGCTACCAACTGAGCTACCTAGGCCAAAGGCAGGCTTACGGATCATATACAATGCTGCTTCAGTTGAAGGAGAAGAAGTGTGTGTTGACACGTGTTATTAGTAATCGATATTAAGCAGTAATTGTTAAGTAACCAAATAATGGAGTTACATGTGCCGTTGCCCTTTCACGCGGTAGATCTGCCTTCAGACATTGCAATACATGTGACAACTCAATCTCACCCAAAGTGACACGTTTCGTTGTAGAAGAAAATCGATTCCAATTTACGCATACAAATGCTAGAGCGTTTGCGCACTTGATGTATTTCGAACACGGCATGGCTTATGTGAAGTATACTTACTTACTTGCTTACTTACTTAAAACTCCATGGCGCAGAGTCCTTCTTGAAAAGCTAACCGGTTCTCAGCTAGTCAAGAAATTCCCCGCATTTTAGGGAACCCGAAGATTCATTACCGCCTTTACAAGAGCCCGCCGCTTGTCCCTATCCTGAGCCAGATCAATCCACTCCTTGCTCCCCTTCTCAATTCCTTAAGATCCATCTTAATAATATCCTCCCATCTACGTCTGGGTCTTCCAAATGGCACTTTCCCCAAGTTTCCTCACCAAAACCCTGTAAGCACCTCTCTTCTCACCCATACGTGCTACATGCCCCGCCCATATGTGACGTATATTCTTCATAAAATCTGTCTTTCGTCTACTTCCGCATTACACTTGAAACATTAGCAGCTCCTATACATAAACGAGGAAGTGAGAGTTAATCTCGAGAAATGCGCAGAACACATGAGGTTGACGCGAAGTATTTATCCGTTACTAGACTGCGGCTTTAACCAACAATGGAAAGAATCTACAAATCTCAGTAACACTTTTTTTGTGAATAAGCCAAAAAATTTAAAACAAAAATGTAATTAATAAAACAAAAGGACAGACAATTTACGTATAACGTAATTTGTGGGCGTTTGCGTTAACCACTGTTACTATGGAAACGCAACAATACGTTCCCTTTGTACTGTTGTTGGCCTGAATGTAGCTGTCAACAATATAAATTGTTCAATGTTGCCACGGAAATGTAACAGTGGGTTCCAGTTTAGACTGTTGTCGAGTTACAGTATACTGCATACTGCTGTCAACAATATAAACGCACTTAGGTCCTCATGTATACAGCCCGTCATTTTTTCCCCGAATTTAATCAGATCTGGAGTTTCTGAAGGTAATTCGATTTAAATCCCCAATATCTAACTTTACAAACATCCGTCTCTCGCAGAAGCCGCGCTGAAGCATTCGGAGACAGACAGACAGACAGGACAGGCATGACGGCGCTAATAGGCTCTTTTCGCGATTCATGTGACAGCGCCTAAAAAGTGGAGCACGTTCAGAATAAAGAAGAAACTTAAGATATCAATATAAACTGTTTGCTTTCCATCACAGGTGTCATGTATGTTAAACAAACACAGAACTCGATTCATTACCGATGGACATAACTTTCAACTTGCGGACCATTTTTACAGCAGCCTTGTCAATGTTAACATGATGGGTCTGAATTCCCTTCACCTCGCAGCAAAACAGTAGAACGCCATACAAAGAGAACTGTTATAATATGGGAGGAAAACAGCGCGGTGGTGACAAATTCCACTGACCCCGAGGGGATGCCGTTGATTGATAACTAAACCCATACCCCTGTGGCGTATACTTCCCCCTCGTGTGAATGTGCCTTCGGAGTAACAGGCTATCACAGTCGACTATCATCCACAATAGCAATTTCAGTAATGCAAGTCCTGTCATAACTCACACCCCCTGCCCCCACCCCTGAAATATATCAAGGGTGTCCAGAGAACGAGAGTATTTACTGCTTCATAGTGATATACCCGTTGAAGATTCAATGGGATATTTTGATAAATCCCATCTGCAGTCACGGTTTCCACAGATATTTCCATCGATCCACCCTTATACATTATAGCCCTTAAGGGACACTTTGATGTTACATTTTCACGAAGTGAACTGGAAGAGTTCTGGGAAGACAGCTTCATAGAATAAGTATGATAACAATAGCCTGAAGGCAACCCTTTCGACCACAGAGACACTGCTCTTGTATAGACTGCTATTTGGTCTGAATTTGTTGCCATTGTACCCTCTCACAGCACACTAGATGTTTGAAAACTGAATACGGACATCTTCAAGCAATGTAGAGGCACATAAGCAGACAGCAACAGGCCTGCTGATGTGTTCTGGGAGTAATGTTTTTCCATTAACTGTCAAACAATAATGCCAACCAAAGAATAAGTTAAATGTTTATGCTTCCATCTGGTGTTCCTACACCGAATTACTGATAACCATTATCTCTTCAATTTTCCAACTCAATGCACATACACAAGTGAATATTGTTATTGTTTTTTTTTTTACGTTTTGCTGACCGTGCATCTCAGTATATTTATCTCAGTATTTAACCAACTCGATGCACAAAATTTGTTTCACAATAAGTTTTATTTCATGCCTCTGCATGTTTCGAGCACATGTACTCGAAACATGCAGAGGCATGAAATAAAACTTATTGTGAAACAAATTTTGTGCATCGAGTTGGTTAAATACTGAGATAAATATTTCATTGTTGTCTAGTTTCGGCGCTTACTGTGTCATCCTCAGGGAGCATTCTTATCACTTCTCAAAACCATCTGCTTATCTTGAGGTTGCTATAATGGTTGAGATATAGAGCATGTATATACATATATATATATATGCATGTATATACATATATATATATATATACAGGGTGTTTTGGGAGGAATAGTAAATATTTTAGAAGGTGGTAATGTGGATTATTCCGAGTAAATAAGTTCATAAAAACATGTGTCCAATTTTCAGTGGGTGTGGAGGTACAGCTGTACAGAAAACATTTAGTAAACAATACAAATATTCAATTGTATACATGCATTTAGTTGGAAAATTGAAGACATAATTGCTGTACGAAAATGCACGGAATAGAAAGTTTCACGACGAGTTACTGGTATTGTACCTGTCATATGACTGCAAAAGACACGGGCGATAGACCAACAAACTGACAAACACAATTGTCTGGCATAAACTAATTACATAGTACAATACCTAGTCACCTCATGTGTAATGTTACCCTTTCAGGACCAACAGTGTGGAGCAGGATCATTCGTGAAGATCTATACCCCACTTCAGTAGACAATAAATCTTTTTTTGGAACCCGAGGTTTCATTGACATGTTCGCAGCAGCCAACGACAAAACCACATTCCGAGTCAGATAATTCTAGGCCACATAAATTCTATTTCTTAAGATCCGACTTAACATCATTGTCCCTTCAAACTCTGTTTTCTACGTAGTCTCGCCCCTTCCATTTTTCCTACAAACGCAAACAGAAGAGCTCCTAACACCCTCATTAACGTGGAAGGTCATTCAGAAACACTCGTGCTAAAACTAGTTATGTGGAAGCGTTATGAGAACAGAAGAGGAAGGCGTGAAAGAAGAGAAGGGAAAAGAAGAACATGAGAAAACGAAACAAAGAAGACTCTCAATTATATTGCATCTATAGCCTTACAAATACGCAAATGCGACCTTCAAACAGCAGAGAGAAGTTAGTGCAGAAACACCTGGAAAGAAATGGCACTGTAAGGGTTCAAATATGCTTTGGACCGAAACTGAAGCACAAAATTCGTGCAAGGGCGCCATGAAAAGTATTCCTTTTCCGAAATTCTGTAACCTAAAATTAGTTAATTGAACAAACTGGTGCACATGATTACGGGCAACTGTGTAGCTTCCTATACTGTGTCGCCATTCGTCAAAATTGCGATGACAGTTCTATACAGTCACAGTGCTAACCAAGAAGGAACGGTGGATATACCAGCACACCATATGTCATTCCAACCTCGCACGTTGCGACATGCTTCCCATAATTGAAAGTCCGTACTCGGTAACAGAAAAAGAATTGTACAGCCGCATGCAATACTGATGTAGTACCGTAACACGTTACATCTACCATAACACTGTGACCGAAATAAAAGGTTGTTTCACTGTATACTCAACACAAATTCATCTGCTGTTTGTAATACAAAATAACAAACGAAAAACAAACACAGTTTAGTTTATTTTTAAATAGGATAATGTGATGTATGTTTAAATTGAAAAATATTGGATTTGGAACTAATTTAATCCTCTACTGTCTTTCAATTGTACAATGAAAGCCTGTGGTTTCAGTACAATATTTACCTGATCAGTCACTATCACTTCTTCTCCAAATCTGGTAGTTAAAGAATGCATTCTGAAAAACATTTATCTCTCATTCTGTCCAGAATGCCCATCCACAGCTCTATGCACTACCTTATGTTATGTTACGTTATGTTAAGTTCATCATTATTCGTCATACATGAAAAAGCACGTCTCTGACAGTTCTTGATAACTCCATTTCTGAAGGATATATGTCGTCTCTTCTCTCCGCATTAAAGCCATTTTTCACTTCGCAAAGTGTTAGAAATAACCAGTACTCTACAAATTTAAATTTATTTTAGGCTACAGGTTGAAGGATCAGGGTTCGATTCTTAGGAAAGGCAATAAATGTTTCTCTTTTCCTAGACGTGTATTCCGACACTGGGACCCCACCCAGCCAAATATTTGACAGCTGCGTGTGGTTCAGTCACTGAGCCTTAGACGGCAGAGGCACCAATTTGACCAATAACCTCCATCTAGTGTCCAGCTTAAGAATTGGTGGAGCTATACCGCTCCTCCTGCTATAAGCCTTCACGACATAGAGAGTGATAACTTTAACGCTTCAAGACCAAACGGCATATCTGGTTTCAGATGTATTTAATATGTTGCATTTATTCCGTAGTAATACCTTGGAATAAAATATTTATTATTAAATTCTATACCCATATAAAAATCCTCCTGCTCATAGGCTTCAAAACTCACCGAAATAAAATGACAAATGGCCCGATAAATAAAACACCTCGACTGCATGGATGAGCAATTGGGGCTGTGTTCGTTTTCCTCGGAATAGAGCGTTAAACTGTGGTTGATGTGTGAATCCTGGGTTTTAATGCAGGATAGCGGAAATGGACGCGGCATACTGAAACAATCTGTAAATGTCTTGTCCAAGAATTACTGAGAAAACCACGAAAACCCTTAGTTAGGTTAGCCGAAAATTGGGCCGAGATCTGCAGGTAGGACCTCCCCCAGATGTGAAGAGTACTTCAGTGTACGATATTAACATACAGGCCCACTGCCACGGACACCACATGACAAAACACACAGTTTATATGAAAATACAGTCGAAGTCGGTTATAACCTCATGAAAAGGGACTGGCTGTTTCGTGTCCTTATAACTGAGGAGTATAATGTTTTGGTTAACAGTGAGGAATTAATTGGTACCACAGAATATCTGATGCTATAAGCGAGGTGTTGTACAGACCGATGTCGTTATAGCCGGGTTCGACTGTAATAGCAAAACTTTGCACTAAGTGATATTCTTTTGAGATGTAAAGTGACCGTTGTGTTGTTCAATCAATGGTACATTTTTTTACTATGAGCCGTCATAAACAACATAAAAGTTGAATAAAACAGGCTACATATTTCGGTTTATTGAGCCATTATCAGGCAGTTATTAAGAACATTAGAAAGGCACTTAACATTTTAATACGTTCTGTGTCCACTGTCTTACTTACGTTCTTAATAAAGGCCTCATAATGGCTTAATAGGCCGAAACATGCAGCCTATTGCATCCCACTTCGTATGTTGTTAAGTCCGTTTTGAGTGAAAAATGCGCCTGTAAGCATTGCTTTGTCACGGTATATTTAAGGACGCCGTCAGCAACTCACATTAAAACGGCTTCTTATTATGGGTGATTAGAGAGAATAACAGATCGGAAAAAATATGCAAAGAAAACGTGGTGCTAATATTTTAGGTCCTGATACAGGCGTCGGCTGTATACATTGCGAAAAGCCATAAAAGTCAGTAAAGACGAGCGGCCGAAGGGCCAAAAGTTCAAGACCTTCCGCAAAACAAGCACGACTAATACTATACAGCTGAACACGAAGATGCGTCTCTTAACCTTTTGGCGCCGGAATTATTTTTTTAATTTTAGCACACCCTGTATATAAAATGTGAATAATACAGGAACCAAATACGTTAGACTTATGAAACAAATTGCATTTTGAAGAGAAAAAAAACGGAGAGTATATACCTTGTTTAAAATATTCAGTACTTATATTTGTTGAATAAATATATAAAATGCAACTTTAGAGGTTAGCGGTGCGGTACGACCACTATAGTTGACATTAGGCGTCTAAAGGCT
>Ga0136643_10007072_pt1 | contig 16182 bp, 12 predicted proteins | sample TergutLab28metaG_FD_96883 | JGI IMG/M metagenome (GOLD analysis project Ga0136643, IMG submission 96883) | Labiotermes labralis P1 segment gut microbial communities from Petit-Saut dam, French Guiana - Lab288 P1 (version 3) (version 3) | ecosystem: Host-associated > Arthropoda: Insects >... | reverse complement strand
TTCCCAGAAATCTTTCAAAAAATTAGGAAAGAATATAGAAACCTGAAAATTAAACAAAACACAAAAAGGCAGCCAAACAAAAACCGGACGTGAGAAGAAGTTGCAAATGGAAGACGAAAAAGTGAATGAGGCTGAAGACACAACACTACGCATCATTTGTGAAAAGTCATTCGCCCAGGACGGGTCTGAAGAAGAACTGACAGTTCAAAAGTGATTAGTTTCCGTAATTCGTTGTCACGATCAATGTACGATGGTCCTGCTAAACCACGCGTGACGAAGCTTCGCAACGTCTAGGCAGTATATCAAGACTCACATAAATAAGAAGTGAAGTTCACGAAATCCACATCAGTTGCATGAACACCCTTTCCACGAAATTCACGTTGAAGCCTTGTTTGCAGTTAGCTGTGACAGACTATTCGAATCAATCCTGTTTTTCGAAAAACCAAGCATTGAATATTCTGTAAATTTCATACATAGACATATTTTCAAGGAACTAACCGAACAAGAAACGTAACTTCAGACATCACTAAGCTACAGCTCACTTCACCGATCGGTCGGTACAAGCACTGGCCTAAGGAAGCAGTCTGCTGAGCAAGGCATTCCTAAGAATCAATCAAATCAGCCTTCCCCAAATTTAATCTGCGTCATCCTGACTGTTTGGTCTCACTAAAAGACACAATTTATATCAAGAATTTGACAGAAAATTACAATGTTTATCAGGAAGGTTTTTAATATGCATCGAATTTTGTTGGCCAAATATGAATATTGTTACAAGCAGAGTTTTTTATATTGATTATATCTTGTGATTTAATGATAGAACGGCTAATCAGATATCTAATGTTGATGAAAATAATGGTTCTTAGAAGAAATTCATGGAAAGAACTGCTTGCATCTTCTCGGTTACTGTGCTGCTTGCTGAGTCTGCAAAATCCCCCCGTCGTGTGAGGCGTTAAATAATAAAAAAAGGAAAAAATCTATAAAATAGTCTTATTTGTAACAGTTTGTGTGGTGAATAGTAATGTCATTGTAAGCATTACACTGTTTCCTTGTGCAAACCTTTTGAAAATTTTTGCAGAACTGGGGAGATTATGCGGACATGAGCCAAGCAGTGCTAGCTTACCTTACTTTCGCTGCTGACGTGCTTTTGATCTGCTGGTTTGGAACTCAGTTGACACAACACGTAAGAGAAAATGACGTATTAAATATTTCATAAACGTTTAAGAACATAATGCTCAAAATATCGATACCATCAGGCAATGATAGCTTCCTTTAAACATGGGATATATTTTGAATGTATATCAAGACAAACGTTGCCTCACGGAAGTGTGAAGTGTCTACTGCAATGCTTAATGAAATAGGAAAAACCTACAGAATTTTAAACGAAAATTTCGGCACATTCCTACTTGTGAGATGAAAAGAAACAATTCACTTACAATCTATCTTTATATATTGGAAAATTTTTCATATTTGGAAAAAAAATTGGCCAAACCTGAAGCAGACAAAATTTAACCATCGAAATGCAAAATAATATGAACTCTTCTTACCTGTTTTATCTTCGATATAATAAAATCACTATAATTTCCGTTCTAAAGTCAAACAACAGAAATTTCTACACACCTAACCATAACTAACACGCATTTGACATTCAAATACAAACAAATAATACTTATGTTTCCCTAACAGAATTACATAACACCATTAGGTAGGTCAATCTAATTGTTTGAAGTCACGCACGTGACGCAAGAAGTTCCACAGCCTTCAGACAGATGACAGAACATGATGGAGAAAAACTACAAATAACTTAGTTTTAATTAATCGAAAATGATAAATGTACCCACAGTAGAATATACACCAACTTGGACTGACACTATGAGTCGATTTAGGTAAAGGAAATTGCTCTCTTGCAAAACCCCCTGGATCAGTTATATAGGACATTACAATCGGTGTGCCAGGCAGCAGGTACATTCAGCCTAAGGCTCAATGTCTCACACAAAATTCATTGTAAAACTGTAAACTTTTTAAGGCCCACAGTGTGAGAGACGCGGCTTTCGGGTGCGACTGGGTGGGAACTGCTATCCCATTTCAGCGATGTCTGATGTTCATCATTGCTACAGCTAACAAGGAGTTCCAACTAACAGCGGGAAAGTTTGTTCCGGTGTCAAATGTGACCATGATGAATGTAAGTACGTACGTAATGAGAGCATATCTGAGACAATAAGCCATTTTTCATAATTTTGTAAATAATTTGTAGGCAAAAGAAATAAAATTACCCCAGGAATATTTTTATGAAATAGAACATTCTCTAAGGCATAAATCAATGGAGTGCTCGTGATAACGAGCTTCGTTGAACAAGAGAGATTTTTCGAAATAACTTACGTTGTTATCGTTTATAAAGGAAAATTACTAACATATGCAATTCAATTTATTCATGAAACTCATTGAACATTTTTTATACTACTGTCATAAATAACCTTGCTAAAACGTTTCCCTGCGTTTTCTAATTATATTTATATTCCAAGGGTTAATATACTTAATGCAAATGCATTGCAACAACTCTTAATACAAGGCGGACGGACCCCAGACACGGTCTGCCTGCTGTGGAATACAGAGAAATGTTATCTGTGACCATATGCGAAACATAATATCTCGCTTGTACGTCCGGCAGACTAGTTCCTCTACTGAATGAGCCATCACAGATTCCATCTTTAGTGGTCTAACAACTGGATAAATTTTGTGCTGTTTGGAACATTTGTTTTACAGAAACCAAACGGCAGGCACAGAAATGAAACTTGCTTCACTGTGAGGAGCTATTAATGAATTGTTTGGAACAATAGAGGAGCTCAGTTTAGGTTCAACTTGCGGCTCTGCACACATAGAAGCAATGTCCATATTATACCCAAAGTTCCTAGCACTTCACGGCAAACTTGTCAAATACAATTTCGTATTTTGTGAAATAAAGCTTCCAGTGTCACTGGAACTGGCGAAACACAAGTATTAATCTTCAAAAAGCACAAAATCATGACAATGAAAGATGTTAGATCAGCAGAAACGGGTAACCAGTTCATGGTACCCTCTTGGCAGAACTAATGACAATGCAGATTCGTGGTTAGGAGCGTTTTGATCTAACTCAAGTTTTGGAGCTTCAAGTTTGTGTTCCAAAACACAACTCTATATCTTTTGCAGCAATTCAGATGCAAAATACGTCTTCAAACAAATCAACATACATATCCAAGGACCACCAAACATTAACAACCGGACATTGCCAACTTTATCTTCACTTGTGCTAAGCCCAGCTGTACTTGGCTTTTTAGATGTAGGCTTATATTCCGTGTCTTCATAACTTGTGTAGGCGAACAGGAGAATATGTATTCGCGTGCTACAGTTACGGACGGGTTAACACTGCTCCGACACTACACGTAGCCTATCGCTCCAACAGCTTTGGCTGTAGTGTAACAGAGTTCAGTGACATAAACTTTACTGATAGCGAGCTGGATGATTAACAGTGTCGAATCCTACTGTGTCCCAAGTCGGACGTTAGAGACTGCAGCCGTCCCGGGGTAAGGACGCTTGTTATAGCTCGAATGGAAGTTGAAGGATTTAAGAAACAAAATTTGCTGACAATCCAGTTTCATAATACAGCCATTCCTTAGTAAATTCCTCTTTGTTTCGAAATTACAGGCTCGGCAGGATTAATACAAATGTTTGCTTTTTTCCCAGCACGAACGAATTTTACATTTTCACATACCGTGATATGCTCAATAACATATAACTTTGTAGATCGGGTGCTTCAGGAAACAAACACAATTAAACACATTATTATGGAGGGTTTTCAACTTTATATCAATGGCAGGGAGTCCAGTTTCGTGGTATAGAATTCGGCAGCACAAAAACTTTCCATGTTAGAGTCGCAGTTTTGCTGTCATGTCAACACTTCAGCAGTTGTTCTGACTTTCTTAGCGTGCTACAGAAAGTTTCTTCAATCTCATTCAGCCCTGCACATTTCAATTCCAAATGCCAGCAACGTCAAAATGTTTTCAATGCGCAATAGAATCATAAATATTGAGTTTTCAAGCAGTGCATATAATTAATTGCTATAAATATTGGATCACAGCCTGTCAGCTGATCACAAATATCGTACATTTAAATAGCAGCTTGTTACGCCCTACTGAACTTGTGTTTTGTGTATGATTACAAATGATTGAAATACGTTTTGCTTTTAATTACATGCGGGTTGCGCACGTGCATTACTTGAGCAAATGTCCTCAGCTCAACAAATCCCATAATTTAGGAAGATGAGATAAATTATAATCTTGTTTTTAATTTGCAGATCTGCTTCGTTTCTTTTCCTGCATTCTGCAATATCTTTTCCTTTAAAGTAAAATTGCCTTATGTCTAAAACCTACTAACACTCAACCTTTCGTATCCTACGGTACGTGACGGTACTGCACATCCCACACTGGAGATAGGCAAGGCCACCATGTTACCTGTATTCATGGATTATTACTATCGCATTAGTAATTTTTATCATTATTATTATTATTAAAAAACGAAAGGAATCTAAACAACACGAAGCAGAATAATATCCAGAGTGATACAACATCAATACGCAGTTTCACGACGTTCTGTCTCTTTGCTATGACACATAAAACACAGGACGGACACGACAGAAGAAAATACCTCACACATCTAACACGGTTATTTCGGTGCGACAGGCTTAATTTGTAACAGACCCTTGATTTCTTACTTGACTAGACTATTCGGCTCCGCACCTCGTTCGTAAAATAGGTAACATGAGATATTAGGATCGGCCTGCTAGTCTGTTCAGCGGTGAGCGTGTCTTATCTCATGGAATATACGTGGTAGGTTCAAAGTAGCCAGGGACAAGCATAACGGTATTTGGATAGGTATTAATGAGGTTTGCCATTAATTAAGATGTCACTTATTAGTTTAATCTACTTCTGTTATGTTCTTCTAATCCTTGCACAAGTTACTTATTGTTTATAAAGCATCACCAGTACACTGATTTTACACGTACATATAGCGACACATACAGAGGATTCTTTGATTCCTCACTCAGTAAACTCTAAACACAACCGCCTACAATACGCTGTTTTCCTCGAACTCCAAGGCCTGTGCCTCTGTCCTTGTATATCTCTTCCCTTTTATGCCTTACCGGACCCCAGTGTCACAAACTCTCTTTTACATGATAGTGCCGACCACTGCCAAAATGTTCACCCCTTTCACCCCACGTTCATCTTTTCTTCTAAGACCACTTGTACTCTTATAACTTCTCCCCAGTGGAAAAATTTAACAACTGATGGCGAGCAGTTGGTAAATTTATTCCATTACCGTCATTACTTTTCTTAAATTTAACGTGACATGCATAACTATTGTAAAATTATAAAATTCAGCCTGTACTGTTTACAGTTATGGTTACCTGGCCACAGCATGAGATCATTACATGTTTGTTGTCAATCAGCTTCAGTAGGTAGCTGAATGTGTTAGGAGACACATGGCAGGTTGAACTCCATGTTTTCTCCCACAACCAAGAAAGACCTTACTATCCCCTTTTATGGCCTTTTTTTTTATGTCTGTTGGGTCGAGTTTGCCATAATGCATAATACAACCTTAAAGTGTAGAGGCAGCACACGATTAGATACAACTTAAAAGATACAGTTGTAAAAGATAAAAGAACACTACTTAACATAAAGTTTAACAAAATAAAATCGTACAAATGGCTTTCTGGAATAATAAACATGGTGAACACCATCTAAAAATGCAGATATGAGACAACATATTGTCTTATAATAAATAATACAAGAATATATATCTGTAATCATTTTACCATTGATGCGAAAAGTTATTACGTTGTTTTCCAAGCACCCACACTTTGAACATCAGCACATGGATTATACTATCGCACTTCACTGTCTGTGCGAACTGTCTGTCACTTCTTTTCCACACCAACATGTTACGTTATGTTACATCATTATATTATTATAAAACATTACAATATAATAGCATGTAACAGTAAAACATCTGAATTTGTTTCTTACACTAATTAGTAAGGTAAATTATTACATTCCAATTACTTCACAAAGTTTACTTGTTGTGCACATCTGAAAAGTAAGTTAAAAAAGCTATTTAAAAACTACTCTAGAAAAATAAAAACACTATAAAATTCATTATGTACGTACCTTCATTTCTCTATATCCAACGTACAAGTACATTACTTGCCTATCTCTCTCTCCTGGCTGTTTAATCCCATACTGTTCCACTGCCTGTAACTCCGTATTTATAACCTCAGTGTTTTATTGTGTCACATTCCGTTCTGTATGGCTTCAACTGCCTTTTGTTAATTTACCGTCGTGGTCTGCTACTTTATAAGTCGAAGAAGGTAATATTTTATTATTATTATATGGTCCTTGAACTAGTAGATTTAGGTAATTGCCCCACAATATTAAAATGATATTAAAATCCTTTACATTTTCCTGGTCGCTTCGTGAGATGCGGCTAGTATTTCATCAAAACGGCAAGTAACATTTCGCGTTGGATTTCATTCAAGTCATCGAATTCAGTTATTTTAGCCTTCAACTTACCAGGTGAAATAAATCTGTCATCTGGTGCCTCATTCTTGGTGCTAACTGTGTGGAATGTTTTACCAGTAGTAGTTCGGAAACAATTCACGGCTGTGTTAGGTGTCGCATGTGCAATTATGCCTGCATTTCGCGGCTTCTGTGGTCTGGAGGTAGGTTGCTGGCCTTTGGTACCCACGTTCGCGGGTTCAAACCGGGCAGAAGCCGTCAGATTTTTAGGGCGAAAAAATCCTCACCACTCCTTCCTTCGGAGGGGAAGTAAAGCCGTCGATTTGCGGCATGTAAAAGATCTCTAAATTTACGCGGAATTCGGAATTTAAGCAAAATTACTACCAGACATCTTTCTCGCCCTCAAAGTTCCATCTTTCGCTGCTGGGATCTCTCGCGTCGCTGCGGACGCAGAGGCACGTGGCGGCGAAAGTGGAATGCCTAAATGGCAAACTACCACCAAGAACTTGCCTAAGATGCAGTGTGCCAAGAGCAATATCGGTCCCATGCTCTGGCTCCTGCCGGACCGGCAGGAAACGGAGCAAATTAATTCGCCATCTCTGTGTACTTCATTGTCCTCAGCAATGGAAGAAACTGGCACGCTCGACTTTCTCCATCCCTTGATTGAAGTCGGCGGCAACAACATCATCACGGACTCCCAGGCTCCCCCAAACCGTATCATATTCATTAAACTACATCCGTCTCGCCATCAAATTCACAGTGCTCCAGATCAGTTGCGGCCTCTACAAGCGGTGAATCTAACGTCTTGTTTGGAGAGTCGTCACCTGCAATACCTCTCCTTCAGTACACCCTGCTGCGACTTTGGCGTTAATTGTCGCCGAGGCGTCAATAGTAACCTCAAATAACTGTTTTGTCGTCTTTCGTCTACCTTCAATAGGGCACATCTCTCTGGGAAATTTATAATTGCGCAAGTATTAATAAAATATCTACTCCGAGAATGGCTGAATTTAGCGGTTGTGGTGACACGAGAAACACGTGATCAATAACTACAGTGCATAATTCCACAGGCACAAAAATCTGCCTTTTTACTCGCCGGCTCTTGTCTTTGAAGGCGCTTACCAATGTGAGATGTTGCGCAGGAAGCTCTAAATATTTGCTTCCCCTTTGTTTTATCCTTTCATACAAATCTTCATTCATAAGAGTCAACTCACATCCTGTGTCAAGAATGGCCGATAATTCTTCTCCCCCAATTCCAACTAAAATCCCAGGGCACTCGTGTAATTTATCCTCTGCAATGTAGTAGAATGTGTACTTAGCTTCACCCTCTCCCTTTAATTCAATTTCATCGGCATTATACTTAAAGAATGAAGCCACGTCAAATTCATCTACGAAAGCCTCTCTTCCTATAGGGCTCAATGTATTATTTAGCCGGGCTGTACTGTCTCTGACTGCAGGTGAGGACGCGTGGCGCCCGGCGTACACGTCCTTCATGTGTTTAAAGCGCTAATCCTACTCCCATCGCGAGTCACATTCGGTAGTTGGCTGTCGTTACGACGCACGGTACCGAATGGAAAGAAGTCTTGTGCTGAGGCGTTTAATTGTGGATCGGTGCTATCATCGGGTCTCCTCTGACACACAAAAGAATCTCTTCGCCCCTGATTTGTTCGTGAATCCCTCAACGGATTGCCCCGAGGATTTCTATCTCTGTTGTCACGCCTAACGTGACACACTTGCACACTGCCATTCGGTCTGCGATTCACTGCCCTATCACTAGGCGGGCCACGCGACGTCCTCCGTGTTTGATCCTGGTGTTCGATATCCCTCCGTGGCGTCCTGTATTGCTCCTTCAAATTTTCTATGGATTGCAGTTTGGTAAGGACAGCAAGTGCCTCTTGAGTTGACTTTATGTTGGCACTTATCATACAGGCCTGAATACTCGGCTCGTAATGCGTCACCATGGCGCCAAGTAAGTCCTGGTCAGACATGGTGGGCGAAAATATGCTAGCCATGTTGACGTACCGGATGTAATGTTCCGAGAAACTTTCTCCCTACCTGTAGTCGTAGCGATCTTGGTACACCCAGCACCGTATCTCAAACTGTCGTATACTGTCCCAAAGCAATTCCTTAAATGCCCTTTTAAAATCATCATATGACCTAAGCTGCCTGTAAGCTGTCAGCATCCACTGCTTCGCAAAGGGTTCTGGAATTGAGCGGAACACAATGGGAGGCGAAGCTCTTCAGGTGCCATCCTGAGTGAAAAGCATTCATCCAGCTCCCTAATAAAATGCACTGCTACTAGCTGTGATATATCAGTAAACCTAGGTAAAGATAATTCATTGTATTGGCTAGTGTCAACGTACGTTTCACATTGTGCGCTTACACTTTCAATACCTGAAACAGCAACTGTGCTAGAATTTCTTACATTATTGCAGCTATAAGTGTTGCTATCACTTACATTGTTGCACGTAGAAGTGTTGCTATCACTTACCACATTCACCCCGGGGTAATTACGATTGCTCAATTCTGAAACAGCCAGGTTGGCCTGACTAGTAGGCCGGCCAACATCCGTCACACTAATGGTTGCACTAGTCTGTGGGTAGGCGCAAACAGCCGATTCATTGTGCATTGCCAGATTACCAATAACCTTTGCTCTCAAATTCTCAATCTGAGACTCTAGTCTCTGGATTTATAGTTGGTAATTTCGCTTGTCCATTCGTATAATACTGTTAAACTCCTCTTTTATGCCGTCATTTATTTTGTTACACTCACTCCCAAAATGTTGCACAGAGCTGGTCAGCTCTGTATCGGTACAATTCCTACCTGCATCCAATTCTTTAGAAATTAACTAAATTTCAGTTTGCAGCTGAATTGTAAATTCTTGCCTAATCGTATCCTTTTCTGTCCTCATTTCTGAGGTCGCATTTGTAGTCATTGACTTTATCTTCTTGTCTAACCTATCCGAAACCATGTTTAATTTTGCATCTAAACTCTCGGAAAATGAAGCTAATTTCGCATCCAAATTGTCAGATATCTTATTCAATTTAGATTCTAAATTGGAAGACAATTTTGCGTTTTGCGCCTGCATAGATGTCATAAATGTTGCAAACATGCTTTGCAGCTGACGTACCAAAACTGGACTTTCATACCTGCTGCTGGTTACTTTACTGTTTTTAAATAATTCTACACCTTCTTGAGTAATCGTCTCTGTGTTTCTGGAGTTTAGTCCTGGTTCAGTGCTTAATGTACTCTCCTGTGTTGCATTATCTGAAGTTGCAGTAGCTGCATCTTCATCTCGTATGGTTGACGCACTCCCACTGCACAGGCACTTATCAATCTTAACTGTTCAGTTCTCGGGCACAGCAACTTATAAATGTTGACTTACTTTGAGCGAATGGGTGTAATTTAAAATGAAAGTCCTGGATGTGTTCCACACGGGGTTCGAAGTTGACTCCTCGTCTTGGTAGCTGCCTTTGCGTGCTAGGTGTTGCGTCGCTGTGTTCTTGGATGGGTCACTGTCGACCTTTCAATGGTTGTCAGGTTTCTCGGTAGGCTGTCTTCGGTGTCAGTGCCTTCGCTTGTTCGTGCTCCACGGTGTTCAGGCGCCACTTATAACCGACCCGTGATTTCTTCCTTGACTAGAATTTTCGGCTCCGCACCTCCTTCATTATATAGGTAACATGAGGTATGGGGATCGGCCTGCTAGTCTGTTCAGCGGTGAGCGTGTCTTATCTCATGGAATATAAGTTGTAGCTTTCAATGTCACATGAATTAAACTATTAGCACAATATTTGTAGTGCCTACAAATTATTAATTCTTCCCACTCGGTACAACCACAGAAAGAAATTTCATTTCAGTAATATCTATAAAAAATAATTATAATACAAATGCTCTAATTACAAGCAGTTTCCAAACCCGTCATACAATCACCCGTGACTATATATTTTTATGCCCTTCTCTGAAAACATAGAGGGAATAACTTTCACATAATTTTAAAAGTTTCTCTATTCCTTACACACATAAATTTACACAACGCTGACGCAGTATTTGGCTGTTGCAGATAATGCAGGAGACGCTGTCCTTCTTCATGTTTCTGCTGCAAGTTAAAGACAAGAATGCGGAAACAAAACAGGACTAAAGAAGAGAAGAAAACATGAAATCTTAAAACACCACTATGTCTGTGTACCATTCTGTATCGTAGTTTTATTTCATAGAGTATCTGGGTACACATTCATATTCATATCGTGTGTTATGGCTGAAAATCACATTAAAACAACAAACAAAACACATTTCTCAAATTATTCTCTACACTCGTCACAACAAAATACATAAGTTTGAAAAATTAAAACTTACGTTTCGAAATGAATTCCCTCTAAATTTCATACGTAGTAATTAGAGGGCATTTAGACACAATAAATAAGAAGCTAAAAAAAATTCAAAATGTATTTATAAAAATGTATTTGGTACATAGATGAAAGCCAAAGTGAAGATAGAATCCTTTCAATACATATTTAAGTGTACCGAAATCTAGAAATCTTTTACTTGAAGAGCTGTGGCATAATTAATTGTCTGATTAGTATATAAATAATGAAAGGTAAATATTCCTCGTTTACGAATGGAAATATAATATTGAACCATGTTAGTATGATTAATAATACGGAAATCTTAATTACGAAATTAGATGTTATTTCTGTTTCAGTCTCTGCATACACATCAATATGCTTGATTATTCCACCCAGTTTTATAAATACTGGACAGTCATTTCACAGTCATCCTAACACTCATGCAGAGAGCAGGTATATTGCTGTCAGTTCTGTATGTTTCTAGACCAGATAACTTATAGTGGATTTAGAGTTAAAACAAGAAAAAAATAAATATAGCGGTGAAATGAATGAAGGGTAAATTACAGAAGTTACACATTACACAAGAAGTATTGGCTGCATTAAAACAAGTTTCATTTCGCTGCCAACAAAATTACGATAAACTCAAAAACACAAACTCCAAGTAATAATGTGCTCTAACTGAATGTGTACTGTGTTGATCACAGCTCTGACAAGTTGACCAAGCTATAAGACAGCACGGGCCTGGAAACAAGAAAAATCTGGGCATCACAAATGTGCAGACTATTCAACAAGGGTAATGTCAAACGTACAAAGAAGAACAACAAATTTGTTTACTATTCGTATATTTGCAGTCAAAACAATTCACAATATATTAAGAACATAGCCAGCAATAGAGTGTGTGACTATGGGAACGCTAAACATAGCAACACCACCACACTCCATCATCTAACAAGTGACCCTACAATTTCCGATAGAAAGAGCTAACCACAAGAATAACACACCACTCCTGCAAGCACTGACACTTGCAATTTGCAGGATCCTAACAACAACAACACAATAAGTGAGCTACTAATTTTCTACAGACTTCATCCACAAATTTCAATAAGCTGCAGTTTTATATATATTAACAGTAACATAAAATGTATGTACATTATTGTGAGTAATGTGTGTCTGTAACATTTCTAAAATAATAACGTAGCAAAGAGGCAGCCAAAAACATTGCGTTGTATACTGTTATGTGATATAAGATTGGTTGTAAGTAATTAAAATGTACACAGTTTCTAAATAAGTACGATCTAAAGTATCGCAAAAGCGTGTAGTTGAAATTTTTGTTTAAAAATATTAAAACACGGACATTGTAACGGATTACGTTAGACTTCATTAAGTGAGAAAATAAATCATTCCGTTCTCTGATCCACAAAGTTATAAGGTAAGAAAAAAATTGTTATCGCGATTTGTTTGTTATAAATTCAGAAATAAGCAATTTAGCGATAATCACCGCGAATACCATGGTGGTTTCAAACCTTTCCTGTCGGCAAGGCCACCAAAAGCGGGTTTTGGTACCGGTCGAAAAATTTTTCTGGTCCCCATCAAAGGGCGTGCGATCTACAAATCTTTCCACTAAATCGGAAACTCTGACTCGCAACTAGAGTGTAATTTGGGCTTCTTCCGAATTGGTTAATTTGTACATTCGACAAATAATGAAAGACAAAAAAGCTTACAACATTTTCTGTCCCCGGTAATTTGAAACGGCTTCCCCCCCCCCCCGAGTGCTTCATATCATTCACACTGCCTGTCTAGCACGAGGTAGCGTGGTTTAGAAATTATTAATACTAAAACAGATACCAAGTGCCTTGCAGTGAGGTGAATTAATAGTCATCAGGATGAACGACTAGATCGAAAATCCCTGGGTCATTTGAATGCTGTTTAGCAAACTAAATCAAATTGTACAGCTACGCTGTCACCCACCCTGCAGGACGATTCTTAACAATACGTGGCAGAACTTCAACGATTTAAACAAAACAAGTATCCAATAAAGTATTTCCATGATAAAGTCCTTCCGTATTACCAAGCTTTTTTGACAGAGTGTCCTAATAAATTGGCGGAAGTGTGAAAACTACAGTGTCGTCAAATTACTTCACCGTTTTATTACTGCTGAATGTTACGACCAATATTTACTGCTTAGAAACTGCGGCTTGTTCTAAAGTATTTGACGGTTTTACACCCTGTAATGCAGAACACCACATGCAAAAGTAAATTATGGGAATTCCTTAGGAAAAGAAAGTAGCTGAGACAGGTCACAGAATTTGTGTAATGACATTCCAGAACGCAATTACATTTTCCAGCTTCAGTTGGCAATTTACTGCAATAAAATCTGCTCAACAGCTGCGCTCCTAGTGACCATCTCTTCAAACACGACTTCCTCACATGCTACAAGACACTTTCGGCGAAATCCTACCAAACTTGCAAGCAGCGTCAAAACCATTTCAGTTGCGGACTGCACAGTTAATAACTCATATGCGCGAGCCGGACGGATTTTTACAGATAACTGGAAATGCGCTGTACGTGTAATGTAAAAATGAGGTGCGTTTTTGCTGCATTTTGCAATGGAAAATCATTAATTATTACAAATTGTGGGAGTGTTTGTTAGGAGACTTAGGCATCCACGTTGTATGACGCATGCGCCGTGTTGTGGTATGTGGACTGGCCGGCTCTACAATATTTTGTTTCAGTATTCAATAAAAAGCACGATTTTCGGGATAAAACCGTGTAGAATATATAATGTGTCTTTTAATTTTCTCTACAACTTTATCTGAAACATTTCTCATCCTAACGAGATTGGAGCGGAATATAATCAATAATGTAATTTATTCTTCATAAAAAGTACGTGTTATTACAGTCAGATTTTATTCAAACTTGAAGTTTCTAAAGAGATTTTCAAATTACCAAAAGTAACAAATTTCATGAAAATTCATCCATCTAGCAGCCGATTTGTTCCAAGCGGATAGACGGATGGACGTTAGATGGACAGAAATGACGAAGCCAATAGTCGCTTATCGCAATTTTGCTTACGAGCTTAAAAATTGCAAATTGTGTCTTGTTAGCTATTCAAAAATACAGACATGTAGCAGTAATAAAAAAACGGAGGAACAACGTTAGACAGTTGTGACGTATTAATTCAAGTGTGCTGAATTATTAGATAAATTACCTCTTGCTAATAATTACAGGGCAAACAACACCAGGGTTAGGTGGACCACTTTTTCAAATTCTTTGCCTATAAGCCTTTCCAATCCAGGAAAATACATTTTCATACTTCGTAAAGCATTTCTAACCATCCTGCAAATACTCTACAAGCAGTCATGTTCTTTTGAATTCTACAGTATTTGTAATTTATTGAATTCGCCTTTCGTTAAAAATCTAAACAGGCTTCATATTTCGGACACTCCACACTTGACGCTAGAGAACATATTGCTTTACAAATCTCCACAATTAATACAGTCCTTGCCTTTGCCATTATTACTGATTCTGTAATGAACACAACTGTTATATGAAGTCAGTACCAAGTTTGATGAAATGACGTCAGTTCACAAATACAGTGACCACAAACAATACACAGTGAACATGACAACAAAATAAAACCCATTTGCCATACTGCAAACTTCCTGTGACAAGTACATTTCTCTAATTACCACGCCTATATAAAATCTCCAAAACCTCCTCAGTAAACCCTGCATTCGCAGATCAAGACAGCACCAACACACCGTTTCACCCTAGCGACATTTCAGTCTCCCTCCGAAATGCAATTTTCGCCTTCACTGTCCTGTGATGCCACGCGGCGCAAGTTGATAGCTGGTTAGCGACGTTTCGGTACAACATATTGACACTGTGTTCAGAGATCAAGCAATCTAATTATACGGTTGGTCACAGTTGAATATGTAAATGCACACAGCAAGCGACAAAAGTTCTCACGGACCGGTGCTCTGTTAGCTCAAGTTCACTCTTCACTACCTAATATTTCCGTCTTTATCCTGACTCCTCAGTTCCTCCGTTGTTCATGGCAGCGTTAGCAAAATTTCGAAAAAGGGACTATTAATTTCGTAATGTCTGTCTGTCCTTCCGTCCGTCCGTCCGTTTTCCCGTCTGTCTGACTGTCTGTCCGTCTGTCTATCCGTCTGCATACAACAACTCCATTCCAACTGATCGGATTTTTATGAACTTTCATAACAGACGATGTTTAAAAAATCCGTCGAGAAACTTAAATTGTAAATAACATTCGACCAGACTAACGGGAACTTTACATGAAGACCGGTCTACATTTATAACATAGTGATCAATTCGTCTTTGAATGGGAAATGTTTCAGGCAAAGTTTAAACAAAATAACAACACATATTACAAGCTCAATAATTATATATATATATATGTATGTGTGTGTGTGTGTGTGTAATCGTGGGAAAATACTGCAGCGCCGGACTGACCACGCACCACACACGATGTATTCCGACGCATGTGCTTTTCAGGTCGGATAGTAAAAGTAAGAATACGGACACAAATTACGAATATTTAACACACATTGTTTTGCCACGGCAACAATGGTTACGCGAACGCGCATCAGAGTTTAGAAGAGTAAGTACTCTGCCTGACTTAATCTATCAACCTGTGCCTTGGGACTGCCATACCTCCTTTGTTTCTCTATATTTCCACCCATCCCTTGTCACCGCCACTCGTCCCATTCCATTCCACCAACATTCCCCTTGAACCCAAAGCACAACACATACTTTATTTCAGTATTCCCCACCAACATTACCTCTTTATGGATGTGACTACTCGCTATCTCCAATGTTTCCCAACCATTTCCTCCCTTGCCCTGGAGTAGAACCAATCAAACCCTTCTACCCACGTCATGGCAGGACTTCGCGCTCCAGCAACCTGATTGGTTAACCCACAGTTTCCAAGCACCTATCACTGCTCATACTGTCCACTACATATTCCCCCAACTATCTGTTTAGACAGCATGATCACTGAAGAAGGAACTGATTATTCCGAAACGTCACATCCAAATACCAACAACGCAGTGCAACATCCCGGAAGAACGAGAGACTCAACATTTCTAGTAGTTACAAATTGTACAGCCTCGTCACTTGATACAATGACAAAAAACAAATTACATTTAATACTAGGAAAAGGTATGTAGTCAAACACAACTTAATCACTGAGGTGTATTTAATGACTGTGAGATGGAAACAACTACATGTTTCGGCCTGTATTGGCCATCATCAGGTTGTCTAGGGAACTTAAG
>Ga0136643_10007067_pt1 | contig 16188 bp, 9 predicted proteins | sample TergutLab28metaG_FD_96883 | JGI IMG/M metagenome (GOLD analysis project Ga0136643, IMG submission 96883) | Labiotermes labralis P1 segment gut microbial communities from Petit-Saut dam, French Guiana - Lab288 P1 (version 3) (version 3) | ecosystem: Host-associated > Arthropoda: Insects >... | reverse complement strand
CAAGTCAGCCTACACAACACAACAAGTACTCGCTAGCTCCTGAAGATGGACGCATTAACGTCTGAAACATGTTGAGCAATATATAATAAAGCAAGTGTCATCTAGTTGGTCAACCTTTATTCAAACAGCTAACCACATTTGTACTTTTGTATTCTTGTAATAATATCACCGTGAAGATGGCCGCAATACCGGCCGAAACATGTTGGTGAGAATTTAGTGAATAAAATAGATCATCGACATTGGCGTGCGTTTTGTTGGTTATTAATATATTATGATTATCAAGGAATTTCCTTGGGGGTGAAGTGCGGCTGGAGCTTAGAGCTGACAACTTTGCCGTCCTAATTGTGCCGAATGTCATAGTAACGGTGGAAGCCCAACATTCCATCCCTCTCTCAGTTTTCATGACTTTTCACGGGAGAGCTTTACCTTTAACATTACATTTCTCACCAACGCACGCGTAAGGGATGAATGAACACAGATTCGCGTCCGTCCTTCTCCCTACCGGTTGCTTCTCTCTACGTTCTTTCCCCCACTCCCATCATTTGTCCCTTGTATTCTACTTACCTTTCCATATATCTCTTTGTGTTCTAGATTTGTTATTGGCATTGCAGAACTGACCCCGCACTCTACAAGCACACTCAAGCTGTCATGACGTCAGTTGTGTGGCTCTCAGAACGTTACTGGCAGGTAGATAGTTGAAACAAATAATCTGATGTCATATTTCCTCCGCTTTTCCTTGAACTTCTTCCTTCGTTATATCAATTTTCCTTTCTCTTTTCCTCACTTTCTCCTTCTTCATTTTTCTTCTTCTTTGCTGTCCCTGTTCTTGCACTCCTTCAATCATTCACCACCATTTTCCTCTTATCTGCATTCTACATTATTCTGATGGACATAATATTTTCGCTAAAGATGTGAAAGGAATATAACAACCAGCGAAACTGTGTGCATTTCATTTGTCACCGTTTATTAACCATACTTCTTATCTCTCCGTTTGATATAATTGGAGCTAAGGGATTATATGCATAGTTTCAATGCAGCGTTACCAAAGGCGTGAAGGACGTTTTCTCCCAAAACTGATTGTCATGAAGCTCTGTAATTGAGTTACCAGATATTGGAGCTGGATTCAAACGCCCACTGTTACAGCCACCTTCACGTACTTTTAAATTACGGTCTGTAACTGCGGCGTGCTCAGAATTATCAATTTGTTCCTACTTGACCGCAAGAAACTCTGTTGCGGCACTGTACTGTAAGTAACTTCAATATTACACATATCTGCACAGCCGCCACTCCCCCTCCCCCCGCTCTGATGTTGCTCAGTGAAAGTGGGTTCAACAGGAACTGTCAGGAAGTACTGAGCTACCCGTATTAACGAATGCCATGAGTCACATGTATTTGCTTTCTTAACAGAAGAGGACACCGTATTCATGCAACTTTAACTCGAAGAATCGAGTGTGGTGTGTCTGAGTGCGTTCTCGAAACCTCAGTAATGAGGAGGTCTAGGCCCACTAGGACTGTAGAGCCAAAGAAAACCCCGAAAGGTAACCGCATAGTTCTAAAAAAAAAGTGTAGAATTTTGAGGCTGCTTGACCATGACTGCCTGCGCCTACATTCGAATCCCAGTCGTTTATCCCATAACTAAATAGAAATTCACTAGTGCGTGTGAAACGTGGACTCGCATAGGGCGTGGAGGAGTATGAGAACGGTGTACTGAGGAGATTATTTGGGTATCTCATAGGGAGGAAAGAACAGGAGACTGGTGAAAATTACATAGCGGGGATCCTCGTGATTTGTATACACATGTCTTATTGGGATGGTCAAATCAAAGAGTATGAGATGAATAATAGATAAAGCACATGTCCCATACGTGCTCCAGCTCTCATACGGAATTTTAGAGGGGAAATCTGAAGCAAAGAGACCGTTTGGGAACATAGAAGGATAATATTAAAATGGATATTTCAGAAATAGAATGGTTGCGGACTAGATTGCTTTGTGAGATTTTGGTATTTTAAATTCGTCTGTCTCAGAATATGGGTAAGTGACGAACGTTAGCAAGTACGGTAATAAACACTTAGGTTCAAAATGCGAGAAATTTCTTGAGCGTGTGAGCAGCTGTTAGCTTGTAAACAAGGATTCTTCACTTAGTTTTTCAATAGCTTACCTTCGATACAATTTAGAATCGCATTTTATTCGGTCTAAAATATCGTTTGGAAACGTGACAGTTCGGACCAGTACAACGAAACTAAGGGAAACATACACTGTCGAAAAGAGTGCGTGAATATATCTGCCATGTGCAGACATCCAGAACTGACATAAACACGAACGACAATAAACACCCGTTGAGATGAAACGTAGAGGGTTATGGCTGCCAAATTCACTAGCCTGACTCAGAAGATAGCGATAATACGGGACCATAGCGGCAGAATGCCGTACTGCCTGCCTTTCGCAGCCCTAGCACCGAGTTGAGGAACTTCGGATCCTCTTTATCATACTTGCGCTTCAAAGAGACAGTCGAAAATTATTTCACTATTGCTTGGCATAGCTCAATTAACAATTTCACCATCAGTGTGTTATTCTTAATTAAATATACCTGACCCTAGTTATTTATCAGCGTATCGAAGTAACTGCTAAATACGTCTGCTCGCAGATAAGGAGGAATTTGAGAATGTGGCTCGAATGGAGGTTGCTCACACTTCGCTTAGGGTGTGGTACGTTTTACTCACCCGGTCGCATCGTTTCGGGCCATTCCCCCAATCGCTGGCAATGCCGTCCATTTGCTATCTGGTTCTGAACTGATAACCCTAAGGGCGCCTGTGGAGGTGCGGTAACAGCACTATCGACGATAATGCTCTGGCAAACATAAATGTAATCAACTGCAGCACGCTTCAAGCAGAGAATTGAAATGGTAGCAAATTGAACAAACTCATTCCTTGCCAGTTTGCGTGAGGACCTGCATTAAAGGGACGATCTGCACTCCGTGCAAGTATTAAGAGCAACAACAAAAGGAATAATGTTTATTATTATTGTTATTATCAGTCTTTTTTTTTGTTTCTTTTTTCGTTTCCTTCTCTCACACCATGGAAGTGAGTGTCAGGGTCAAACCGTGTCCCTAATGCTCGGCACGTAATAGTTACGTGCGAAATAGATTTGAGATTAAATTAAGTTCTGCTTAATATCTCCCTCAACATGGGTGTTGTACTCCGAGTAACTCTTTTTTTTGTGTTGGTTTTGTTTCTGGTTGTTTTCTTGCTGTTGACTCAGCACATAATTGAGCAATTAAACAGAACCTAATTATTATTGTTGTCATCATCATCATCATCATCATCATCATCATCAAGCCTGACTGAAGAGCAATTTGAGAGAATTCTTTCTACATCAGGATTTAAAATAATGTACATATCTTGTAACGTTACACATTATCAGTATTTCTTTGCTCAATCACAGACATCAAGACCAAAAAATACACTTTTTTTGGGACAGCCCCCTAATTGTCTGAAATTAATTTATTGCTTGTTTCGGCCAGATAATACCCCAAATGAGCCGAAACACGTAGGAAATAAATCATAGAAAATTAGGGATTTCTCCCTAAAATAGCGTAATTTTTTTTTTGGTTTTGATTTTTGTGATTAAAATAATGTATTTATTTGTGTACAGCACTATTATTATTATTATTATCATAATCATCATCGTCCACTTTTCCTTATTTCCCGTCGTTTAGCTAGTTCAAAAAACAATCTTGGTCTCATTGACCAAGATTGCCTTATTTACTCTTCTGCCAAAATCTTTCTAAGTATAAGGCCCATTTTATTACTATTATTATTGTTGTTATTATGCAGTGTGTTTATCAAATGCAGTATATTCTAATTTCCCCCAGTCTGCAGTAGCAACACGACAGACTTTCACACTTGGGAGGTTAAAGCAACCCAAAGGCTGAGCACTACAAACATGGCAGCGTCGCGAAACTTTGATGCTGTATTAGAATACGACAAATATAGTTCAGAGAGAATCTGCACTTAAACAATAACATTTTAGCAAAGTGCGTAAAATAAATATAATAACAATAGCACTACTAGACCTGAAGAAATTGGATCTGTGCCCGTTGAGTTCAACTTGCCTTCCGTGAGCCAGATGCGGTCCCTTGACCCCGGCTGGCGACTAGTCCGAGATTTCGAGAGGGAGGGGGGGGGGGGCTTGAATTAGCTACCACCTTAGAACTAATAAGAACTGGTAGGCCAGTAGGACCACCTGCCCACCGGTACCTTGGTCTCATTCACTACCGCCAGGTGTCAGTGGATTTAAATATGTATTACTGCTGAAAATAATTTACATTTTTGAATAGTTGACAGGCTGCTCTTCACTGTTGCCAATAATAACTCATGCGGCCTGCTCACAAGGATTTAAGACCATGTGGCTTACGATTGAAAAAACTGGGATGACCGTTATCTATTCGAACGATGTAGACTTTATGCATCATGTGCTCCAATAATTTGCAGACTAATGGCGAGATGACACTACTGTTGCTAACACAAACGTGTGCTGCTAAGTGTAGAGAGAGTGGTCTCTGTTGAGCTATTCCTTGCTTGGGATAAGGCCATAACATGTATAGTTGTTGAGTAGTGTCGTGTTAAGTAAGACTGCGGGTTATCTCTTGTGCAATATGGGCACACCCAGAAAACATCAGACTTGAAAAACAGGTTTTCTGCGCCAAAATTTTGTTTCAACTCGAAGAATATTTATACAGAAACTTTCGAAATGATGAACGTAGCTTTTGGAGGGTACATAGTGGAAAGAATCAACGTTCTGAATAGTTTTCCAAATTAAAAAAAAAATCTGTGTGACATCGTTTGAACACACCGAAATTCGGGACGTCTGTCAACGAGTAAAAGAGATGAACGTGTGGATCGAGTTTAGGAATATGTCTTCGAAAAAAGAAGAAACACAGACTTTATCGTTCTTTATCGTTGCACCGTGCCTTTTGTAGTTTATTTAAGTAACACACCAACAAATGCACATATATAGCCTTTAATAATCTAAAATTTACATTAAAACACTTAAAACGCTCCTACATGTTTCGATCATACGATCATCCTCAGGGAGCATACTTTGTTCCTTGCTACAGTTACAGGTTAAGACACCCAGTGATTTACAATCACTGGGTGTTTTAAACTGTAACTTTAGCTAGAAACAATGTATGCTCCCTGAAGATGATCGTATGATCGAAACATGTAGGAACATTTTAAGTTTTTTAATGTAAATTTGTTCCTAGCTAAAGTTGCAGTTTAAAACACCCAGTGACTGTAAATCACTGAGTGTTTTAAACTGAAAATTTAGCTAGGAACATAGTATGCTCCCTGAGGATGATCGTATGATCGAAATATGTAGGAGCGTTTTAAGTGTTTTAATGCAAATTTTAGACTGTTAAAGACTATGTATGTGCATTTGTTGGTGTGTTACTTGAATAAACACAAAGCCTGAAGTTGATAACATGTAGGGAATTTAATCTGTGTAAATTAAGAGCGTTTAGCAAGAGAATCTAAACCTGTGTGGTATTGCTGCCAAATGCACGCCCTGCACTTCCTTGCCCTGCTTGCCTCTGGGTGAATTTCTGGCTAAACAAAATGACTGTTCTTTCACAACCTCCCCATCCACCGGATGTAGCGCCACGTGAATTATTTCTTTCCCCAAAACTCAGGATTGCCTGAAAGGGAAGTAGAGTTAATGACAACAAGAAAAATTGCGGGACGTCCTGCAAAATTTCAAACATCGCATGTCACGACGTGGTCTGAACGGCGGCGCGATGGATGGGCTTGTCCAAGGAGACTACATGGAGCGGACAACATTGACTGAACGTGCTGCTCTTATGGAGAAATAGGTTCAATTCCGAAACAGTTTGGTGGAACAGCGATAATTTCTGTTCAAATTTCGTTGCTATTTATGCTATTTTTATGTACATCTTACACGTATTTACATGAAAACTATTACCTGCATTTTTACTTTTTAAATTTACTATGTTTAGTTTTTTCTTCTCAAATAATAATATTAAAATTTATGAAACTCCTTTGCTCTTCCCATCCTATGGATTGTCAATTCTTAGTGGGCTCCCTGACTGTTGGAAAACCGCTGAAGTATCCCGATGCTTTCTAAACGCAAGTGTACCCTCTACTGCTGATTCCATTATTATGCACAATTAATATTTAGCTTATAGAGAGTTATAAAATAAAGTATGTAAAAGAAATTGAATTCTACGTCATTATGATCCAAATAAAGTACGTAGCTTTCACTGGCTTCACAAATTTGTCATGCATAATGTTCTAATTGATGGCCAGCGGCGGGTCTTGCATCGTTGAGTGCTGTTTGTTAATCTTGGTGAGAGATGAAAGAGCTCAGAAGAACAAGGCACTCAATTAGGTCTATTGCAATTTTACAGCACCTGCTTGTGGCTGCAAATTTTCTCTGTCATATTACTGGAACTTTTTTTTTCTAGTTGTATCCTTTGTACCCCTACACCCTTAATGTGTCGTGCCACCTGCTATCCTCGGGCATGGTCCGTGTACAGCCAGCTGCCTACCGTCTTGTAGCACACTTGCGGACCGGTGTGTTCCACAAACAGGTGAGCAAGCTTATGTAAGGTGGCTGTTAGTACTGTGAAACCCGTATATTTCGGAACGGTAGAAGTTCCACACACTTTGTTTTCCTAATATTCATTCCATATTGTTCCACGATTTTCTCTCTCAGCATTTTTCTTGTGTATCTTCTTTCCTTCAATCATGCTGCCCGAGACCGTTATCAGTCTTCTCTCTTTTCTTCACCGTCTATGATATTATTAACGTAATGAAACCAACGAAGAGAGATAGGAATGGCATGTAGCACGCGTGGGAATGGAGATGCATACGAGGTTAAAAGTTAAAGTTGTCCTGTCCACGTCATGAAGGCATACGGGGGGAGTAGATGTACAACTCCACTTCTTCGTAACTTCGACGCTCGTTGGCGGTGAGTGGTCAACATCACGCTCCGGCCACTTAATGCGCAGGAGAGAGACCCGGTACCCACTGCATAGGATGTAGGATGGACACCAGACCTATTCCGGGTCTTTCTCAGAACAGAAAAATCTCTTTCCTCTGCCAGAATTCGAACCCTGGACCGTCTAACACGTTGCATAGTCTCTGTACTGATTATACTATCCTGATTACGTACGAAATACCACTTGAGAAACATAAGGCTAGAGTTGAAGATAATATTAATTTGGGTCCTAAATACGTAGGATACGGGGGATGGAATGGACTTACCTGGTTGTGGATAGGGACCATTGGCGGACTTTTTTGATCACGATAATGAACGGTCGGCATCCATAAAATGTGGGAAATTTCTGGAGAAAATTACCTATTGCTAGCGTCCGACTAACAGTTCTTTCCCAGTGAGCTATTTGACAGTAACAGGCTAATGAAACATGCTTTTTATCAAACACATCCTGACATCGACCAGACTGCTTATACGGATGCATAAAACATACCATAAAACTGCATGTACAAGTCTTGCCGAGGATAAACACTTGGTTGTTCGAAACATGTTGAAGGCAATATAATTGAATTAAATAATGAATGAAAAATGTGTACGTTTTGTTGGTTCTTATTACATATTTGCTTTTTAGGATATTTAACGTTGCTGAATCAACTGCCTTGCATAAAACGTAGATTTGACTTCCTAGGCAAATATTCAGCTTAATGTTGTGGATGGTGACCAGAATTTATTTCATAGAATATTGGATTGTCCATACATGCGTTACGCACCTACCTGTAGTACTAGTAAAATTCTCAAGGCTTCTTCCAATAAAGAAACATCGACCGACTCTAATACAAGCAATATTAAATCCTGTTCAGCCAGGCGTCAATTCCTCATTGCATAGGCTAAATTAGCAACCAGCAGTCAACATACCACTACATGGGATGAATGGGATGTATTAAGGTGAGGCTGTAAATCCATTGAAATCTTCTTAGTAAAAAAGAGCTATAAGAATATGTTAAGAAACCTGCCAGATACAGAGAAACATAAACTTCATGCGTCCCAGTGTCGTAGCTGTAGGGCTTGCGGTTGCGTAGAAAAACGAATCTAAATTTTATAAAACTCACACTCCGAAGGTGAACACGTTTGGCGCTGGTGGTACAGCGGCTGCACTGCGGGTTGTGCTTCCATCTCCGACATGTGCGAGGGATTTTTCTTGTCTGCAGAGCATTCAGGCCGGTACTGGCCCCACTTAGTTTCATATCTAAGGCATATTGGGGTACATTTTCCGAGGTTTAAAGCGGCCGGACCGTGAAACTGACCACTTACCTCATCTAGTGCTTATGTTAACAAAGCGTATAGCTGTACCTTTCCACCCCCACATGCTTAATTAAGCATAGTACTTTACCTGTGAACATTAAGCACATTAAAAACTTCTGAAGAATAAAAGACGAACTTGATGTCACTTGCTATTTTATTTTACTTCTTATGTACTCAACATGTTTCGGACATTAATATATCCATCATCAGGAGCTTGCGACTGTGCTGTTGAATTGCCACATTGGTCGTTTTTTTCTTGGTTCGCTGTGTGTTGGAGATTTGGTGCGGCTGGGTTTGAGTAGTATCCGTGTTGCAGGCTTCAGCCTGCAACACGGATACTACTCAAACCCAAACAAAACGACCAATGTTGTAATTCAACAGCATAGTCGCAAGCTCCTGATGGTGGATATATTAATATCCGAAACATGTTGAGTACATAAGAAGTAAAATAAAATAGCAAGTGACATCAAGTTCGTCTTTTATTCTTCAGCTATCACAATGATGTACGGTCCAATAAACATAAGATTAAAACCTTCCCTCAATGCGCTCGTCATACTGTACTGTACATAGTAAATACTGGTGGTCAGGCATTGTAACTGCATCTACATCAGTGGCTGTGAAACTCGACAGTGGTCAAGCAATGTAGTTAGCATTGTGCTTAAGCGTAATTGATCGACTAACCAAAGGAAAAAATGCCCTTTATAACCCTTGCACGTACTGGGATTGTCATTTGACAGCAGGTAACTGATGGTTTTTGTCGTCGACAGAGTCGGAGATGTAAGGTCAAGATGTAAATGTTGCGACTGAATAATACAGAAAACTTCGATTATCTGTCAGCGGCCGGGACCGCAATGATGACGAGTACGAGTATAGACAGACAATTGCTTAAGTGCTTAAAAATTATACACTGCGTAACAAAAATAAAATGCTTAATTTTATTACACACTACAGTATATGTATTTACGTATGAATATTGCACAACAGGTGAAGATTCGGGGGAAAAAAATATCTTAATTACACACCATTCACCATGTCATTAGGAACGCAATCACTTTCTCTCTTACACCTCCCATACATACAGCAGCTCGCCACCACGACGGTTAGTAGAAACTAACGGATAATCGGAGTCTTACAGTGTTGTGTATAGTCCTACAGTTCTTAGTAGTATTAAATACGTGTATGTAATCATATATTTCAGAAGTAAATTAAGCCTAGCTTAGCTTCGTTATATAAAAACCGATGTCTTTGTCTGTCATTTGCCATATTTTAAAGCACAGATAAACACCGCTAAAACTTCACATAATTACCAGTATACATTTATTATCATATCTTGCTGAATTCTTCTTAGAATGACAAACGTTTAAGACAGATTTGTAGAGGAAATTAAAACACACGTTTATTCTGAAATCGTGCCGCTTATGAGATAATATGGAAAAATATTGCAGAGCCGGATAGGCCACAGATGACAATATGGGGCAAGCGCATTGCATGCTGGATACCTAAGGCTACAAGTACTCGCTCATAATAAAACTAAAATTGTAGTCACAAATGTTACATGTTATTGTACTTCTTATATTTTATACTTTAGTGTAATTACACAACACACATAGACATAATATAATACCATAGATTTAACTATAATAAAACTAGACATAGCTTGGTAACAGCTTGGACCCCTCATGTAACCCGCAATGCCCAACCTTTCTGACAGATACGAGATCTCGTGCCCACTTTACCCCCTCCCTTCCCCATATAAACAGCCCATGTATATTTTGTATAACTGCATAATAAGTACTTCATGTACAACCTGAAGATGGCCATTATCAAGCGCCGAAACATGTAGTTGTACCTTATGCAAAAAATACTTTATATTCTACCAATAAATATAGTTGTGTTAGGCGAGTACACACACTGGACATTAGTTATTTTATAGAACAAAAAGGGGATGACGAACCTCATGATTGCTCAGGGGTTTTGAACAGCAAAAAATGTAACGTTCTTTCGTAGATCCGTTTATTCTACATAACGTTTTCAATTTAAGTCTTTCGTTCACGGCGCGCGTATAACTACACTTTTCAACAAGAGAGGCAATGTACGTATAACGTAACACTGAGATGGCGCGTTCGTGCAACCGTTGTTGGAGCGGAAAAGCAATAACTATTACATATTCCCAGAGCGTACTTGTAGCCTTAAGTATTCAACTTACATCGCGCATGCGCTTTATTATCATCCATGCCCTGCCCGGCTCTACACTATTTTTCCATACTGTCTCACAAATGGTGCGATTTTAGGGGGAAAAATTGTTGAACGTACAAAATGTGTTTTTTTTTTTTAATTTTCCTTACAAATTTTGCGTGAAACATTTTTCATTCTGAGAAGAAATGAGCGAGATATGATCGGAAATGTATATTGGTCTTCACGTAAAGTAACCGTCATTCGTGTTAGATTTTAATGAAACTTGAAATTTTCTGGACAGATATTCGAAAAATACTCAGATATAAATTTCTGTCCAGTGAGAGCCGAGTTGTTCGATGCGGACGGACGGACGGACAAACAGACATGAAGAAGCTAATAGAGGCTTTTCGCAATTTTGCTTATGCGCCTAAAAACTAGACTTTATGTATGCCACAGATTGTTCTACTTTCTTGAAATTCTTCGACCGGAAACATCATCACACTCAGCAGCCTATGAACAAATTACACCTAACTACATGTATAATGTAATATCTTGCATTAATATTTAATTATGAAATTTGCACCACTTTTGTTATTAATAAAATCATTAGATGCGATCTGCGTTGTTTTAATTTCCATTCGCCAGTGTATATTTTATAAATTACTCTTAATAGGAATGGAACATTTTAATAGCATGCAGTACAACATAATAATCTTTGCATCCCAATTAAAACCGTTAAGACCTGCAATTCTTTTGAATGCATGCTGTTTCTTTTACATTCACGTTGAGTCGGAATTGGTCTAACAGCTTGGCAAGCATGGGGAAGAAAGGAAATGCTTACGGGTTTTGGTTGGTAAACCAGAAGGACGGAAACCGCTTGAGTGTCCTAGATGTGAATGTGAGGATAATATTAGAATGTATCTTAAAGAAATAGGCTGGGAGGACATGGCTGGCTTCACCTGGCTCAGGATAGTGACAAGTGACGGGCTGTTGTGGGCGCGGTAATGAACCTTTTGGTGCTGTATAATGTGGAAATTTATTGACTAACTGAAGACCTATTAGTTTATGATGAAATATTTTGTTCCATGCATTTTGCTAGTTGATTTAACGGGGACGAACTTCACGTGAATTCTGCTCCGTCGACAAGAAACCGTTTATTTTTGCCTTTGTGTTACGATTCGTGTTCCAGACAATAGGTGCAACACGTTAACACCTGCTTGTAGAATTGGGAATTGGTGTCAGTCGTCATGAGCCGTCGTAATTATGGCAATACTAAACAAATACTAAGTGCGTTTTCCGATGGCGTTTTACTTTTTAGGCTTCAGAAGGGCAGTGTCTTGTAACCAGCTAGCTCCGTTTTCCGGGTCTTTCTTGAAAGTTGATATACACTCTGCTGTACAAGAGATTTCTGCTGGTATCGAACCCAACCCAGATGCCTCTGTTTTCACAGTTCGCAACCGGATCCTGTTCTGAAACAATTCAACGGAGACCTCAATTTAATATCCTCTACTGTTCCTCAGATATCCATTATTATAATAACCTCTCATAAGTGTACAATGAATCTGTCGGTATGTTGTTTTTTTCTTACATTTATTGTTGTCACTGCACTACAAGCCGGAAGGTCGCGGTTTCGATACCCGATGCAGTCATTGGGATTCTTCGTTGACTGAATCCTTCCGGCCGCACAACGCCCTTGTGTTCGACTCAGCCTATAACATAAAAGAGTGCTTGGATTATCTACTGGAGGTAAGGGCGGCCATTACATAGGACTGACAACCTTAGCACCTTCATGTGCCGATTGTCTAGAAATGCTGGGATCATCAACCTCCTGGAGCCCTAAGGGCCTGTTTAGGCCTGTAATGGGATAGCTTTACTTTATCCATTGTTGTGCAAGATTTCAAGGCTCTGAATTCACTGGAGATGGTGGTGATGGTGGTGGTGGTGGTGGTGTTGTTCCCACATCACAGTTTCGCGAGGCCGTCTTCTCTGTCACTGGAGATAAAACGTACCACAATTATTTGATTTTTATTGATTACCCTTCCGTCATTTTTAGGAAATTCTCTCGGCTGTTTTCTGTCCTATTGATGTGTGAAAGAGCAGGCTTAAAACGCGCCACAACGCTGACAATATATCGAGGAAGTAACGTGGTTTCTTTGCAATTGAAAACGCATTCAGATTAGCAAGTCTTGTTTCTTGTCGTGTAGCATGTGCATAGCTGTTGCAGTGTCAAACAGCTGATTTCTGTTCCAAAATGTGCAGTTTGTGTCAGCTTTGTAACGTGTCGAGGAGTCTGCAATAAATATGCAAAAACCTTCGCAAAAACATTGAAAATAGCAGAAACTGTATCATTGCGAATGTGTCATCCAATGTCCTTGACCTCTTACTGTAACTACCATTGAACCTACCGGTACTGAAAATATATTTTCTGTCTTATATTCAGCTGGTATTCGCGTCAGATCTCAGCTGAGGAGCTCAGAATCATGAATGATATTTTCTTTTTCTTATTTTTTGTCTCCGCAATAAAATATCGGATTAGGCATAAACTGGCTTCCCTTGTTTCTTTCCACTTCTCCCGCAACATAACCATTCTCACGCTTCACTTTATGTTACATGTTACTGATGGACTGATTCACTAATCGCACTCAGCACAGACCTACAAAGAAGATGATAATTTCTGAGTTGGTCGAGAAACTACCCGCTATTTATGGAACGTGTCAGTGACTCGGGTCACAAGTGTCCACCACTCCACCTTAACCTGATCCAAATAAATCCAACCCGCTCTATCACAATGCGTATCCGGTACATTTTTATATTATCGTCCCATCTGCACCAGGACGCGAAATGGTCTCTTCCTTTGAGGTTTTAAGATGAGGTCAAAAATTTTGTATTCTCTTTTGTTCCTGGCCATGCATGTAATATTTCCCACTTATCTAAACACTCTTGATTAGACAACTCTAACAATATTCAGTGAAAAATAAAAATTTTGTAATCCATTATGCAGTTTCGTCCGTTATCCTCCCACTGAGTTAATGACTGTGTTTTGCATGTGACGACGTGAGAATCTGTGTTCAATATCTGGCCGGCCAGAGAACTGAACCTTCTGTACCATGACCACAGCAGCTGTAGAGCACAACCAGACTCCTGTACACTGGGCGCCTAGGGCTCTTTCTCTTGCGATAAAACGGCCTGAACGTGAGGCTGAGCGGTCGTCTGTATCCAGTGCCGAGATTAGGAATGCATATAGCCACACTTCCACTCATCCATACACCTTCGTCTCGTGGTGCTGAATTAAGAACAGGGACATATTTTACCTGTTATAATTCCTCCCTGGTTTTCTCAACTGTACTAGTATATACAAGGAAAATAAATAAAACATACTAATGAGTTAGCGTGATAGCATTGTGATACATGTTAATCGTGACAGTCCGTCCATACGCGTGCTCATGGAGTAGTAATGTGTAAGGCACAGGTGCAGTTAATTGTCTCCTTTAGGCACCACTTGACAACACATTCATTTGGAACACGCAATAAAAGTTCCTTGTCGCAATTGGTTATCTGTGTATAAATATCGCCACGCCTAGAAAATGTTTTTTTGTCCTCGTGTATAGCAACATATACCTTTGTCCTGTGAACCACTCACCTGGATGAAGGCCGTCGTGAAATTGCACTCAGTCGTTTTAATCGGGAAACAGTTGACTTACTGGTATCACTTGATGATTCGAAAGGACTGTTGTATTGTCATTAGTGAATCTAAATGCTTACTGAATTATGAGTGTACACATGACCACAAGTAGTCCCTGAAAAAACGTTAGTTACAAGACGGTAAATGAATCTGTTTGTACTAAACGCGGATGTACTACGCAGGAGCACCAACACGACGGACAGAGTAGGAAGTAGTGATGACCAAATATGTTACAATACTGTCGGCGTCATCAACCGTACAGCGTCGAAACGCGGGATGACTGGTAAACGATAAATCGAAGAGAGTTTGGAAGGAAACTGTCATAGCATTTTCAAGGTACTGTTTCGGCATGAGTCAGGAGAGACTGATATAACTACAGAGAATCTCTGTCAAGATACTCGGTTTTCAGGCCGAGATTCGAACCGGGCACCTCTCGGATACAAGTGTAGAGCATTACCATCTACTGCCTGCGCTTGGACCACGAGAAAAGGACAAGAGAACCTAAAATGTCGGGACGAAGAAAGAAAGAGAGATGGGATATCGTTGATTAGTAATAAAAGAAGAAGAAAAAGAAGCTGAGGTAGTGTGTAGCAGTTTATGATCATGTTAGACGAATGCAATGAGACGCAGAAATACACGTCACAATTCCCGAAGACCGTAATTGTGGGTACGACAGATGTTCGGAATGCCAAAATAAATGGACCCTTTTTGGTTGTTTTCTGCCGTCTGTGCTATTTACATTGAATTCTGCGCGAGACAACAAGCAATCATGGCCTCTGTTCCAGAAGGTTCGCAGCGTTCTCATGGACTGACACTGAATAGTCATGCAACTGCATACTAAATATCTATTAAGTACAATGAAGCGAATTCCGAACTTCCCAAAATGAATAACTACTGAACATGTGTAACAATTCATATCCTTCAATCCTCTAACAAAGAAAATAATCTCTTTCCCATATTATATATTATCTACGCTCTCACAGCTGTCGACCTGCATTGAATATTGAAGGTTAGGAGATAAATCACTGTGAAGGAGATACAGTTGTGAATAAATACACCTTTCAGTTTTGTATATTGAATGCCTATGAACTGCATCCAAATCGAGAGTCGGAGATCAGACAAGTTCCTACTGGACGAACTCATTTCCAATCAACAATGAGCAGAATGAACTATTAGTCCTATAAGGCTCTGGTAATGATATATTAGATGTAAGATTACGTCAGTTCTGGATTTTGTGCACTGCTGGTCCAAAAACGACACATCATTTCTTAATCCCTGAGCTGAAAATGTAGACGTTTCATCCAGCCAACTGGAACCAACACAAGGAGTTGCTCTGAAATTCTGATGTCTGACCCAGCTGAGTAGGTACAGTACCACGGGCACCGTGTCGTCCAAGGACGAAAAATGGATCTGATTTCCGAAACACCGTGTTGCTCTTGGAACCGCAGAAACAAGTCCAACAATCAGCGTCATACGATAATTGGTTACAGGCTGATCGAGTGGATTATTTCCAGCAGGGACAGAGATTTCTCTTCGAAACCTTCCTTCCCAGTCCCCTGTCCCGTTTTTTTTTTTTGAGGATAAATGGTGCGGCGTGTAAATTTGACAGTTTATTTCATTCTAGGACCTAAGTCAAAAATCCCGGAGCTGTACCTTTATGTGTTGCATCTTTCTGGCGTAAGCGTAAGCCCACGTGTACTGTTTACCTCCTGAGGCATCTTTGTCTTGTTCTGTCCTGTCATTATAACCTTGAGGACCACACTACATCCACATGCCTCTGTGTTTGGTTGTTAGGAAACCAATTTTCTGTGTTTGGCGTATATTACGACACTTCTGGTTGCGTATTTGCTCAATTCAATGGCTAATAAAAGTTTTTATGGTTTAACCTTTTGACACCTAATGTCAACTATAGTGGTCGTACCGCACCGCTAACCTCTAAAGTTGCATTTTATATATTTATTCAACAAACATAGGTACTGAATATTTTAAACATGGTATATACTCTCCGTTTTTTT
>Ga0136643_10007065_pt1 | contig 16191 bp, 16 predicted proteins | sample TergutLab28metaG_FD_96883 | JGI IMG/M metagenome (GOLD analysis project Ga0136643, IMG submission 96883) | Labiotermes labralis P1 segment gut microbial communities from Petit-Saut dam, French Guiana - Lab288 P1 (version 3) (version 3) | ecosystem: Host-associated > Arthropoda: Insects >... | reverse complement strand
TTAGCCGAATATAGCTATGATATTAACGGAAATAGGTCTAGGTTAAGATACTCGAACGGTGTAGAAACGACTTATACATTTAACCGTGCGAATTTAGTAACAGAACTAGTAAACCGAGTGAATGGACAGATTGTATCGTCATTTAAATATTCTTATTATCTTGATGGAAACATGTCGACAATAGTGGAAAACTGTGGTACAATAACGATATATGAGTACGATGAGTTGAGAAGATTAATTCGTGAAGAAGAAATTGGCGAGCGTGGGCATTTTATAACGGAATACGAGTTTGATAACTCTGGCAACCGTATCAGAATGGTTTCGACTGTTAATGGTGAGGCCTCTGTAACGGTATACGAATATGACCTAAATAACCGCTTATTACAAGATGAAACGATTAACTTAACCACTCAAACAATAGTAATTAACACATACGAATACGATAACAATGGCAACAAGCTTGTGAAGCTCACAAATAGTGAGATTGCTGAAGTATTTACGTATGATGTTTTGAACCGCCTTGTTCGTGCGTAGCTTGATGGTGTTGCACAGAATATACTTACCGACCAGATGGACTAAGAATAACTAAAACCGTGAATGGTGAAACAACCCATCATATTTGGGATGGCATAAACTTGATTGCTGATGTTACTGATGATAATGTTGCAGTTTTCTACCGTGGGCTAAATTTAATTTTCTCAACCGAGCATGGATATTACTTGTTAGCAGTTAATAAAAGATGTTTTCTATTTAAATAAAAAAACAAGGAGAAGCTTAAATGCGATTAGAAAAATTAACACCTCAAGAAGTAAATACTTATTTCAAATCCAAAAATACTGTGATAATCCCTACAGGAAGCATAGAGTGCCACGGAACACATAATGTTTTAGGAGTAGACACTTTGGCTGTGGAAAAACTTGCAGATATGATAAGCAAAAAAAGCCACACACTAACTGCAACCACCATTCCGTATGGTGCTTGCGACAATTTATCAGAATACCCAGGTACTATATCTATAGGACATGATTTGTTTTGCCAAATTGTAGAACGTGTGGTAAACGAATTTATTAAACATGGTGCAGAACGTTTTGTTTTCTTGAATGGTCATGGTGGAAATATTCCTGCACTTAACCAAGTATGCCTTAACCTGTACAATAAGGGTAAATTAGGAGCGATAATGAACTGGTGGCTCATGTCTTGGGAGTTAAATCCAGAGTGGAAAGGAGGCCACGGCGGTGCACAAGAAACTTCTGCTATGCTTGCCATAGACCCAAGCCTAGTTAAAATGGATTTAATTGAAGAAATGGGGCTAATAAATGATATTAAAAGCTTTGAAACTGTAGGCTTTACAAATGTATCTTTTAAAGGCGTAACTATTCCTGTTCCTAGACCTACATCAGCATATACTAAAAATGGCTGGATAGGGCCAGACCATCCAAAAAACGCAAATATAAAATGGGGCACAGAAATGCTTGAAGCTTGTGCAAACTATATTTGTGAGTTTATAGAGCAATTTTAATAAGCTAAATGAGCTATGAAATAAAACACAAAAGTTGGGCAGTATTAATATTGTCCAACTTTTATATTTTTGATGCTTTACTTATCGAGTTGCTTCAATTAGCATCTCCCTCTCTTTTTGAAGATGCGTAAGCATCGAACGCAAGCTATCTTCATCGTCACTCAAGCTATCATCAAAGCTATGCGATTGTGGTTTAAAATCGTGGCTAATATCGTTAAATTCTAAAGAAAAGTCAGGATTTTTTTGTGGTTTCTTAGAGAAATCAACATTAATAACCGAACTCATATCAATGGGTTCACGAATAGTCCTGTCTTCATCAACGCTAAAATTATTTTTAAGCGACGACTTAATTGATTCCATTTCTACCCCAAACTCATCAATCATGCTAAATGCTTGATTACTTAAATTATTTAACTGTTCTCTAATTTTATTTTTATACAGTTCTTTGTCTTTTTCAAATTGAGCTTGTAATTCTTTTTCTTTGTTCTGATAAGTTTTTGCCATCTCGTTAGTTTTATTGCTCTCGGCCTTATAAAACTCTTCTAGCTTTTGTCTTCCCGCTTCAAGTGCTACAAGATTTTTCCTTTTAGCTTCTTCTAATGCGTTAAGTTTTTGCTGTGTTTTGCTAAGCTCTTCGTGTATTTTTTCTTCTGCCCTTAAAGTTTGTTCTAGCGAAGAAATTATAGATTTAAGCTCTTCTAAAAGCATGTTAAGCCCCTCCTATTATAACCCTCTAATTAAACTTATAAGAGTTTTTTCTTTTTCTATAGTTTTTTTAATTATATTAACAAATTCATCGCCCGAGTAAACATTTTCAATTTTAAGAATATCCAAAGCCATATTCACATAACTTGTGTCTATAGATGTAGTACATAAAACTTCTAGCATATTTCTTGCTAACATATAGTTATCATTCGCAATTTCATCTATAGCAATTTTATAAATATATTTAGCAACAGGCTTATTAATATATGTAATGCCATTTATTGTTTTTGCTATCTGCATATCTAAATTTGTATCCAATAAAAATTGCTTTTGGAGTACATTAAAAGACGATCCCGCAATACTTAATATATAGTCTTCAATAGAAATATTTTCATCTTCTTGTATGTTTACTTCTTCGATAAGATTATATTCTTTATTAAAACTATAGTCCTCATTAAAAGTATACTCTTTGTTAATGCCACTCTCATCATTAGCATTATTCTCTTCGCTTTCATACATATTAAAATTAATTGACGATACAGGAAATGAGCTTTTATGTAAATCTATAACTTTTGAAGAACCGGTATCCTCATCAATATTTAGATTAAAAAGCATAGAGCTATCTATAGGCTTACCAATTTTTTCTGCCACGCCCATTTCTTCAATTTCAAGACCTTTTATGAGGCTTGCTATTTTACTTCTTTCTTGATTTTCTTTGCTTAATTCATTTTCAGGGTTAAATTCAATAGCTTTTGAAATCATTTTATTCACCTTCCCTATCTAAAATTTGTGGCCTACTAAAAGCACTACTTCTTACTCCGGTTTCTCCAGCTTCAAGTATGTTAGCAAAATCGACTTGTGTAGCAAGTTCGTCAGAGTTTATAATGTAATGGAATCTAAGCTCCATACTTATGTTTAAAATATCGCTATTAAGCACAGTCGAAATGTTAACAGAAGAACTGGTAAAGCCACTTCCACTATCCTCCAACAAACGCAAAAATGTAAGAAGTTCATCATGTGTAGAATTAAAATCTAGTCTATAGCTATTATGTGCTACAATTACGTGTTCCTCTTCATATCTATTATCTTCATCATCTTCTCGCTGCAAATATGCAAGCTCTTCTAACTCCCTAAATGAATTAGATAGCGGAATATCAAAACTATGTGAAAATGAGTTTAATACTATGTTGCTTTCAGTTAAAAAACTTTGTAGAAGCAATATATATTCTTCTTGATTTAAATCCCTTGTATATTCAGAAATTATCTGAGAAAGAACTCCTTCAAACACAGGTATTTGTGCATTTATATCTTGTAGCCTCTCAAAATCAGAAATATGCTGGTCGTTAATTCTTTGAGCTGAATTCACTTCCATGTTTAACCTATCTGTCATGTCACCTAAAACAACTACTCCAAAATAATATGTCGCTCCAGCTAAAACTATAACCGCCAAAAACATAATGATAATTTTATCTCTTTTAGTCATTTAGTTGCCCTCCTCTAATCTTTCTTCAACAACTTGCCTTAAATCAAGCCTTGTTTCAGAGATTAATTGTGGCCTAATCAATATGTTGGTTCCCATGGTGAAAGAGTATGGCCCAATATATCTTAGCTCTTCTTCTGTGAATTCTATGCCGCCGCTTGCAAGTAGCAAAAGTTCTCTTTCAGCAGGATGAAGCATTAAATTAGCATTTCTAATAATTGGGTTGTAAAATAATATTGAGTTGCGGATATTGTGCTCAAACTGAGTAAGAACCACCAAGTTATCTGCTCTTCCATTCATTATAAATGTACTACCTTGCAAATTTGCACTTGAAATTGTAACTTCTTCAGGTGTTCTGTATGCCAAAACTTGAAGCACCATTGCAGAGAGAACATTAGAGTTATGCACTATAACATCTGCACGGTCTATATACTCAAATTTATTTATCAAATAATTTAATTGCTCTTCAGCGTCCCTAAGCTCTCCCATACGTACAGAAAAGTCAGTATTTTGTGCTCTTAAATCTCCTAGCCTATTGCTTAAAATTAAATAATTAACCGCATTAGTGCCAGATACTATTAATAAATAGCCCATTATAGCACCTACAACAACTATCATTATAAGACGCAAAAAATTTGTTTGTTTTTTTTCTATTACAGAATCAAAAAAATTATAATTCATATTGTACCACCTTAAAGTCTAATTTTTGCACCAATGGCATTCATGTATGTAGATATTATTTTAGAGTCTATAGAGCCTTCTAAGAGGTGCAGAAAATCAAGCCTACTGGTTTTAATGTTTAATTTTTGTTCTATAAGTTTATCAATATCGCGAATAAATGTCGACCCACCGTAAATATATACATTATCAACCACATTTTCGTTGTTTCTTGATGTATAGTATTTTATAACAGCGTCAATATTAGAAATCCAATTATCTATTGCAATTATAGTTTCTTGTGTTATCAACTCTTGTGTATTAAGAGCTTCTCTCTCCATAAATCCAGTTAGAGAATATTGTTTATATATATCAACAACACTTAGCTTAGATAAGTTAAATTTTTTTAATTTCTCCGCTTCTACATGGTCTACATCAGCCGAATTAATTAAGATTTCATCAAGCTTACTTCCGCCAACATCTAAAAGCCTGTTAAATATAAAATTTCCATCATTAAAAAGCATAACATTTATATTTGTATGGCCTATATCAATAATGGCATTACAGCCTTTTGCCAAAGTAGAATTATGTAGCATTTCTACTTTCATTATTTTTTCAATAGAACTTGAATGTATATTAAGCTCAAGAGGTTTTATTTTTAGTTTATTAAGTAAATCTGCATAATTTTTTGAGATAAATTTTGGCATTGCACAAACATTAACCCTTAGCTGTATTACATTATCTTTATTTAAAAACTCTTCTATAACATTATATTGAATAACATAAGAGCTTGGGTCTATTGGCAAGAACTTAGCAATTTCATAAGTTACAAGCCCCAACAGCTCACTATCAGCAACTCTAGGTACAACAAGCTCTCTTTGTATCATTTCTGTAGAGTTCATTGTAATAACTGCATTTGCAGGCTTCATTGCATTTCTGCTTAGCATTTGTATGAGATGCCCCGCTACTTTATCTACTTCTAAAATTTTACCATCGTACACCCAACCATTAGGCAACACATCTGATATAGCTTTTTGTACATTAAGTTTTAAATTCCTAAACTGACCTTCTAATATTTTAACCTCTCGACTACCTATATCAATGGCTATAAATGCTGGTAAAGGCTTTGATTTTTTTATTTTTGGCTTAGATGCCAAAGATATTTTCTTTTTCTTATCAGCCGGTTGTTCTATTTGATTCTCAATTTGGTTTTCATTATCTTTTTTATCTTTTTTATCACTCTTATCCTTTTTTCTAGTTAACTGCAAGGTATCATCCCTCCTAAGTATCAATTCTATATTTTTGCATTAAATAATTAAGCACATCATTAAATTCACCATCAGAAAGAGCACCGTTATATATAATTATTTCGGCTATAGAGCCGTTAAACCCATCTCCTATAGTTATCGTCATAGAATTATGATTAAATATAGGTTCTGGACCAAATGCAATATTTTCTTGTATTCTATCATTTATGCCATGCTTAATTAAGTTTTCACCTGAAGGCCCTGCCCCAATAGCAAAACGTCCACTAAGCACATAAAAATGCCCCCTATGATCATTGTTGCTACTATCATATGTTGGATAAATTGGCGAAGCATCTGCATATGTTGTAAAACCAATTGGATTAGTAATTGAAAACTCATGAAAGCCAAGTTGCCAATTGTTTTGCATTAAAACTTCAGTTACACCTGCAGGGATACCGATCGCAGTTTTAACTTGTTGTGCAACAACGAAAACAGTTATTTCTGAAGTATTGACCGCATTATTAAACGGTTCTATAGTTAGAACATCTGATATTGACGCCATTGGGTCTACAGTAAAGTCTATGGTGTTAAACTGTGCACTTTCTGCCGTACCCGAAACATTAACAGTTGCAAATCCTAACATTGGCTCTCTTCCTGTTGTTGCTCGAGCCGCACCAACAAGATGTTCCCCTTCTTGTATAGTCGATCCTGATGGCAAAATACCTACAAACTCGTTAGGCCTCCATCTTAAATTATTCCAAGCAAATACTCTGCCTTCATCAGGGTTAGAACCCCAAACTCCTGGAGGATTCTCAACTTGGGCACGCGTATCTGCAAATCGGTGTACGTTTGGATTAGCTGGGTCTGCATTTCTTTCAATAACACCTGCCACAAAATGTGCAAACAAGCTACTATTAACAACAGGCAAACCTAAAATATAAACACTACTACTAGGCACTTCTTGCCCAAATTTACCAACATTAGAGTGAGGATGAGCCGAAACCATAATTTGCCTACCAATAAAATCAGAAAAATCCAAGGTAGCTGAACGTTCTAATATAAACGAACTCGGCGGAGTTGGCAAAATCAAACTGAAATCAGCGTTATGTAAACTTGGTCTTAGCATTGCCCCAAAATCAAATTCCTCGCCTAGTATATAATCGCTATCAAAATGTGCCTGCAAAAATCCTTCTCTTGCTGTATACCATCTAAATATAACACCATCATCAATTGCACCTGGCCTTGAAGGTGTTAAATGAATAGCTGAGTCCCAAGGGTGGTCAAGCCAAAAAGTGCTGTTATAATATGTTATAAAGTTATATGAAGGCATGGCATTTGCAAAAATCGAGTGGGTACCGCCCCTAATAATCATATCTCTTGTTGTTGCTTCTGGCGAAGGATAACGCAGAGCAGTTGGCCCTTTAAACGTAAGAAGAGTATCACCCGTTCCAAGGTCTACATCAATTTCGTATACCCTAACCATTGTTTGAAGAACAGCGTGCGAGCTAGATGAAAACAGAGAAAAGCCAACGCCTGATGCAGGTCCAACAAGCTCTATATCTCTTTGCCTAGGAGTTCCATCAAATACAGTTAATGTTTGGTCGAACCCTGTAAACAGCATTCCATCAATCTGTATATTTACATCTCTTATCGTAGTTTCCATATCATAAACTAACTCAAAAAGCTCCTCAGCCTTTTGCCTAAGCTCTACCATCCTTGCCGAAGCATTTGTTGCCCCTGCAAGAATAAAACCCACTATAAGGCTAAGTACGCCTAACGCAGACACAATCTCAACTAAAGATAGACCTTTTCTATTTTTAAACATGACAATTATCCCCTTTTTACGCCCTAGTATAGATTAGGGCCTCTAACATGCCATAAATCAAGAACAATGCTAGTTGCAATATCATTAAAAGCATCTATAAGCTGGCTAGCTGTATCTGCTTGATACACATTTGGAGGTAAAACGGCAGTAGGCCAGCTAATGCTAGTTCCAGGACCAGTATAAGCAATTGGCCCCAAGCCAAGTAACACCGATGCTCTACTTGCTGTGGTAACCGTAACCTCTCTTGCTAGTATTACAAAATATGTTTGCATGCTTAAAACTTCAGGTACTGTAGCTGGCCTTTGCAAAAGCCTTGCAGTAAACATTTCCATATATGCAAGAGACCTATTAACAAATGCAGCATTTTCAGAGTGCTGTGCTGAGCCGCCTCTTACAGGAGGAGCAAAGTGAACTGTGCCTGCAAAAAAATCGTCTACGCCTACCCCTGGATTCGGGCCTGATGCTGCAGATTGGCGTGGAACATCGCGACTTCCTAGAACCCCTTCAAAAAAAGTATTATTTGTTGCACTAGTTTCAGTAAACATATTTATTTGTCCATCTGTCATAAAAATAAAGTATTCTTTTACTGGACGACCGGTAGAAGGAATAGGATTGTCCGTTAAAGCTTGATAGCCTCTTCTAACTCCATCTCCAAAGTTTGTGCCCCCTAGGGCAAAAAGTCTACATATAAGTGCTTTAAGCTCTGCTTGGTAAGTTTGAACATCTGCAAAAGTATAGTCATAGTAAGGGCCAAAAGCATTGTGATATGCAGCCAATAGAGCTGGATTGTGCCCAGGGTTACCAAGACCCGAGTTTGAAGCAGCAGGAGCAGCAAAATTTGCTGAGCTACTGTATGGTATTATCGTAATTTCTACATCTTCTATTGTTGCTAATATATCTATTAAATCAAGAGAAGCTTGACGTAATGCTCTTATTCTGCTAGTTGCAGGATTTATGCTACCGTCACCCGCGGTAGGAGTACCAAAAACTCATGGGTCGGGCAATGAAATTGCGGGGATACCCGCTCCACCTGTTGGACTATCCATACTTCCAGAAACATCAAGCACTAAAACAACTCTAGCTGTTGGTGTTACTCTTGGAAGCTCATCCATTCTATACGCTAGTGCCACACCGGGGTCTGTAATCGAAGAATGGTCTATAATTTGCATACTCATTAACGAGTGTGCACCGCTAGGTATATTAATTTCTATCCTATCGCCCACTCCACCATCTAGCCTATCGCCTTCAAGTGTAATAACGCTTAAGTCGAACAACACAAGATTATCATCTATATCAGCCGATGCTTTTCTAAACGTAAGCTCGTAGCTTAGGTTTCGTGCCGCCCCATCGAACAAAAATTGTCTAGTATGACCTGAAATCCCAGTACCCATATAATCTTCAATCCATCTAAGATGCACAATGGTATTATCTATAACACCTTGGTAGTTCCATCCATCAGTTAAAAAGCCGCCTGATGGAATAAAATCTAAACTTATATCTACATTTGTGCTATTAAATGAACTTTCTGGCATGATAAAAGTTGCCGTTGAGTACCTTACTATGTGTGTTACACTATCCGCAAGGTCACGACTCGCCATTTGTAAAGCATGCTCTTCAGATGTGACTTCTCTACTTCTAAAGCTCATAAATATTATACTAGAAACAAGACCCATAAATATCGCTAAAATGCCCAAAGACGATATAATTTCAATTAGTGAAAAACCTTTACGTTTTTTTAATAATTTATTAAACATTATTATCCTCCTCGTTACGGTCCGAATGTAATTGGATTTGCTATATCCCAAATAACTCGCTCAGGTTCGCTTACTTGATACCTTACCCTGCCATAAAACGTACTAACTCTACCATTTACATTTACGTATCTAGCTATAGCAGAAACCTGCACCCAAACATCATTAATAACACTTGGCGTTGTAATGCGAACACCATCCGCATTGGTTGCATATATTTGTATTTCTACTGTGCTATGTAGCATAGCCATAATACCACCACCAATATCCACCATTCCTCCACCATAAAGAGGAAAATAACCCATTCCATCAAAAACTATTGTTTCAACTGGGCTTATGTAGGTTTGGTTTGCTATATCATTAAAAAGTTCTAAAACTGGGAAAATGCTATCGTCGGTAATATCTCTTTGCAAAACAATAGTTGAGCCAATTTCAAGCCCAGATAAAGCTAGGTAATATGCCGCAACAGCATCATGCTGAACTCTAGACCTAATAGCCACACTATTAACCAACATAACTATTGCCCCACTAAGTAAAACAGAAATAAACATTACAAATATCGCAGTAGATAAAGCACTTCCTTTTCGATTTTTAAATCTCATAACAGCCCTCCAAAAGACTTTATATATTAAACTAGTTAGCTGGGTTAAATGTTAATGTGTAAACACCATTTGGTGGTAAAACTGTCATAATGCCCATTCTTTCGTTATGGTCTACACTTAAATTATTCATAGTAACAGTTATTGCACTATCAGAAGGGTCAATGGCTACCGTAACATTGTGTAGTGAACCACCTATAGCATCAAACAAAGCGTTAATATCTGCATGGCCACGAAGGTCCATAAAAGGCTCTATCTCCGATAGAAGTGTTGGAAGCTCACCCGAATTATTAGCAGCATGCATGCCCATTGCCGAAATCAATGTGCTAAAAGAGCTTTCAAGTGCTGTAACTCTCGTTATTTCGTTTGGAGTTGAAAACCTAGCAATTGCAGCAAGCCCGATGATTGCAATAACTGCCATAACTGCCACAATCTCAACAAGCGACATCCCTCTTCTAATAAGTTTCCTTTTATTTATCTTCACAGTAATTCTGCCCCTTTTTTATCTTTTTGTTACTGCATGATGTTTATATTGCCACCTTTTAATGCCAAATAAAGTATTATGTACATAATTCAATACACAATGGCAAAAAATCACCATTGTGCACTGATTATAAACACAATTAAATTGCATTATAATTTATAAGGTCTTGTAAATTGTTAAGGTTTTAAATTTTCTAAACGTTATTATGCTCTTGGGTTAAATCTTAATTCGTAAACGCCAACAGTACCACCAGGAGTAGCAGGAGTAGTCATTATACCTGCACCAGTAGCATCTACACTAAGTCCATCAATAGTCATAACTAATTCTCCAGTAGCACTCATAGTAGCTGTTACTGTATGTTGTGTACTACCAGTTCTTAATAAAGTTCTATGAACAGCACCTGCACCAGCAGCACCATGAACAGCAAGGAATGGTTCCATAGCATCAAGAGTAGTTGGATAAGCACCACCATTAGCAGCAGCAAACATGTTAATTGCTACAACTGCATTATTAAAAGAACTTTCAAATGCTGAAACCCTTGCAGCTTCAGTAGTTCTACCAAATCTAGCAATTGCAACAAGACCGATAATTGCGATAATTGCGATAACTGCCACTATCTCAACAAGTGACATACCTTTTCTAAGTTTTCTTTGTTTTTGCATGATAAAATTTCTCCTTTTAATTTGTTTTTATTTTTTTATTTGCTTTTTAAATTTGACCTTACAAATTTTTTGCAAAATTAGCTACACTTTTATAAATGCTGCGAAATATAGCTAAGTTTACAAAAATCAAGGCTCTTTTTGTAGATTACAACTAAATGTATAACAGATTTATCTAGCGGGCGAACATAGTTCGCCCCTACATAATAGTGCTTAAAACTTTCTTGTTAAAACGCCGTAAGTATCGAATCAAGTAGTGGCATATATAGTGCCAAAACAATACTTCCAACTATGCCCGCTACAAAAACTATCATAAGCGGATTTATAAGTGCAATTAATTTATCAATTGCAGATGTTGCCTCTTCGTCATAATAATCAGCAACTTTAATCATCATATCTTCAATTTCACCAACTTCTTCGCCTACGCTTAGCATTGATACCATCATTATAGGAAATATACCAGTTGCCTCTAAATGCTTTGAAGCAGGCTCTCCCTTTTTAACTTCATCAATTATAGCAATTACTTTATTCTCGGCATAGTTATTATTTAAAGATTCGCCTGCGATTTCTATTGATTCAATAATCGAAAGCCCGCTTGTAACCATAGATGCAAATGTTCGTGAAAACCTCGCCGCAATAATTTGCTTAACAAGTTTTTTTACTTTAGGTAGCCTTAGTTTTACTCTATCAAAGCTGGTTCGCCCTTTATTTGTAGATAGCCATCTTCTAACACCAAAGATTAAAGCTGCAATAACCAAAAGATAAATATACCAATATGCTCTAATGCTATCACTTAAGTCCAAGTAAAATTGAGTTATTCCCGGAACCGTTCCGCCACTATCAATAATAACCCCTGCAAATGCTGGAACTGCAAGCACTATAAGCGCCGTAGCTATGCCAATAGTAAATATAAGGATGGCCATTGGATACCACATAGCACCTTTAATCTTTTTCTTTATGATGTCTTGCTTGTAAAAATAGTCGCCCATTTTTACTAAAGCATCATCAAGATGCCCTGTTTTTTCACCTGCCTCAACACTGTTAATCAGTATTTTGGGGAAAATATTTGGCTGGTCGTACATTGCCCTAGACATTAGCACACCTTGTTGAATCTGTCCTGAAAGTGTAATCAATGCCTTTTTCATAACCTTGCTTTCTGTTTGTCTTATTTGTGTTGTCAAAGACTTATCAAGTGGCATACCAGCTTTAAGCATTGCAGAAAGCTGCCTACAAAATATTACAAGGTGAACAATTTTAACTCTTTTAGAGCCAATGCTAACATCTTTTGTTAAAAGGTTTTGCTTAGCCATTTTTTCAATACTTATAGCAAATAGGTCTTTTTCTCGTAGGTATGATGCAACTTCAACTTCCGACTTAGCAGCCAACACACCACTTTGAGTTCGGCCACTTGCATCAACTGTTTTATATTTATAATTGTGCACTTTCACACCACCTTTAAATGTTGTTGCCTAGCTGTGTTTTTATATAGTCAAAATCTACTGCATATCTTTGTAAGCTTTGTGTATCTATTACGCCTTTTTTATAATATTTAAGAAGTTCATTATCCATAGTTTGCATACCGTCTTTAACAGATGTTTGCAAAATTGCTGGTAGCTGATAATTTTTACCTTCACGAATTAAATTTCTAACAGCAGATGTTCCTGTCATAATCTCTAATGCGGCAACTTTTCCAGTTCCATCAGCTTTTGGCAATAACTGCTGTGAAATAACACCTTCTATAACCGTAGCCATTTGCGTTTTTATTTGTTGCTGTTGCTCTGTTGGAAAAGAATCTACTATTCTGTCCATAGTTTTTGCAGCACCTACCGTATGTAGCGTTGAAAGAACTAAATGCCCTGTTTCTGCCGCAGTGAGTGCGGTTGAAATAGTTTCAGGATCTCGCATCTCTCCAACAAGAATGGTGTCTGGATCTTCACGTAGTGAAGCACGAAGAGCATTTGCAAAACTTTTTGTGTCAGAGCCAATCTCACGTTGAGTAATTATCGAGCTTTTGTGGTTATGTACATACTCAATAGGATCCTCTATAGTTATTATATGGCGACCTAAATTGGTGTTCATATAGTCAACCATTGCTGCCAAAGTTGTACTCTTACCACTTCCCGTAGGACCAGTAATTAAAATTAATCCTCTCTGTTTTCTTGAAAGAGTTCTTATAATATCCACAGGAAGTCCCAATTCATCCATACTAGGGATTTTGTTTGATATTACTCTAAATGCCATTGCGTAGTTGCCTTTTTGCTTAAAAACATTAAGCCTAAAGCGTGAAACATTAGATATAGAGTAAGATAAATCAACCTCGCCTTGAGTTTCGAGTGTTTTTTTATCTTCTTCTTTTAAAATGTGATTCACGAATGAAATTACATCTTCTTGAGTAAATGGCGTATTTCCAAGCTTAGTTAATTTTCCGTGAAGCCTTAAAATTGGCTCAAGCCCAACCGTTATATGAATATCCGAAGCCTTAACTTCAACAGCCTTTTTTAGAATTATATCAATCAAAATGCCACACCTCTTTATACTTAAAATCTTTTGTTATTCTAAAGTTAAACATCCAAATCCACACTGTAAGTAACTCTTAGCATTTCTGAAACAGTTGTAATCCCTTCAAAAACTAGCTCTTTAGCCGACTGGGCTAATGTTCTAAGTCCCTTTTTCATTGCTCTTTCTTTGATAGATTCTGTTTCATCGCCTCTGGCAAACATGGCTCTAAGCTCACCATCAAGCATGAGAATTTCATGTATCGCAGTTCGACCTGCATACCCTGAATTATTGCAAGAATTACAACCTCTACCTTCTGCAAGCATTACACTTTCATTTATTTTTAGAGCAAAATTTTCTTCAATGGTAGATGGTCTAGTCGTTTTACAATTTATACAAACTTTTTTAACAAGCCTTTGTGCAACAACGCCTAGCAAAGCAGTTGTAACAAGAAATGGCTCTACTCCCATATCTACGAGCCTCATAACGGTGCTTATAGAGTCATTAGTGTGAATTGTAGATAAAACTAAGTGCCCCGTAATGGCTGCTCTTATGGCTATTTCGGCAGTTTCAGAATCTCTAATCTCACCAAGCATGATTATATCAGGGTCTTGCCTCAGTATTGAACGTAAGCCACCTGCGAATGTTAATCCTGCCTTAACATTTACCTGCACTTGATTTATGCCGTTAAGACGATACTCAACAGGGTCTTCAACCGTTACAGTGTTTGAATTTGGTCTGTTCATTTCATTTAAAGCAGCATAAAGAGTTGTTGATTTACCAGAACCAGTAGGCCCACTAACCAAAACTATCCCCTCTGGCGATTTTAAAAGCGAGTCAAACGACCTTAAGTTATGCTCTGTAAATCCTAATTGTGCTTTAGTAACTAAAATACTTGAGCGGTCTAAAATCCTCATAACTACCTTTTCACCGTGTACTGTTGGTAAAATAGAAACACGAAAATCTACTTTCTTTTTTAGTATTGTTATTTCAATACGCCCATCTTGTGGAATACGCTTTTCCGAAATATCAAGCTCTGATAAAATTTTTACTCTAGCAACCATTGGTGATAAGGCAGATTTAGGAACATTTAAAATCTCTCGCAAATCGCCATCTATCCTAATTCTTACCCTAACGCTTTTCTCAAAAGGTTCTATATGTATATCACTTGCTCTTGCACGCACAGCCTGCTCTAAAATAGAATTTACAAGCCTAACTATAGGAGCTCTTTGAACATCTTCATCTTCTTCAAGAACATTTTCTGCTGGCTCTTCTATTTCGTCCTCAAACTCTTCAAGTGCGGCCTCTGCAATTTCAGACATGGTATAATTAAGGCTTATCGCCCTTTCAATTTCATTAGATAAAGCTAAAAACACCTCAAGCTCTACCCCTGCAATTAAACGCACATCGTCTCGTGCTATAAAATCCAATGGGTCAGCCATAACAATTTGAAGTTTATCATCCGTTCTGCTTATAGGAATAAGCTTATACTGCCTTGCAATGTTTTCGGGTACAGTAGAAACGGCTTCTTTATCTATATCAAAACTACTAAGGTCTATATACTTAGAGTTTAACTGGTATTCTAAAACTGGTATTAATTGATTTTTGGAGATACTATTTAATTGCAACAATGCTTCCGAAAGCTCAATACCATTTTTTTCTTGGTATTCCATAGCTAATCTTAATTTATCTGTTGTTATCAAATTTAGTTTGATTAATAAGTCGCCAAGACGCATTTTTTTTAGCATAACCTTACCTCCAAAAATATTTTGTTTTATATTTTAAAACAATGTTAATGCAAAGTAAAAATCAATAATTTTTTCGCCAAACATAGAAGAAATTATGGCGGCAATACATATAAAAGGGCCAAATGCAATTTCAGTTTTTTTATCAAAACTTTTGTTTAATAGCTTTAAAAAGATCATACAAACCGATGCTATTACAAAGCTTAATATAGATGTTAAAATACTATACCTAACCCCTAAGAACCAGCCCACAGAAGCTGATAACGTAACATCACCAAAACCAAAAGCTTCTCTTTTGTAAATCAATTTAACGGTTATATAAATTAATAAGAAGGGCAAAAACCCTACCGCCAAACCTAATACATGCCATAAAAATGTTGCTTCTGTAAAAATAATATATACTATCACATAACTAGAAAATAAAATTAAAACCATATCGCTTACAACCATATGCTCTAGATCAATAATAAAGGTTATAAGTAGCATCGACGAAAGCGAAAGATTTAAAAATAGATCAAAACTTATACCATGAAACAAATACAAGAACACAAACATCGCGGCCGTTGATACTTCGATTAATACATATTTTATCGAAATTTTAGCATTGCACTGTTTACATTTCCTTCGGCTTATAAAAAAACTTATAATGGGTATACTATCAATTAACGAAAGCTTTTCATTGCAATGCACACAAAAGCTATTAAGTTTTGTAAGTTTAAGTCCATTTGGTATTCTATAAACAAGAACTGTGTAATAACTTCCAAATAGCAATCCTGCTAATAAAAATAAAACAAAAAAAACAAAATTATTAATGGAACCCTACCTACTTTCTTGATTTTAGTTTTTTAAAATGGAATATTTGCACAATAAAAAACTATTCGCAAAATAGTAATTTTGCGAATAGTTGTAAAATTTTTACATGTTATTTTTGAGAGCATTATTGAATAAATTGTATAAAGATGTTGAATAGATATGTCGAATTAAAGTATCACTATAAATTGCATTATAGTAAAGTTGGCAATAT
>Ga0136643_10007064_pt1:0-15000 | contig 16191 bp, 4 predicted proteins | sample TergutLab28metaG_FD_96883 | JGI IMG/M metagenome (GOLD analysis project Ga0136643, IMG submission 96883) | Labiotermes labralis P1 segment gut microbial communities from Petit-Saut dam, French Guiana - Lab288 P1 (version 3) (version 3) | ecosystem: Host-associated > Arthropoda: Insects >... | reverse complement strand
GACTCATACAAAAGCTATAAGTGTAGTGGGTAGAAAGGTAAAGTAATCCCTTTAGAGGCCTGGACAGGCCCTGAGGGTTCCAGGAGGTTGGGGCTCCCAGATTTCAAGACAAATGACACATGGAGGTAGTAAGGTTGTCAGCCCTAAGCACCGCACCCCCCCCCCCCCCCCGGAAATACTCCTGGTACTCATTTTTGTTACAAGCTAATTATGTCAGTGAAATATTCAAATGGCCCCATCGGGAATCGAACCCGCGACCTTCCGGCTTGTAGCGCAGTTACTCAACCAACTGCACCACCGCGTACCCCAACTGTTGTGGGTAGAATGTAGAATTTCTTAATGTTAACCCGGTGATCAATAGTGCAATTGCGTATTCAAAGCAAAGTTATAGATAGAATTCATACAGCATACATGTCCAACATCCAACCCTTTTTTAAGGGAAAGGACCATACCGGTTATTGTGGGCTTGTTTGTGGGCCACACATGCACAAATAATAAGTGACATAACTAAAAGCATAATTCTTTGTGTAATTTATATATATATATATATAATTTATATGAAATACCGCAAATCATGATATAAAAACCGAACCAAAACATGGAAACTGGTTTCTTACGTTACCACAGAAGAAGTATGAACCACCTGACGGAACAGTGCATTGTATAGCAGTCCAGAATGATAAGAGGGAAGTTAGAAAGCAGTCCAAGTTCGACAAGGCGATTGTCCATCATCGGAAACCTTCAAATATGATGTATAGCAAAGCCATAACATAGATTAAGTTAACTTTTCTTCCTCCCTTATCAAATACTTAGTCATTTTCGTCTTACGTATAGGCCTGTATATGTATGTGTGTGTGTGTGTGTATTCATAGTACACAAACAACACAAACACTCTTTTTCTTGACACACACAAAAAAAGAGTCTGAAATCCTTACGCGCGTTTATGCCTCGTCAGTAAATATAAGGAGTGTCCAGTTCGGTTATTGGAAAGCGGTAGCCATGAAAGGCAGTACAAATAACAGAGAGTCACTGAGCGTAAGATTGTAATATGTGACGTGTCAAATGGCGCTTTACCCACGGGTGCATTTAGGATGTCAACACAAACTTTCCTAGAAGTGCTTCCCTCTATGTACTTTCAGGAATTTCTGTCCGCCACGTGCTGGTGTAGGCAGAGGCTTTACGCATGTAATGATCAGAACAATTTTTAGGTACAATTCAAGTTGATGTATAAGCCGATGGGGCCATGTGATATGTGAGACCGTTTCTTAAGAGTTATAAGGAAGAATCTGCACACATATTTTCAAAATAAACTGGATATATCAGACAATGGAAATAGACGTGTGATATTCTTCGCAATAGAAGAATATAAGAAATCGACAACAACGAGAAGATTGGAGTGTACTGGGATACGCCGCCATGTATATTGGTAAATGGTTAGCGAAATGTCGTCAGCGCAGCCCGTTAACAAAATGCTTCTCTTGGGCTGCCTTCAAGTCAAGAGCAGCAAACCTGTAAGTATTTGACCATCCACGTCACCCCGTACCCCAGAAGGCTTCATTCAATCTTCCGCAGCAATGCACTGTGAAGCAGAAATGAAGCAAGAAAGCGACGTTGTGAACACACTCTCCCGCTTGAGAGTGTGCGTTGTGAAAGTTATTGTGTATGATACAGGTTGCTGTGTATGATACAGTAGTTAAGGTTGCTGTGTATGATGCAGTAGTTAAGGTTGCTGTGCAGGATGCAGTAGTTAAGGTTGCTGTGTATGATGCAGTAGTTAAGGTTGCTGTGCAGGATGCAGTAGTTAAGGTTGCTGTGTATGATACAGTAGTTTAGGTTGCTGTGCATGATGAAGTAGTTAAGGTTGCTGTGTGTGATACAATATTTAAGGTTGCTGTGTATGATGCAGTAGTTAAGGTTGCTGTGTATGATACAGTGATTAAGGTTGCTGTTTATGACGGAGTAGTTAAGGTTGCTGTGTATGACACAGTAGTTAAGGTTGTCGTGTATGATACAGTGGTTAAGGTTGCTGAGTATGATACAGTAGTTAAGGTACAAGGCAATTGGTGCACCTGATTAAAAACATGGACACAAACAAGTCAGGACTCCTTTGGAAAAGAGATCGGCCCTTCGTATAGGTCTCTACCTCCATGACACACACCACAGCACTCGCAAGAGACTATCATGCACTCCCCAGGCAGGATACAAACTCGCAGTTCCAGGAAACAAGTGTCAACCGTGACCGGCCTTTATGAATGTTTAAGAATTACGTGAAGTTATTGATTGTGGTCCGCCACAAATTACGATTTGTCCTGCTGTATACAGTCCTTATAACACAGCACGGCCATTGTTGGCATTGAAACTTATTTCTGTATTGTTGGGATTTATTATCGAGAAAGACTTTACACATTATTACAGAACAAATTGCGCCCGAATTCATTTACCTTTGTAGTACGTTTAGCACAAAATAAACGTATATTTGTATAATTTTATTTTCCTTAGAAGGAAGTACTATTTGGAATTTTCACAACACATGTTGCTTGTTGTCATCCTCTGTCGTAATATTCATATTAAGGACTCAAACGAGAATTTCCCACCACCGACAGTAAAACAGACACGAATTGATTTTGATAACAGTTTATAGTTAGGTTTTGCAGTTCTACAATTTTATCAGATTTTTATTTCAATTTTTGGCTCTCATTCATTCAATTTCAATTAGCGAAAATTCATGCAAAGATGGAGGAATTTTTAGGGTCAATTTATCTTTCATATAATAATCGTTTCCAGATGGTTCTTACACATCTACAGCCATTAATCTATTCATAATTTTTCCATTATGACAAAAAATGAAGACCAAAATTTAATTCTGAACATTACTTTCGCAAAACCTTCATACTATTTATCACCAAAGCTGCAAAAAGTGTGGGCCAGGTAGCTCAGTCGGTATAGCGACTGGCTACGGGCTGGACGGTCCGGGAATCGAATACCGGTGGGGGCGAGATTTTCCGCACCTATCAAGACCGGCCCTGGGGTCTACCCAGCCTACTGTACAATGGGTACCGGGTCTTTCCCGGAGGTAGAGGTGGCCCGGGCGTGGGACTGACCCCCCACCCCCTTCCAGTGCCGTGGTCAAGAAAGAGTATAGCTATACCTCTACTCCCCTTATGGGCCGTACTGCCTGTACAGAGCCTCTGTGCCTGTGCAAGGGTGACCTTTAACTTCTTACCTTACCTGGAGAAAGTAAAGTAAGGCAGGTTCATATTCGTTATGGCTACAGATCACTGGACCCTGCATTCAATAAAACTGAAATTAAAAAATTGTGTGCCCCTTTCAACAGACGATCTACGTACACGGATGTGTAGACGGAGTAACCGGACAGAAAATTCCGCCTTTCTGCCCGCCCGAAGTAAAAAAGAAGAGCGACTGACGATGACGGTGCTGATATAAAAACTTATCCAAATAAGTTTAAATCCGCTGTAAAAATCTTGTTCGTAGTTCAAAGCTCTGTGAAGCGAAATTTACTTTAAAAATGTTCTACTTTTTTTTTAGGGCCGGTCTGGACAGGTGTTGAAAAATCTCGCCCCCCCACCAGGATTCGATCCCCGGACCGTCTAGTCCGCAGCCAGTCGCTATACCGACTGAGCTACCCGGCCCACCTACTCAAATTAAACCCAGCATTTATGTATTAGCTGTGATACATAAAAATTACAAAACAAATATGATAACATTTTTATGTAGTGTGTATAAAGATATATTATTAAAAGAAAAATGTAACTTGAATAGACTCTCAAATTCCTGTCTGTTAAGGATGGCGGAATAAATTTTTGGGCTCAATTTTACTGGAACTTACTTTTAAAGAATAAACTGAATTTTTCTGTCCCAAAGGAACAACATGATATTGATTGAGTCCCCTAGTGACTCACCTGTGACCTCAATTTCTTCACAAGTAGCAATCTTACAACTTGATCTTACTTTCAGTATGAGATAAATTTGTTACCTGAGAGAGGTGCTTATTTTTTTAAATAACTTCTTATATAATTTTCAATATACTCAGCTGCATTTCGAGTTTCCTGTGAATTATTCCTTATTCATTTCCTTCTCTTTGCTAGTTTTCAGTTCAAGGCAATGTTGCTTACCCGCAGAAAACATAAAATCTTGAAGGATGAAAAGATAATTATAAGAATTGAACATAAACCCACATTCAGTTTGATGTCTTTCTTTAGTTTTAAATATTGTCAATGGGAGAAACATAGGTTAGAGTATTTATCTCAGTATTTAACGAACTTGATGCACAAAATTTGTTTCACAAAAAGTTTATTTCATGCCTCTACATGTTTCGAGCACATGTGCTCATCATCAGGAGCTCAAAATTACATTACACAGCCTCTGATATCATCACACTTATAGCTGGCCGTCTGGTGCACGAGAGTGGTCAAATACTGAGATATATATTGAGCTGCACGGGATGAGAGAGTCCTCTCTCAACCTGTGCACCAGACGGCCACCTAGAGGTGTGATGATACCAGAGGCTGTTTAATGCAATTTGACCTAATGATGATGAGCACATATGCTCGAAACATGTAGAGACATGAAATAACACTTATGGTGAAACAAAAATGTTGTGCATCAAGTTGGTTAATTACTAAGATAAATATACTGAGATGTACGGTCAGCAAAACGTCAAAAAAATATGTTAGATTTTCAGGCATTACAGTAATAATTGAGGAATTTGGTTGATATATAAATATTTTAGAACAATTAATATTACATAATGATGGGGCAAAATTATTCAAAGTAAATATAAATAAGGTCTGTTCAAAACATACACTTACATGCATTCCGTAGAAATAAAATGTATATGAATATTACATGAAAATGACCGAGTCGGCAGTATCTCACTTGTGTCTGGGAAAAGAAAGTTCATAGTTTAGGGAGATACCCGCCATTTGAAGCTCAGTGTGCCTAATGCTAGTAAGGGAACTGCTGTTACTCCTGTCTTGCATAAAACTACTGTTCGGTACGAAACAAAGACGTGTTTACTAACGTCACAAGCAAGGGAAAATAAAGCTCATACGCACACAGTATAATGTACATAATGACATCAAAAAAAGAAATTCTCCATTCTGTTTGATGCATAAAACCGCACATCGGAGCTCGTCCAAGCCTGTATTTAGTGAATTAAGCACTTCTGGCCTAAGGAATATAATTGTGTTCAACACGCAAAATAAAAATCGCCTATCGTGTCACTCATCGAGGAAATAATCAAAATAATTAATTTCCACTCAAATATTAATATCTAAAGCAAAGCACAAAAAAATATTACAATTCAGTCTTTGGTACACAAACACGTTTATAATCACGACATTTAATCAAGTTTCATTTAGATTAGGCGTATTAATGTACTGAAATTTACCTATTTTTATGAACTAATAACTTCAAATGTGAAACATTTGCTGAAGTTTCCTATTTGTAAGATGCGATTTAACCCTTTAAAGACGAAGCACAGACCGCTCTCTTTAAAGACCCAGTCCCTACCGCGCTGTAAATACTTTTCTTCTCGGTTATAAAAACAAATCAGTTTGTGCTGTAAGTGGCACAAGTCGCTGTTTGTTTTCAGATAAATACAAAACACATAAATACAGTGTGGGCAGAGCGTACAGTTCTTGAATGTTAAACTGGTGGTGCATCACGTGACCAGTGGGCTTTAAACGGTTAAATGTACAGTCCTATATCATTAGAGAATCATTAACCAACGAATGGCCCCATTACAGCAAACTAAGAGGCAAGAAATTACTCAAGGGTCTCTGACAAAGCCTTTGATTTCTAAACATTCAGAAAGGACAACATCTGTCTTGAAAGAGATATTTCTGCAGCGGACTGAAACGAAGATCCGTGTTGAATTATAAAATGCACGACATTTGCTTGCAATTTCAGAACACAAAGTAGGAACGGACAGGATACTGCTTGCTCATGTTTGTGGTGGCTGTTCCTAAGACACACTTTTAACCTTTTGGCGCCGGAATTATTTTTTTAATTTTAGCACACCCTGTATATGAAATGTGAAAAATACAGGAACCAAATACGTTACAATTATGAAACAAACTGCATTTTGAAGAGAAAACGGATAGTATATACCATGTTTAAAATATTCAGTACCTATATTTGTTGAATACATATATAAAATACAACTTTAGAGGTTAGCGGTGCGGTACGATCACTATAGTTGACATTAGGCGTCCAAAGTTTAATATCATACTTTAACGTATATCAGAAAATAAAATCCAGAGAAATGGCTGCTTTAAAAATATAAGAATGCAATAAAAACGCGGTATTGTGAAATCGTATTGACGGCAATAAAATGTTAACACAGAGAATAAAACAAAAATTTTTATAGTTTATATTTTATCCCCTCTCCACATATCATAATGTATGTGAATTAGTTTTGTGTTATAGGTCGCAGTTCTTTGTACACAATTACTTTAAAGCACGGAACATTTGAGATGAAATTTTAAAAAATGTATAAGTGGAATAAGGAATGTACCGTATTATTTATTTTTTGTCTTCTGTGCCTCACAAACTCCGATGCAGCAGCTGAAGACGCCCATGACCTCCATTATCCTGTTCTATCCTATGTTACAGGCAGTACACAGCCTTTCTGATCAACCAAATAATGAAACACTTATAATCTCTGTATTTTTATGTGTAAAGCTGAAGGCTAAACATTAATTTTAGATACGATCTGTTCAGTGAAATTTTCATTACTATGACAAAAAACGGTGACAGTTATTTCAGATCAAAATGTAGGAAATCTGCAAATTGAGTCCAATTTAAATCCCTCAAATTCTGCTCCCACATTTTACCATGGATCGGATTTTAATAGTCGTCAAATTGAAGGGTTTACTACTGTCAGTTTTCTTACTGTTTTTTTTTAAGAATGAGATATAGATCCTGCAAAGAGCAACATTTAATGACAATCACAATTTCAATGATACTCCCGAAAAATAAACGTAATTTACTGAAGAAAATTCCTGTATGGAAAATGAATAGTATTGTTGGTTAGCAAATATGTATGAAAATTTAACTCCAGTTTCTTATTACAGTTTATTTGATGTGAAGTCCTTCCTACTGCATCTTTATGACAAGATCTGCCTCTTGGTCATGAGAAAAGGCAAGTCAGAAATAACGATGACGTCCACGCTGGTGATAGCGACGGCCTGACCATAAACACCAGGATAGGTTTGAATGGCTTACAGCTTACGAGACGTCTTCCGACACTTAACTAGTAGCTACTCTTCGTGTAATTTGAATAAACCAGGTTAATTAAGGTTCAGAAACACTTCAGACAGAAATTAAGATGACGGCGCAACTCTAACGTTGCTGCAGTGTAATGGAAGGCGTGAAACATTGGTAATGATAATCCTAACGTCTTTACCCTGGCTATGTACAACCATCAAGACTTACGTTCAGTAGATTCGGTCTACTTAATTTATTACCCAATACCAGTCTCATTACTATGAGCTTCATAAAACTGTTATAGGTTTGGCCGTGTTTGACCCCCATCTGCATCACAGTTGCACATGTAAATTGTCTGTTTTTTTCTTGCTAAGACCATTTATGGGACAAAGTGTGATGCAAAAACTGAAGCCGTTACTTTCCTTCCGCTAGATGCGCTTCGGCGGATGAAGTAATCAATAACGATATTGATATAGTCAACTGAACGTGTGCTTTGGTTAATGATTCACTATATGTAGATATTCTTACTAAGGAAATGAGATGTGTTCAATCAAATTTCACGTTTAGCTCGGTCTCTGATGTTTACTGTGAAACGACGTTCAAATTTTTTTACGTTATTTGTAACCAATTTGATTATGTTTTATAATGTTAATGCTACAGTTTTATGTATATTTTTCAACATCACTGTTTAAATATTTACTGAACCTGTTGTAGATCTAATTTTTTTATCGTTTTTTTGCTACATCTTTTGTGTGTGTGTGCGTGCGTGCGTCTTAATGTGATATCGCTTTATGTATGTTGTGGCCGTTTTATTATTGGTCAGTTCGCTGTTAAACTAGCACGTTAATAAACGAGAACGAATTGTTTTACTTTTATTATTATTATTACTGACAAAAATATGTCTGCTTTTCCGCCTGTGGCAGGCACAACGGATCCGAAAATAGAGATAAGAATCTGGCATTTCGGCAGTCATTTTAGGTCGACGACGAGATAAGCCGCGCTAAATCCACTCTCTGTTGGTCCACGCATGAACGTATGACATTCCGGCCATGGACAGCTGACATCCTGCTTGTCAATCACACTCCGTCACCATGGCTACCATTGTAAACAAACATTCTGTGAGGTAAAGGCTAAGGGCCAGAGAAATATTTACGGAGCGAGGCGCAATAAAGTAATTAAAAAAGCAGGTTCTGTGTTAGGTACGAGCTTGGACCAAATAAATTAGAATGGAGTCTCAACGCCTCTAGGATCGATCGTGAAATATGATGATAAATGTGACGTAAGGTGCTTGTGAGAGCAAATGATATGGTGATCATGTTTTGGTGACAGGCACAAATTGGTGGCAGTTATAAAGCGATGGTGTAGCGATGGACGTAACACAAAAATATTACTGAAATCAGCTTCTACAGTTGACAAGACCTAGAGCAGTTTCAATAGCAATACGACAATTGTGTCTCCATTAATAGCAAGACCAATAGAGGCAATTTACGAGTAACGTAAATTTGAGACACCGCAGTCACAGTGGAAGAGCTGAGTGTATTTTATATTGAGTGTGTATTTGTAGCCTTAGGTATCCAGCATGCAGCCCTATTATCGTCATCTGTGGCCTGTCCGGCCCTACTACATATATTTTTCACATTATCTCACAAACTGCACGATTTTCGAAAAGAAAAATGTCTCTGAGCATAAAATGTGTCTTGCGATTCTCTCTACAACTTTTCTCTGAAATATTTTAGGCGCGTTCGAAAAATTGCTAGAAGTGGCTATTAGTTTAGTCATATGTGCCCGTCTGTCCGTCTGTCCGCATGGGAAAAACTGGGCCGATTTTAATGAAATTTGATGTGAGTGTTTTTTTTTTAAATCTGTCGAGAAAAGTCCCGTATTATTAATTACGGAGAAGAAAAATTTGTATTTTACGTGAACACCAATGTAAATTTATGATCATATCTAGGCCAGTTCTTCCTATAACGAGAAATGTTTCAGATAAAAGCTGTAGAGAAAATCAAAATACACAATTTATGATCAATGCCTTTTTTTCCCGAAAACCGTGCCGTTTATGAGAAAAAGTGGAAAATAGCGCAAAATCTAGCAGGTCACGGAAGACGAGATAAAAAGGCGCATGCGCATTGCATGCTGCGTACCTAAGGCGACAAATACACACTCAGAATTTATAATATTTATTGTTTTTCCATTGAAACAGTGGTTGCACGAACTTGTCTCAATCTTACGTTACTCGTACATAGCCGTTTCACTGTAAGAAAAACTGAAAGAGATATGATCAATAAATTATATCGGTCTGCATGTAAAGTACCGGTTATTCTTGTCAGATTGTAATGAAACATGAATTTCTGCAAAAATATTCGACAAAAATCTCAAATATCAAACTTCCTAAAAATCCTTCCAAGGGGAGCAGATTTTTTTTTATGCTGACGGGCGGACGGACAGACGACGCAGCTAATAATTCCTTTTTGCAGTGGTTCGTACGAGCCTATATTGTTGTTCCCCATATGGCAACAATGCGTATGTCGTAAACTATATGTATGCTAGAAATACGCACATGTGTTACCGTCCAATATCGCGTCACTCCCGGGCGCCCGTATATTCGGTAACAGTGAAAGATTTATGCGCAATTACGACCTACAAAGCATGATATATGTTGCTCGAAATTTTGTATATCTTTTTAATAGTTTCAAAATTGTTACGCCTTTCATGTTACGCAAAAAAAATGGTTTTACACCCCGGGTGAAGAGAGGGTAGGTTTTTAAATTTTATATAATCACTTTTTCATGACTACATGTACAGTCGTTTAGTAACGGTGTATCCAATTCCGAAGATGTCTTCTGAATTGACGAAAGATGAGGATAATTCAATTTGAGTGACAAACTTTGAGGACGGGGAGTCATGTTCACTTACGAGTTAACATTTCTGAATTCACGTACGGAAAACAACGAAAGCAGAACACAGAATAGCTAAGACTGTACGTATTCTACTTAACTATCCTCGGATACAAATACACTACATAATTTCCAGGAAAAATGACCTGTTGGAAAATATATTTCTCATGTAAAATGAACAGTCTTCTGATTTCAAACATTCGCCGTGTTCTGAATGTTGTTTTATTTATTTTGGGTGATTTCCCGACGTCAGAATGTCATCTGCCGACGTTTCGGAACACTCTGTTCCATTCGCACAGGTGGTGTAAGGACGAAGAATAACCGGGAAGAAATTTACGTGCATAAATACCCAAGCAATATCGCCCCAGTTATTCTTCCTGCTTACACCACCTATGAAGATGGAACAGAGTGTTCCGAAACGTCGGCATATAAAATTCAGGCGCCGGGGAATCACCCAAAATAAAGAATACAACAGACTTCTTCTGACATGGACTTTTTTACTGGAGAGATATTTGTATTGCAGTCCGGGAGATCGTATAACTTCAGATAGTTATGAATGTCATTGCTCATGATTATTCAATTTAGACAGTCGAAGCCAAGAAAATGGGATGTGACAATAAACTGCCTGCTAAGTAGACACCCATCCATAAATGAGTAATTCTGTCCATTAATATACATACAGCTGAACGTTGTGGAAACTGACAAGGGGGCATGAGCCTACCCACATCCCCCCCCCCCCAAACATGGAACCTAATCCAGATATGCGTCGCTTAACGACGGGGATATGTTCTGAGAAATGCGTCGTTAGGCGATTTCGTCGTTGTGCGAACGTGTAATTACACAAACCTAGATAGTATAGCCTACTACACACTTAGGCTATTGGTCCTATTGCTCCTAGGCTACAAACCTGCACAGCATGTTACTGTACTGAATACTGCAGGCAACTGTAACACAATGGTATTATAATACACATCATTCATTTAGTATTCTGTCTTACGACAGGTCCAAAGCCTCTTCCAAAGCCAGCTCTCCACATAGTGCGATCTAGAGCTTCCTCCTTCAAATGAGAGTATCATCTCCTTCCCTTAAGTAGCTTCCTACGTCTTCTTCTTCGTCTTCCTGTCACTTCTATCACTCCTTTTATTTTCCTTCAATAACCTTTTATAGAGGGCAGTTTCTATGCTAAATGTGACCAATCCAGTTAGCCTTCCGTTTATTTATTTCATGTATTATAATACAACATCACATTATTATATTATAATCTTATGGGACCACCGTCTTATATGCGGTCCGTCGATGAAGGTAACGTCATTAAGCGGCGCATACACGTACGAAATGTTGTGCTGCGCACGGGCTTGGTCCACTCACATAATAAGATAGTTTACAGAAATGACATGCATGAGTTTGCGCGGAACAAGCACAAACATTAATAAGAGGACAATTCTGATTCAACATACAGAGATTAACTAACAGCCTAGGATATGTTACAATTTCCGCAATTACGCTTTACGTCCAGTTAAACCCGGCCGTGGCTTAACACTAGAATTTCCAGCGCTTACATTACGCGGCACCTCACGTAACACGAACCAAAGTAATATCTTTATTCTGCTCATGTAGTGCGTTTGTTCTTTGTACGGCTTTCAAAACGCACAGCGATTATTTCTGTACATACGTTCGAGTGACTGCTTTCTTTAACCAAGTGAAAGTGTGTTTACAGCGCGGTACGGAATAATAATTAAAATATTAGGCTATCCAGATTAATTTTAGTTTCTAAAACAGGTCACAATCTTACAAACGTACTTGATCTAGAGGGAGAAAACTAATATTTTGCCAAGTTGCCAATCATTCGGTAAATGAACTGTTTTGTTTCCAAGTCAAATTTGTACCTATTTCAAGTATGGGATAAGCCCAGAACTGACTCTCTTGTATAACACCATATTCTTACGGACAGGATTCAACACATACAGAACAACTTCAGAAAGTGAATTATGCTTTTTTTTTCGAATATCATTAAAAATTTTACTATTATGAATAGACAACAGCTAAACATAAACCCACTACACACAACAGAACACTACAATCACCACTCATAAAGGATCACAAATGTTAATGTTAACAGAAACACGTTACCAGCTACAACCAAGTGACAAACAACTTCACACCGAACATACACCACTAAGAACCATAATTTTAGATTAACGTTAGCCACTCCATCTTTAAAGAACGAAACGATCAATGTGGTAATCAACATTATAGTCACGAGCTCCTGATGATTGGCATAGTAGTGCCCGAAACATGTTGAGCCTATAAGAAGTGCAATAAAATAATAAGTGGCAATTAGTTGGTTTTTATTCTTCAGTTAATTTATGCAATTACGAATAAGTCTGAATAACATTTGTTAGGCTTTTCAAATAATAAATTGGCTTACATAAACGCCTATCGCCTACATAACTCTGTGCACCTCACCACTATAGTGCACAGAGTTCAATACATGTAACGCTAGCTTTAACATTCAGCAACCCTACATCATTCCCACAGAATATATTTGTGAGCTTTATGGGATCTCAGAAGAAAAGATTTTATTTTCATAAAAACATCATCCAGCGTGTATTTGTAATAAATGATCCGTAAATTCTGTATGCTATACAATAGTCAAATAATAAATTACAGTACTGCATATTCCGTGTGAGGTAAGAACTTTAGGCTAAAATATAATTTTATTAATTTGGTGCTTCACTGAATTACAAACTGCCAAAAGTTAGTTACAGAAATGTAGTCTAAAGTGTTCAAGAACCCGAATTTTTTTAATTCTGTTATAATTGTCCTGGGTCTAACTTCTGTTAAACTGCTCGTCAAATCTAAACACATAAACCTACCACACGAGAATATCCTCGTGGACAAAGGAAGAGAATAGTCCCAGTTTTTGTTCTGTGGTAATCCGAAGCCGACAGCAATTTATTAACACTGTCTTGCACTCAAGCCATCATTATTTTTCTCTTCGTTTGGGTTTAAAGACTAGAGGTCGTAAGTTTGACACTTGGAGTCATTCTTCAAGGCGACCATATCTCGACGCTGTGGATGTAGCGTCTCGACACCCGAGCTCCGGCTCTAGATTAAGACAGATAACAGTTTATCTAACCGTTGATTTGACATATGATGGATGAATTGGGGGTCAACTGGCAGCATGAATCATTGCAGACGTCCCTAAGTGGCTGCAGCGAGGAAACAGCGAGGCTTTTGTGAAGAAGACCCTGTTTACTAAAGCACATAAACAATTCATATTTTATGTAGCGGAAGAGTGTTGGAAGTTCGTATACATGAAATTTTAAACTCTGTTTCGGTGCTCTGCACAAAGCGAATAATGTGAAGTAGTTTCTTTGGTGAATAGGTTCTGGTGTGTTTGTTTATACGTCGTTGCGCTTCTTAACCGTACGTCTGGCTTAAAATTTTGGGCGACTGCCTCAATAGTCGCTGGAAATACATAGCATCATTTTTATGTACGCAATATATGAACGGAAATTCAGATTGACCCCTTGTATATAAAATTTATGTCCAACTTATAAATAAAAAATAACGGAAAATAACACAAGGAATACGTTTTGGCAAGTTTCAACGTAAAATTCACTGCACAGAACAATATTGACTCCTTAATATGAAGGTAATATACTTACTTACTTACTCACTCCATGGACAGAGTCCTTCTTGAGAAGCTAACAGATTTTCAGCTAGTCAAGTAATTCTTTTCATCATATGGAACTCGAAGGTTCATGACCGCAGTCACAAGTGCCCGCCACCTGTCACTATCTGAGCCAGCTCGATCCAGTAAATACCCCCTCATCCCACTTCCTCAAGATCAATATTAATATTATCCTCCCATCTACGTCTGGATCTCCCATGTGGTATCTTTCCCTCAGGTTTCCCATTCAAAACTCTGTATACATCTCTCCTCTTCCCAGTACGTGCCACATGACTCGCCCATCTCATTCTACTTGATTTTATCAACCAAGCAATGTTGGATGAGGAGTACAGATCATTAAACTTCTCACTAGTAAGGTGATAAAGCATACAAATACTTATGTACAGGAGATCATATTTTCGTCCACAATATATGCGCCTTGTGAATAGGCCTATGTACAAGCACAGGACAACACGAATTAGAACAGCATAGGTCAGTCACTTCATACTACAAAGCAGAACCAAAAAGTACAAAATTTATTGTCTTTTCCAAATAGCCGATGTTAAGTTTACATAACTATCCAAGGTCATTTGAATGAATATGATCTGGAGGTCCGGGTTCGAATTTAGGAGAAAACAATTAACACTTTTGTGTCAGCTGTAGGAGAACCATACACTTTACATTCAACGGGTCACTGAACTTTGCTGTTGAAAAATGGTCTTCAGCTAATGCTAGGGTAGAGAATACATTTCATGTCATTGCTTCATAATAACTTTATGTTAACCGTGTAGAATAAAAACATCACAAATTTGAAAAAATTGAAAATATATGTAACTTTTAGTACGTTTTATAAATTCTATCCAGAATTTTTCGGTAGTAAATGGATATCGGCATATAACGGAGCAACTATGACATACTTTGAATCTTCATGTCCGCAAAAAGTCACTGAAAATGTAAGGTGTTACACTGCATTCCCAATATTTACATTGAATTTCTCTTACATAAACAGAAATTTGGATTCTGAGACTCTACCGCCACATAACACTTTGTACAATTTGTTGCGTGTCGTCGCATGAATATCACTTTATGATTCATAGGAGGAGGTCAGACGATAAAGCAAATGAAACATATGAACCTGCAGATGGCTTCATGTCTTCTGAAATATCACATTGTGTCTAACTAGCAATCACTGCAAAATTC
>Ga0136643_10007062_pt1 | contig 16193 bp, 5 predicted proteins | sample TergutLab28metaG_FD_96883 | JGI IMG/M metagenome (GOLD analysis project Ga0136643, IMG submission 96883) | Labiotermes labralis P1 segment gut microbial communities from Petit-Saut dam, French Guiana - Lab288 P1 (version 3) (version 3) | ecosystem: Host-associated > Arthropoda: Insects >... | reverse complement strand
TGAGTGGACCCCGTTCCAGACCCACTACTACTCAGAAAATCTGGTAGCGCCGGGGATCGAACCCGGGACCTCTGTATCTGTAGCCAGAAACTCTGACCACTAGACCACAGAGGCGGTCAAAAAATTGACCACCAGGTGTAAAAATTTGTGGTTTGATGGTACAGAAGACGGACCCTTACCAACGGTGAATATAGGAGCTCGTCACAAATATGGCGGTACTATGGGGAAAGAATAATTTGTTAGAGCAACCATTAAATGTGAATTATACTTCTTGGAGTTGAAAATACAGACGCTCAAATACTAATACATTCTTTGTAAACATATTTTCTGAACAGTAAACTACATGCTATTCACGTAATTTAGTCTTTGTCAATAATCTTTAAAGTCCTTGCGTTCTAGGTGCAGGACGGCATTTAAAACCCAGTCTGGCTAGAGCGTCCTATGCGCACGACAGCCAGAGCCCCTGCCACGTAAATATTATGTTCTCGAAGCCACGAAAACATATGGGAGAATAAAGTAAAGCTTCACTCTTTCTTTAACTTAGAAACAAAGAGAATGTTTGGCCAGCTTCACGCTCCAGCCGCCTTAATCCTTGGAAGGACATCGTATACCCATTGAATCAGTAACTGTTAGATCTCCAGGGACCTTTCTGAAGACGTGGATAGCTGTTTTCCTTATTTTTCATCGATAATTACATTCTGGCTTGTGTTCTACTGTCAGCTGAAGTGCTGTGTGTTGGCAGAAGATTACCGTGTCTGTAAGTATCCATTCTGGGAATAAACAGTGCAAAACATAACTGAATACAATGTGGCTTCCATTTCAAAGACAGAGTTTTAGTGCTGGTGCATAAACACTAGGCTTGTTGTACAGTGAGAAGTATGATTGCTTATATATAAGTACCAAAAGTCGTTTTGCATATATAATGCGTTCGTCAGGTACATATCTCAGGCTGAATTGTTACGTGTCTTTTAAAAAAATCAAGCATGTGTATACATCTATACAAGCACGTCATTGGTCCTTCCTAACATCTGTGTAACTACAGTAAATATAAGAAATGTATTTTATTATAATCTCGCTGAATATGCTCACAGTCCACAGTAGGTAAGGTACTTTTGGCAGCATCTGTGTCAGTGGTGTGGGGCACCTGACGATAAACTTTTTTTCATGTAGAGCTTGTAGTGTTTAGACACGCTATAGGAAGGCTAGAGTTACTAATAATTAGCGTTTATCTTTTCTAGGTATTGGACTGCGTCACACTCATCTCAGTGCCCCACAGCTGGAAGGTTGGAGTTACAATGAACTGAACCCAGACTGTCTTTATGCTGATACAGAAACAAAGGCATAAGCTTTTCATTTTTTAGATGTTAAATGTCTTATGTTTCTTGATCAGAAATATCTTTTTCCATTATTTCTTAATTGTGAGAACTCCTGTTTATTTCCTGACTCTTCCTTTTCATTCCAAAATAGATACAATCTTATTTCCGAGCTGATGTGTTTAGCACTGTCTTGCATTGAGCCTAATGCTTTACTGAGGTGAAGGGCGGACGTATTGGCTTGAGAGAGATAGAGCTGTAACTACCAGAGCCGCCAGGTCTCGGGATAGCCACCTCCAGAATACGTCGCGTATGACCTTAAGCAAACCGGGGCTTGAAACAATTAACGGAAATAATTTCGTCTTATAGAAATCAATTTTAGGGGTTTAGGACCTGTCTGCTTACTGCATTTTCTAAGACACACAGAAATATCTTTGTTTTTTTTTCCCCACAAAATGACGCTTGTTGCATTATTGGTTAATGTAAAATTAATGTTTCTCAATGCGAAAGGCTAGCTGATTTAAAGCCTAAAATTGTTTTTTGTACAGTATTATAGATGTGGCAATAATAGAGATAATGTACATGACTCTTAACTAACAAACACGGATGCTGGTAACAAGAGATACGGTTTTTAAATTGTGTCCTAAAGTTACCCTCATTACACTTGCATAACTAAAATATAAGCCGACAGGAAAAGAAAAGTAAGCAGAACCAAGAAACAAACGGAATAACCAAATTAGAATTTGAAGACAAAGAAGGCTGAATGACCAAAGGTATGACCTTACTTGTAATAATTTACATCACATTCATACTAATTTTATATAGCTGGTATACATGAAACAAATTTTGTCTTGTTGGACTATTGGACTTCCGTCACGAATAGGCATATTGGCCTATTATATATAATTCGTAATCAAATACATTAAGTAAATAGGTTGAAGGAATCCAACAAGATGCAACTGTAGCAAGCATCCCAGATAGTATGATCCGTAACAGAGGCTGCAGCTACAGTTTTATGTACTCCTGATGATGGGCGCTATGGACGCCCGAAACATGTAGAGTAATTTAGCAGTAAATAAATATCTGCATACAGCTGCATCTTGTTGAATTTCTTCAACCTAGAATTACGAGGCACGGAACTACAAATATAAAAAAAAGTACAGTGAATGTTCTAGAAAGGCTGCAGGTCTCTTCTGAAGAGGATTAGACCAAATTCAACTCCCGTCTCGAGCACGATGAGTGAGAAATTGCGCGATAAATACGTCCTAAACAAAGCCCTAAACTAATACACTTAGGTTCACGAAGATCGGAAGAAATGTGAATCGTGACTGAAGCACTTTTCATTACAATATACATGATATAAAATAGACAAGTACAAGTATCAACCGTGCTTTTTTTCTCGAATATACATTAGGAGGAAATAAGTGTTTAATTTCCAAGTAAGCGATACTGAAAACGACGTGAAATATATAAACGTAGACCATGTGCTAGTGTACAGGAAAAAACTCATTACTTTTACTGTAAGTTTTTTAACATGAGTTTGTTATTCTCTCTGGTTGTGTGCGTTTTCCACGCATTTAATGGAAAAGTATTGCCGTAACCTGTCAAGCAGATACAAAATCGGAGCAGACGTGTACTTCTATTTTTTGTTAATCTCGGTGCTAAATGTGGAGTTATTCTTAATTTAAGCTTCTCCTTAATATTTAAGGTGGGCGGGGTAGCTCAGTCCTTATAGCGACTGACTACGGGCTGGACTGTCCGGGATCGAATCCCCGTGGGGACGAGATTTTCCGCCCGTCCAGACCGGCCCTGAGGCCCACCCAACCTCCTGTAAAATGGGTACCGGTTCTTTCCCGAGGGTAAAGTGCGGCCGAGACGTGCTGCTGACCACTCACCCCCTTCTAGTGCCGCGGTCATGGAAGAGTAGAGCTATACCTCTACCCACACTCTGAGCCACACAGGGCCTGTAACTGGATCACTTTAATTTTACCTTAATATTTAAGTCTCATTAACTAATAAAAGTTTTGTATAAGATTTAAAATCAATTAATATAATCATGTCCCTGTACAGTTTTATGTTTTCACAAGATATTCCGCATTTTTAACCTTGAAAATGCGTAGCTTATCTTATTGCAGCTGGCACCATTTTCCAGTACTGCATGTCAATGTTTTACTCTCCTCATAAGTCAGTCTTACTACTGTTATTTTGCTACAGTTTTCTTTATGCATCATCGCAAGCTCCCTGCGTATTACTATGCTTTCTGGTGTTTTTAAACGGACACACTTATGACCTTACCTTCTCTTTAATCTGTAGTGGACACCACTAGGGCATTTTCTTCATAATAGCCTTAATGAATGTAATTCACTTTTTCTCCAAAAACCATTGTTTCAAAAGCAGGGAAAATATCTATTCACTTATCCACTTCGTTTATGGATATTATGTATGAACGGATACTCTTTGGGAACAAAGACGCATATTATTGAATAGCGTTTACATTTGAGTGGGAAGCGGGGCTTTTTTGAAAGCGATAATGAGCCATCTGTTCCTTTACAATGGGGGTAATTTTTAGAGAAGCTGAAGCAATATTAACTTTACAAGAGAGAATATACGCCACGCTGTTGGTTATCGCATACAGAAAGCTTAAATGGAGTATACACGGGTTGCAAAACTAGGCATTTAAAGACCCAGTCGACATCAACAATATTGTTCATCTAACGTAGCACATAAAGTTAAAAAACAGAACAATTTTCATTCAGTTCTTTGCAATTATCCAAATAATTTCGAGCTTCTAGTTTAACATTTCTTATTTATCGAAGGCATTCAGACTGTTGCAATAAATTTTAGTGTCATACACAGTTTGTCAAGAAAGTAATAACTTCAAAATAATAATTCAAACAAGGATTAAGGTAGCAAGTGTTTATTGAATTATTCCCTGAGCATAGTTCAAAATGTGCCCATTCTAACACTTTCGGGACATTGTATATTTAAGGCTCTACTGGAACTTTTTTCTTTATTCTCAAAACATAAGTGTAATATAAATTAAATTGCATCGTGTCTCATTAATGGCAATAAACCGGGACACACCAAGCATTACCGGTATCATGCAACAAAAATACTGTTATTCTTGATGCGGTTACTAAGATATAGCAGAGTTGACATACAACAATACTCTCCCGTAGAGTACAATACTCAACAGTACAATACTGACCTGTACAATACTGACCTGTAAAATACTCACCTGTACAAAACTCACCGGTGCATTACTCACCTGCAAATACTCACCTGTACAACAATGACCTGTACAATACTGGCCTGTACATTACTGATCTGTACAATACTGACCTGCACAATTCTCACCCGTACAATAATGACCTTACAATACTGACCTGTACAATTCTGACCTGTACAATACTCACCTGTACATTACTCACCTGTAAATACTGATCTGTACAATACTGACCTGTACAATACTCACCCGTAAAATAATGACCTGTACAATACTGACGTGTACAATTCAGACCTGTACAATACTGACCTGTACAATACTGACCTGTACAATAATGATCTGTACAATACTGACCTGTACAATACTGACTTGTACAATACTAAACCGTACAATACTCACCTGTACAATACTCACCCGTACAATACTCACCTGTACAATACTCACCTGTACAATATTCACCTGTACAAGACTGACCTGTACAATACTCACCTGTACAATACTGATCTGTACAATACTGACCTGTACAATACTCACCCGTACAATAATGACATGTAAAATACTGACCTGTACAATATTCACCTGTACAATAATGACCTGTACAATACTGACATGTACATTACTGACCTGTAAATACTGACCCGTAAATACTCACCTGTACAATACTCACCCGTACAATACTGACCTGTAAAATACTCACATGTACAACACTGACCTGTACAATACTGACCTGTACAATACTCACCTGTAAAATACTCACCTGTACAACACTGACCTGTACAATACTGACCTGTACAACACTGACCTGTACAATACTGATCTGTACAATACTCACCTATACAATACTCTCCTGTACAATACTCACCTTACAATACTGACCTGTACAATACTCATCTGTACAATATTCACCTTTACAATACTCACCTGTAAAATACTGACATGTACAACACTGACCTGTACAATACTAACCTGTACAATACTCACATGTACAATACTGACATGTACAATACTCACCTGTACAATACTGACCTGTACAATACTCACCTGTACAATACTCACCTGTACAACACTGACCTGTACAATACTTATCTGTACAATACTTACCTGTACAATACTGACCTGTACAATACTCACTTGTACAATACTCACCTGTACAATACTGACTTGTACAATAGTGACCTGTACAATACTGACCTGTACAATACTGACCTGTACAATACTCACCTGTACAACACTGACCTGTACAATACTGATCTGTACAATACTTACCTGTACAATACTGACCTGTACAATACTCACTTTACAATACTTACCTGTACAATACTGACCTGTACAACACTGACCTGTACAATACTGACCTGTACAATACTCACATGTACAATACTGACCTGTACAATACTCACCTGTACAATATGAAATTCTTGTAATTGGTATTAAAGCATTTAAAAAGTATTATTTTTATACGTCCTCAGTCTCCTCCGTGTAACTGATTTTGCCTTTGATATTTCACATACATTTTTGATGTATTTTAAAGTAACAGAGTGAGATAAACAAACTAACAGTTTTTAGTTTCTGTACATTTTCACATTCTTGTAACACAAAACCACAGTTTTTACTCTAAATTGCCACACTGGCTTATGACAAGGAAAACAGGGTGACTCTTTCCTTCTTCCAGTCTAACAGCAATCGCAGGCAGCAGCCTCCTGATGACTGTTTTCTACAAGGTCAATCGCACACGTGATGCATTGAAAACTTGTAAGAGAAGCGACAAAAATCTATGGTTTATCTGGAATAACCAACAATAATCTTAAATTTTCAGATACTCCGGCCACTTGAATGTTTATCTTCAATAGAGACGTATTCCGAAATAAGAATCTGTGCCAGTAAAAACACTAGAGAATCAAGTGAACATAACGACACACTACAATATGACGAGTCTGCAGGCTTGGAAGCAGCTTTGTGGGACATGCAGAATTCGAAACGCAGTTGAAACAATGCCGCACACATTTTCTAGGCAACATGATCGCACGAAACGTCGGCATTTGCCAATCGACATGGCTCCGTATCCAAGAAGACTTCTTGATATTACACCATCTTTTTTCATGCAGTACTTAAAGGTATAGTTCTCTACTCTGAGATTTCCTCCTTTACCGGAATACGTTACTTGTGCAGTCCTTCCACGTATAACGCTTTTCACATGACGTCGCTCAATGACTTGAAGAACTTTATCTGCAGTGCTTACCAGAAGGAGAATGGACGCTGGCTGCACATCACGTCTCACGGCATTGAGACTGAGTGCAAAGAGAACAATTTAGGGAATTTGAAATTACCATGCACCTCTCTGATTCATGAACGTACAAAGGAATTCGGTAGAGAGGAAATTATTAAGGTCAGCAATGTGTATCTTTATGTTCACATTTAGAGATGGCGAGGAAGACCAGCTTATTGCGGATGGAACATCAATTACCGTGAGAATTTTTTAGCTATTTCCTTTAATTTCGCGAGGCAATTCAGTATGAAAATTTGTCGAAATTGCTAAAGTAATTATAGCTGGAAAATGATGCGGACTGAGGAATGGAAAAACGCTACCTCCTTTACAAAATTCCATTCTACATATTTCGTGCCAATTAGAAGGATATCAATGTACATCACATATGAAAATACATTGAAAAATCCTAAGGCTTTTTAAAAATTTGCGGATGTTTCTCAGTAAAATATTTTTCAGAAAACAATGTAAACAAATTTCCACGTAGCTGTATGGTCAAAATGTAATGGAAAGACAGTACTATGAGGAAAATCTGGAACAAATAAAGTCATACTGGACATAAAATATAAAGGCTTGTCTGATTCTGGGTAACGGACCTCTCAGTGTCAGGATTCTGGAACATGGGGCTGGCCAAATTGAAGGCCGTATTGAATGCTCACAGTTCAGCCAGCAGCCTGTTCGCTGATGTTGATGTAGGCAAGGAACTGTCGGAACACAACGATACCATCTAACCCACAACTGCTAAAACACAGAGAGGGCGGTGCTCGAACCTTCGTCCTTGCAAATTGAGGCATGCTTTAGTGATGCGATGGAATACCATTAAGTGACTGGACAAGTGAATTTCATGTCATGAGTAATTACTGTTTTCGTACATCAGGATGTTTCTTTTATGAAAGTGACAATTACACATCTCTAAAGTTCCCAGACATCCAACGATGCGTAAGAACAACAGGGCACACAACTCATTTCGTCTAGCAAACATCATGCCGAAAAACTGAAACTGCTGTAGTTAATGAAGCTTTTCTTTAATTTACTTAAGCTGTACAGTGGCGAAAAATACACGTAGGATTATTTACAAACCATGAGCTGAAAAATATGTAGAACAAAATCTTGACATAGTATATACTCTGAACTTAATATAGTTTATATTTGTCGAAAAAATGCAAATTCACATAATATAGTGCGCTTGTAATTTATTACAGTATTCTAATCTGAACATCGCCTTTCGAGCTACCAATACTTTATACAATCACGTTTGTAATAAATCACCACAAGAAACGAAAAACTATTGTGGTATAAAAATTTTAAAATGTACAATATGTACTTGTTCATATATTGGCCAGACTGGAAACTGTCTTGAAATTAGACATCGGGAATATGCAAGGTACGTTGAAACAATGACACAAATTCGTCTAATGAATTATATATTTTGAACAACAACCATGGATACGGAAGCACAGAGAAAACCATAGAATCGCTAAAAACATGTAATAAGGGAGAGGAAATGAATTGCTGACAATAACTTTTTGTACATACCTACAAAAAACAGGGCGTATTGATCGAGGAATAGAAGGTCAATGACTTCAACCTTATTTACGTACGGGATAACGTCAGTGGGCAGTACCAAGACCATACCACGTAACTGGATATCTATTCCCAGCAAAACATTCACACAGAAAGCTCTGCAAACGGAGTAAGTCTATTGCCTAATGCAAAATTTAATATAATATTCTAGTATCACTCTATAGATTCACTACAATTCATTGCAGGATTGGGCACACAGAAAATACAATTTCAGATCAAATTTGTTGTATATACAACCACCTCATAGAACCATTTTAAGTAACTGTAATTCTGCACACATTTTAAGAACTGTAAGCAGCTTGACATATCTTACAATGTTTAAATGCTTTTAGTCTATCAAATATTTGTAACAACAACTTGTATAACTCTTTCCATTTTATTACTTTGTAACTTTAGTGTACATAATATAAATTCCCTGATGATGATATGTAAACATCGAAACATGTGGGAGTGCTATAAGAAACAGATAATTGGTAACATATATTGCGTAGTTGTTTGACAAATATAATACAAAAATGTAGAACGGATGTTTCGCGGCCGCTTGTAGGCATTTATTGCTAAATTTGCCTGTATGGAAAAAGGAAAAATATTAAGCACTTGGTCAGTGATAGAAGACAGTTGTTTCTGCTATGCGCGATATTTGCTTTCTTGTGATAATTCTGTTTGCAGAAAATCGTGTAACAAAACAAGTGTAAAATCAGACAAATTTTCCTCGTCATCCAAACGTTCTATCTTCACACCTGTCGTTGCAGTTGTGTAACATCCAACACGCGTATGCGAAAAGTCCGGCCGATAAAAAAGTCGTTCACCTGTTCATCAATTGCATTATAGTCCATTCGCGTTAAAGAAATTCGCGTAATAGCGGAAATGATTTTACTTAAAAACTGAGAAATTCTTATATTTATAAAGCTTAATTTTGTGTATTACATCAAGGAAGGTTGCATCGCTTCAACTATTAGGAATTTATTAGAAACAGAGAGGCAGTTTACTTAAATCTGACTACTGAGGCACATTCATGTAACCATAGTTGATGTGGAAAACCTTTAAGAGTTGTGTATTCCAAGTGTGTTTCTGAGCCTTAATTATTTGGTATGGAAAGTGCTTGTGCTGTATTATGTTGGCTTCTGTGTCCTATCCGGTTGTAAGATATTTTTCCACACTAACTAAAAAAAAAAACACGATTGTCGGGCAAACTTTATTGAACATAAAACTTGTATTTTGATTTTCTCTATAAACTTTTCTGAAACCCTTCTCATTGTAAAAAATTCTAAGCGTGATATTGTCATAACTGCAAATAGGTCTTCCTGTGAAGTGCCTATTATTTTTGTCAGCTTGTAATGCAACATGATTTTTTCGGCAGTTTTGCGAAAAATACTCAAACATCAAATTTCATGAAAATCTTTCCAGTGGGAGCTGATTTCTTCCATGCGGACCGTGTCGTAACGCCAGATGGCCTATTCAGATGCAAACAAATCAATAATATTACGTATGTCATAGCAGATTCAATAGTGATTTCGATTTACTCAGTCGAATAATATTTGGTGAAGAATGAACTTTATCAATGATGTCACTATCCAGTTCTTTCAGAACTTCTTTTACATATTCTCTCTTGCATTCAAAGTTATCTTCAGAATCCTGTTTTATTTACCCAGGGGAAGGATGAAATTTTACATCCACCTAAAACCATAGAACAAGACATTGACAAATCCACAGTGCACTGGACTGCACGTTGCAAGTTTATTCTCTCTAGGTAACATCCTTTTCGATTAGACGTAACATAATATTTCAGCTTATTAAACAGATAAATGAGAAGACGAGTTTAAAATAAATATGTTCTAGATGAAGAATAGTTTTCTGGATTGAGAGGAACACAACGCCGTCTTTCCTGACAGTTCACATAAAAATGTAAATAATAAAACAGCCTGAAAGACGTAGAGCTTTCTCGAACTTAGTTTCATACCTCACATAAATAAGTCAGAAAAATTCAAAATTTGGCAAGTATAAGGAAACAGATGTATGTGGAATTTATAAGCAGATCCTGGACTTCCAATCCAAATAAGTTTAAACAGTAATTTGATTGTCCCAAATAATTTGCTTTCAGGTAAAATTGTAGTCAATGAAAATTACTGACTATATAAATTCTGTGACAGGGATTTGTTTTCCGTAAATGGCCACAATTCGAATTTAAAGGACATATGTGTGTGTTAATGTGGCATAACAGATAATCGAAACAAAACAATAAATCAGTTAAATGAAGAAGTGTTTCGTACCTAAAAATTTAAGACAAAGAATCTATAATATTTACTTGAGAATATAATTTCCTTAGAATTTCTTAAAACACTGAATTTAGTCTTACAGATCAGTTATGATGACGTTTATCTGTAGATTTTCAATTAAGTGTGTTATTTGGAACTTCGAGTTACTGGAATTTGTAACAAGCAATCCCATTAGAGGTTTGGAGAGTCCCTGAGGGTTCCAGGAAGTTGAGGCTCCCAGATTTCAAGAAAATCGGGCCATGAAGGTGGGAAGGTTGTCACCCACACACATCGGCCGACTTTACCCCATAGGAAATATTCGTTTTGCTCATTTTCGTTAGAGACTGAGTCGACTCTCAGGACCATAGTGCGGCCGGAAGGTTTATGTCAATGAAAAATTCCAATGGCACCACCGGGAATCGAACCCGCGAACTTCCTGCTTGTAGCGCTTTGCCTCATCCAACTGCGCCACCGCGTGCCACTGGAATCTGTACTTGTTACATTTCGTACGGACAAACACAAGAATTACAATGCGGGAGTTATTTTCGTATCTTCCTATTTGATTGACAATACGTCATCAAGTGTGGGTCATGGATTGTTCGTAATTCTCAATTAAAATAGAAAGACAAATAAATTGAGAAGTGTTAGAAAGTGTTAGCTATGGAATCTTAAAAAAGAAAAGTAGTTAAGTACGAAACAGAAAATTTTCAGACCATACTCGATGTAGGTAGTGATGGATGAAGTTCAAGTAGATGTTATGGGACTATAGACGAAGAAACCTAACGTGCTTAGAACTGAAAATCGGCCCCAGTAAAGCATCGTGTTACTCGATCCATGTTCGTGTCAAGTGGCTTCTTCTTCTACACTAGAACATCACTCACCGCTACTGTTGCACGATCTGCTCACTCCTTGCTTTAACACCAGTGTTAATGGCATGGAACTTGCTAGCATACAACATGTCTTGTAGCCATGAATAACACGACACTTGGTACATTTAAACAATTCTACCAAGCGTACCTAGCAAGTCAGATCGAGCAGTGTTGGTTGTAAACTGCATTCGGTAGGTAAACGCTTTTAGGATCTCGATTGACACACTGATTATAAATTTTGATGTTTTGCTGAACGTGCATCTCAGTATAATCTTAGTAACTAACCAACTTGATACACAAAATCTTGTTTTACAGTAAGTATATTATATGCCTCTACATGTTTCGAGCACTATGTGCTCATCTGTAGGTGGCCGTCCCGTGCACGGGACGGCCACCTACAGGTGTGACGATACCAGATGCTGTATAATACAATTTTGACTTCCTGATGATGAGCACATAGTGCTCAAAACATGTAGAGGCATATAATAAACTTGTTATAAAATAAGATTTTGTGCATCAAGTTGGTTAATTACTAAGATTACGCTGATTATACTGAGATATTTGTGGTTTTTCTCATTCCCGTCACGTATATGCCGTGATTGTACCTTTATTGATTCACGATTGCTTCCTGCACGATTCTTTCCAATCCTGCAATCCAATCATCCTAACATTATATGCTATATAATATTTAGAACAAGAGAATTGTACAAGAGAAAATAAGTTAAAACTCACATTCACTTGAAGTAACATGAGATGCAGGTACCAGGACCTACCTCAAAGAGGGTGGAGGCGTAGGTCGTAAAGGTAGAAAGGAAAAGTGATGCAGACATTTAAAGACCAGTAGGTTGGTGGTGTTTAAAGAAATAATGTGCTTTGCGAGAGTCAAATGAAACACATGCTAACTCTGCTGGAAAACTGAAGCGTTTGGTTTCTGAATGTTGAAGAGGTGACCACTGCACTTTTTAGAGCGAACGAAAAATTACAATGGCAAAGAGAAAAGTAATTTCTTTTCCTTGTACCTATAATTAAAGGTACCCATTTTCTGACGATTATGGGGGTGGGGCTGACCATTCATCCGTTCGTTCTACCGACACTCCACGTTTTTAGCACCTATCCTTTTGTTATTTGCTGGCGGAAATCAGAACAAAATTTAAGGTCCAATTTTTGTTACAGCCTTACTAGTAGTATGAGACAGGGAATAACAACTTTTACAAATAGACACTGCAAGATGAGAGAGGTAAATGTTCGAAAAAATCACTTGTCATATTTGATCACTGCATACGTAAAGAGGGCTAATTTTGCACATGGAACTGTGATGTGCGCTAGGGATTCCACAGTCAACTGGAGCGTCACATTCGAGAAGAAGCTTACTATTATGCAAGAAGTAAGGTGTTACATGGGCCGGCTGACTTCTCCCTCCAAAACAAAAACCTGAATTTCATGCTAAGGTGTTGATATTTTGTCAGTTTCAAAATGGATGAACGACCCGTGTAAATATATGTAATTATGACGTAAGAGTCCGAGTGCAAGACTCCGATATAATAATAATAATAAATATAACAATAAATATAATAATAAATATTATAATAATAACTATAAGTTATGAATAATAGCTGTACAGGTCAATACGAAACACGCTTTATTATGACGCGCAGTTTTTCTCTCGGCCACTTTTCAATTCACTATAAAACTAATGTATTTAGAGCACAACCTGATATTCCGGTAATTTATCTCTTGGACCCGGCTTGTAAAGTTTTTCACATTGCAATATTTTCAATATAACACATCATTTTATTGTGCCAAACCATCGACAAGTAGACTTGGAAGTAATCCCTTGAATATCCTACAGGATTCGTCAGTCAGCCTCCGCTCGGTACGCAAGCAGACCCTAACAGCAGCTCCCAGGATGTACCGCGCTCATGTAGTTCAAAAGAATCTCCTGTTGCATGTACGAGTACAACGGCGTAATCCCAAAACTGCATTACCTGTAACCACTAAAAATACTGGTTAGGAAATCGAAGCTTCGTAACACGAGTGCCGACTGACAAACCGTCTGAGGTTGGTATGTGGATTAAATTTTCTTTGGGCTCACACAGATATTGTTTAGTGTAGGTACAACAATAATGTATCGGAAACTCAGAAAATAACTTCAGTTTCATTCCAGCGGAAAAATAACATTTTTCCGAATCTACGAAACAGATATTCACAACTACTGTCACACAAAAAAAGAGATTTTGAAGATTTGATATTTGTGTGACCGTGCGTCAATGATATAATAATATAAACAACGAACTAGATGCAACAATAATGTTATTTTATTAATAATCCAAATCAGCTTAACATGTTTCGGGCGATAATTTCGCCCATCTTCAGGAGCACTAGACTGTGTTTACAGCTTGTGGTTTAGTGCACCTGGATGATCCAAGTTACCAGCCGGCAGCATCGTTGATGCATTATAACACAAGCTGTAAACACAGTCTAGTGCTCCTGAAGATGGGCGAAATTATAGCCCGAAACATGTTGAACTGATTGGGATTATTAACCTTTTGGCGCCGGAATTATTTTTTAAATTTAACACACTCTGTATATAAAATGTGTTAGAATTATGAAACAAACTGCATTTTGAAGAGAAAAAACGGAGAGTATATACCATGTTTAAAATATTCAGTACCTATTATTTTTTGAATAAATATATAAAATGCAACTTGAGAGGTTAGCGGTGCGGTACGACCACTATAGTTGATATTAGGCATCAAAAGGTTAATAGAATACAATTAATGTTGCATATAGTTGGTTGTTCATATTATTAGATTTTGAAGAATCGTGTCTTATGGGATGTCGTGGTGCTGATTGGTAAATAGTCATCGCCTGTTCGATGAATGGTAGTGTCTTCATCTTCCGGGACAAACAGCCCGTCTGTCTCAATGTCAACCGGAAAACTATGAAGAAGGCGTTGCTCTAACAATCAGAATACGTCTATCCAGTTGTTGTAGGTATACTGTTCCTCTACTGTATATATAAACAACTTGACCAACTGACAATGAAAAATTTGATGTAATTTCCAGGGATACTGTTAATATCGTGACACGTCATAGGAGACTGGATGCAGAAATATTCTGTAAATTTACTGCAGTTAAAATAATCCTTCCTTATATGAGCTTCCTACATAACACTGGTTTTAGGGCGGTGAAAGGGAAATTGATTTTGAGGGAATGGTACGTTCTCTCTTTTAAAGACGTAGTGTTTACATTTTGGGACGAATAAGAGAAGCGAAAGAATGCAAAATACCTTGCTTTAACTTGCAGCTCATAATAAAGAAAGATGGTAAATACTAGTCACAGAGTGTGTTATATATGGCTGCGAACATGAAACCTAACTCCATGCAGTTTGGCTGATATGTATTGAAGTTTTAAATTAATCTGATTAGGAAACGATTTGTGAGACCAACTTGATGCAACAATTATGATTTATTAATCAATCATTAACTCAACATATTTCGGGCACCATTGTGCCCATATTCAGGAGCGCAAGGCCTTATATAACTGCACATGGTTTTCATTACTTAATGTGCTGCGTGGAGTCTTGGAAAGCCGGGAGGCAGGTCGTGTGCACTGTGTACAGGCTGTTATTCGAATAACAGCCTGTACACTGTGCACACGACCTGCCTCTCGGCTTTCTAAGACTCCAACCAGCACATTAAGTGCTGAAAACCATATGCAGTTTTATACGGCCTTACGCTTCTGAAGATGGACATAATGATGCTCGAAACATGTTGAGCTAGTGGTTGATTAATAAATCATAATTGTTGCATCAAGTTTGTCTCAAAACTCATTACATATTAAGGATGCACAGTCACACGAACATCAAATTTAATCTGATTATGTTAGGGATAGAATAACTTCACAGTTCATTTAATGAATTTTTCGAGGCACCATGTTGGTAAGGTGTCGAACGAAATGTTAATTATAGCAATAAACTGGAAACGGTAGAGAAGGAAGCAGCGGTAGAATGTTATACAGTAAGGTAATTGAATATGCAAAGAGTGAAGGAGGGAAACCATAAAATAATTGTCAGAGTAACCGGCCCCAGATATGTAAGTGTTTTGAAATTCTGGGACAGTATATTCACACAAGCGCAAATAAAAGAATTATAGTAATTATTGGCCTTACCTAACAATGTGGAGCCTTTGACAGTCATTTTAACGGAGAAGTGTTTATTTCCAAATCACCCGGTTCTGTTTTTTTGGAAGTGATTGGAGTGCAAATTCCACGAAAAGTGAGAGGATAGAAGGTAATCAACTAAATTCGGAAGAATGGGAGCCTATAAGACACGTGTCTTTTCGTCGCTAAGATGAATAAAGTGTAAATATTAATTATGTTACTACATTGCTGCTTGTATCTAAACGACAAAACAAACAATGTGCACACAATGTAATATTGATGTCTTTTCGCGGAATAATTGTAGTAATGGAAAAATAAAATATATTAATTATTATGAGCCTGTCTGTACTTTTGTGCTAGTTATCCGGCATGCGGATTACACCTTCTCTGCCCAGTATTTTATTTTAAACTTGTCTAGCTCTACCATATTTTAAACTTGTCTAGCTCTACCATATTTTAAACTTGTCTAGCTCTACCATATTTTAAACTTGTCTAGCTCTACCATATTTTAAACTTGTCTAGC
>Ga0136643_10007060_pt1 | contig 16194 bp, 8 predicted proteins | sample TergutLab28metaG_FD_96883 | JGI IMG/M metagenome (GOLD analysis project Ga0136643, IMG submission 96883) | Labiotermes labralis P1 segment gut microbial communities from Petit-Saut dam, French Guiana - Lab288 P1 (version 3) (version 3) | ecosystem: Host-associated > Arthropoda: Insects >... | reverse complement strand
TCCTGTAAAATGGGTACCGGGTCTTTCCCGGGGGTAAAGTGCGGCCTGGGCGTGCTGCTGACCACTCACCCCCTTCTAGTGCCGCGGTCATGGAAGAGTAGAGCTATACCTTTACCCACCCTCTGGGCCACGCCGGGTCGGTAACGGGATCACTTTACCTTTTTTTTATATTGATCATATACAACACAACAGGGACGCCTCACTTTAAAAAAGGGGATACAAGGTACTTGGTCTCCTGACATGCATTCTATCAAGGCAGCCGCCCTAATATTATGACCACTGAGAGGCAATGAAAAACAGTTAGGTGTGAATGAGAAAAAGTAATGTGTGCCAACTTTTCAGTGCTGCCAATATCACTTTCCAGGCAAATTAAATTCACTTTACTGTACTAATTTCCGTCGTATATGGTGCCGGTATACGCGAAGTAGCAAAAGGCAAGGAAGGAGAGAGAAGACTGTGATTTTATGAGGGAGAACAACAAGGAAAAAGGTAAACGTGTGTGCTATACAAGAGTAAGAGCACAAAGAACTTCCATAATTCGGTGCGGTATAGGGGATTCGAGTAAATCCGTTGAAGTTTATGAGTTGTAAGTCCCCTAACGTTAACATGGCATATAAAAGATACCATACGAGCTAAGCATAAAACACATTACCAAATGAAATGGCACTCGACGTCAGACGTCACTACTGAGGCAGAAGTAACGACGTACAGTTTTCTGCAAACACACGTAACACAAATGACCGTGGTTTTTACCGTGGCACTGAAACATCAAACAAGATGTGTTCCGGTGAATCAATAGAGACAGAAGAGCGTCGTTTGTCCAGCTTCATCAAGCATACATTACGGTATATGCTTATACATCAGAATTAATATAAAAGAAACTTTAATGGCTTGCAAGAATTTACGAATGAATGATCTTATACATATGTAGACTAGAGAGTCATACACAGTATATCATATCACCAGATTTCTATACTTAGTACTCTTCGGTGTACCGTACGTTTAACAACGAGAAACAACGTACATACCTGTAATGTGGTGTATCACATTAGTAACAGTGCTTTTGTATTTATATGACCAATGACGTACGTAAAATTGTAAACGAGACATTTCAAAAATATCTGTGGACACACTAAAACCACTGCATTCTCGTTTAACTGAACAAAGTTTTACGTTAATCCACTGTTTTAAGGGGGGCGGGCACACAACTATGTATGTTGTACTGTACGTCTGTTGTAACTGAATACTGCGTCCCTGTTTATCTACGCATCACTGGTGTGCTAATCAACCGTATTCTCCATTTGTAAGAACTACAGAACACACCATTATTATTATTATTATTATTATTTCGTAGGAACAACCAATTTTTACAGTCAAAATCCCATTCAGTAACACCCACATTTTGCGAACTAGTACACATTCCTTGTATTCATTCTGAAATGCAAGGAATGTAACAAAAATAGGTTCACTATGTAACTTGCAGTGAAATTGAATATAATGGAAGTAGTTTTAGATATATAAATACAACACGTCAGTCGATAACACAACACTTTATATACAAAGACAGATCCAAGAGCCTCTTGGATCTGTCTTTTTGGAGGGCCTGAGGATGACCTTATAAGGTCGAAACATGTCGCCCTGACAAAATATACTATTTTTGTATATAAAGTGTTGTGTTATCGACTGACGTGTTGTATTTACATACGTTACAACACTTCGGGATGGAAAACATTAAAAAAAATAGTTTTAGATAGTTTACTTAAAGAAGAAAATGCTCGTGCTGCTGTAGTTTTGTATGTAAGCAAGTAGTTATAACTAGAAGCAGAGGATCGCAATAGTGGGGGTATGATCGAGTTAGAATAATACTGTCTGTCTCTGAAAAACAATAACAAATCAAATCCTCCGGACAGCCGTGCCGCTTCAGTACATATCATCATCATCATCATCATCATCATATAAACTTAGCATTCGATATATATTTTGCTCTTTCCAGAATTTTGCAAGTTAGTGCGGCAGGAAATTTTAAAAGATTTCAGTTTCAACTTTACCAGTGAAATTTAAATGGACAAATGCCAGTGACACACGGCCAGCTACATACTGTACGAACATGTAAATCTACAAGGCTGAAACCTTCAGTGGGATTTTTGACTTAATCCTACCGGCCGCACTATGTCTGCGGTCTACTCAGCCCTTACCCGAAATGAGTACCGGGGATGATTCCTGGGGTGAAGGCGGCCGGTGCGTAGGGTTGACAACCTAACCACCTTCATATGCCGACTGTCTAGAAATTCTGCGAGCCTAAAACTCCTACAGACCTAAGGGCATGTCTGGGCCTGTAGAGAGATAGCTTTACCTTTATTCCCATATTTCCTGCAGTATTCAGACACAAGGACAAGGATACGAGAAGAAGCAAGTGTTCAGAGGCGGAGGTTAAAACAAATTTCCTCTCACAGAGGAGACAGATTAGCCTTTAGACGCCTAACGTGAACTATAGTTGACGTACCGCACTGTTAACTTCCAAAGTTGCATTTTATATATTTATTCAACAAATATAGGTACTGAATATTTTAAACATGGTATATAATCTCCCTTTCTTTCTCTTAAAAATGCAGTTTGTTTCATAATTCTAACGTATTTGGTTCCTGTATTATTCACATTTTATATACAGGATGTGCCAAAATTAAAAAAATAATTCCGGCGCCAAGAGGTTAGTTCGCTCCTTACCACACTTGCTGTGCTAAACCAGAACATTCTCGTTAACTATGTAACTGTGTCCGATTTTGGTAAACAGGGCGTGTGCTTCGTGATTATTTGACTTTCTGCACGAGGTTAAGATATCACGACTTTCTAAAAATGGACTACTAAAAAGGAAATGTACATAAAAACGTATTCATGGGCATTAAAACACTTAAAAAAAAACTAGGTACCACATCAAAATTCTATGCGCCAGAAGGGCGATATTAAGCAATATAATGAGGTTCCACAAATAACATGGGCCACCGTACAAAATTTAGTCGCCAAGGGTGAATTGGCGCCAGGGACATGTGCGACCCTCATTCAGTGCCTAAAATTGGACGACGTGTCTATTAAAAGGATATATTAGTGCTTCGAAATATGGTTACGAAACGGAAGGATCTAGGAGAATGGATAGAGAGTTCAATCCACGTTCCACAACGATCTGTACAAAAATCTATTCTTAGCAATCAAATGAACAGGAAGAATGAACAGTCGATTCAGAGCAACATTCACCGCAGAAGGAAATGTTTAAGTGAGGATTCCTGAGTGTGGAGTACAACGCGATGTCTTCCGACTGGTGTGATGACGGGAACAATTTAAAGTTGGCTTCACTCGTCCATTCACTTGTTTTTGTTCAAAGCATATGGAGCTGCATCAGCGAACAAATCGGTGCCTATTCACATCCAACTTCTAACATTTAGCAGAACACTGGAAACCACTTTAAAGTTGACGTGAGTTGGAGCAAAGGGTCAACGAGCAGAACAAACTTATGACGTCCCAGAAAACGAATTACTATTAAAGTTTCACACAAGAGACGAACTGAAATTCAAACTTTTATAATTCAACACTTTCATTAAAAATGACAATGCTTCACTGGATAACAAGATTCAAGCTCAAAGACTAATACTTAAATATACTACACACTTTATCTTAGACTAAAAATGATCTAGAATTCTTCTGGAATAATAAGAATTAGCACTTGGAAGAATTTATATCACCTATCGCTCAGTAAAATGGGTCAGTACATATGGCGACGATACGAATTAAATTACACTGCACCCTAATCCATTTCTGTCCATAACATTTCGCCAGAAGGCCATACAAATCCAGACTACGCAGAATTTCCCCCACAAAATGTCAAAAATTCCCACCATCGTAAAGTTTAAAGTTGCTAACATTGTGTAAGACACACACATACAGTTTTGAGCACATGCGTATTTCGTAACCATGTCCGCGATTTCAGTTCCCTAGATCCAGTGCTTCATCAATTACAGCCATCAAACGCAAGTCCGAGTGCGTATTTTTATTCCTCAAAAGCACTACTTTAACAAAATTGCTTTCAATAAGAAACAAAGCCCGCCAGTTTCACAACTGTATATTAGGCGGCGTAATCATCATATCCACCTCAGAAGTTCGTACGATCACACTGTTCATATTACTGACGGTAGAAAGTGAAAAAATACAGAAGAATCAAGAGTTTTCGTGATATTTCGTCAAATTATTCAAAAGGTGTTACAAGAAATAAATATGCAAAGGAAAGACAGCAGTGAAAATATCTTATCCCGTCAGGACCAACGGGTTTTTCTCTTCTTCAAACCGTCCAGACCGCATCTGGGGTCCACCCAGCCTGCTATTTAATGGGTACACGGGCGTGATGTTGACCACTTTGATCCACCCAGCACCCATATTAAGACTTGCACACACACACACACACACACACCGCTACGCGCCTTCGCGTTGTGAACAGTGGCTACATTCCGTTACTTCTGCGACAACATGAGCCCCTTGTTAGACCAGCATTAGCTATTTCAAGAGGTGTTGCACGTAACCGAATGGCAGTCAATATGGATGATTATTTCCTGGGCATTTCTATACTGAAGTACTGAAACGTTTGAGCAATCCGTCTACATATCACGACATTTTACAATGCGGATATTGGGTGTACAACAGCTCAAGCAGATGTTGGCTGCTTACGGCAGAGCCTTGGGTTCAGTCACGGGTGACTACATATGGTGCAGCAAATGGTATCGGAGAAGGTGTCACTCACAGATTCTCCTCTTCTCCTGCTAATCATCATTCCACCAGTGCTTCGTCCTCATCAGTCATTGCTCCTGAAGTGTGCGGTTACCGCTACACGCAGCACATCGGCATTTCCCCTACGTTGGGGGGGGGGGGGCACATCTCTGACCTGGCACTACACCCGTTAGGCAAGAAGGCAGTTAAAGTTTCTTACTAGGCCTCTACAAATTATGATGCAGAAATAAAAATGTGGAAATCTAATAATGAAAAATAAGAAATGTGTCACGCAATATTTAGGCGTGTTCGCGAAACCACTGGTGCCGTGAAAAAGCAATTAAATATCACATATTTTGAGTGTGTTTGATGACTTAGTTATCCGGCATGCAAAGCGCATGTGCCGTGTTATATTGTTATCTGTGGCCTGGCCGGCTCTATCACACTTTTCAATATTATCTCATAAACGAAACCATTCTCGGAAAAATATTATTGAACATAAAATGCGTGTTTTGATTTTCTTTACAACTTTTACCTGAAACATTTCTCATTCTAAGGATAATTCTGCGAGATACTAAGCTAAATGTACGTAGGTACTCACGTAAAATATACGTTATTCTTTTCAGATTTTAATGAAACTTGATGCTGCTCGACACATTTTCGAAAAATAATCAAATATCAAATTTCATGAAAATCCTTCCAGTGGGAGCCGAGTTGTTTCATGTGGCCAGGCGGACAGACAAACAGACATGACGAAGCTAATAGTCGCTTTTCGATTTGCGAAAGCGCCTAAAATAAACTACTGTAAATCTAAGAGTGCAAGATAAGAAAATTCTATGTAACATAACATTGAAGCGCCCTCGTATCTGGCACCTTGGATATTCCTCGGATAGCCACAACACTTAAATCCGCTGTACTTACGCCAATGAAGTCTTTCAGATTTGCTGCATTTATTATAGAACGTTATTACTATTGTTAGGGTCCAATTTTATATTTCTATGAAGAATGCGCTAAGTAATCTTGTAAGGTCGAATAAAACTTGGAATATACTGAGAGGTTAGAAGCATCCATTTTTACCTACGAACTATCCGAAAATATATCACTGGCTCTACTGGATGATACTTAAAGTAGCTTTGCATTGGTACCTTACGTGAAGTAGACACATCATTCAAAAAATAGTATTGATCACAGGTTGTCAGTAAACTAATGGCCTACAGATACGAGTCCTGACAGTTAATCATTTGTCATCCATTCCCGGAGGACCCCATACGTAATCCACTGACTGACCAGGCGGACATCTGCGTTTCCACCCACACAAATTGTGCAACACAAGGCGTGCCGAAATTCTTCCACACCCTGTTTCAAGTAAAAGTGTGGTTTACGTTTAAAAACTAACACGATAAATTAAAACAAATTCCATTTAGGGAGAATTACGGAAATATTACTGTTCTAGCATTATATTAACGCGCGACTATAATTACCAGGAATTTATATCGTCATACATTAGAGTTTTAAAATTTTCCCAATAATAATTACACGCGAAAATTCATAACATGTAACGCATTAACATGCAAGCTTACTCGTGGTATTTCGGTGTTTTATAACCCGTTTCTAACTTAATAACAGAAGGCATTACTGGGATTCCAGATACATTAGCACACATAGGTACAAAAGTGTTCAGGGAACACAACGCTTGCCGCGCAATGGCACAGGAGAAACATGAACACAACAGACAATTTTCACTTCTCTTTACTGTCGCAAAAGTAGTAGGTAAATGTTCCCTTTGTGTTTAAAGTAGATCGTGAAGGGGGTTATACGGATCAGAACGCTTTCTCTTATGTGTTTTTTTGCATGAAGATCTCGAAACGAACGCATGCTGATGAAAAAACGTAACTCTCCTGACGGTTGTGATGATGAAGTACCAACCGTATTCCAAATTCATGGTGAATACATTTCGGAAAGTAAAATAAATTACGGCTCTCTCGCCCAACTGCGTAGTCACAAACTATCTGAAACCGACAATTCCTAACCAATTTTGTTCCTTTGACTTAACCAGACGTCGCTGCCTAAAGAACGAACCAGTATTGTAGAGGCGGTTCTGGGTTCATTATAATTGAATTCTAAAGATCTGATAACGCACGTATCGGATACGTAATCAGAAAAACAAAAACGCGAGTTTAGATCTCAGTGGCAACACCAAATGCACTCGTATACATGTACATACGCCTAGAAACAAATTCATTACATAAAACGCCACACGCAATAACCATAAACAATCAAATAACAAGACGAAGCTAGACAGACGACGAAACAGACGTCCTTTAGACCCCACCGTTTTGTTTGTAATAATTTTCAAACCTCCTCTGCACACTTCACTGAACATTACCAGTTTCATTCACGCGAAGTGAAATTAATGCACCAGAAATTCTCTCTTTTCCATGTGGCGACACAATGATGTAAGGCGTACAGCAAGGATGTGGGGTCTTTCATTAGACCACTTTCAGAAACTGGACGACAAATTAGAGAATATTTTAAAGAATACCTTGCATAATGTTTGCAATTTAGCATCATCCCATGCACTTTCATCATCGCAGCCTGAAGTTGTGCAGAAATCGCTGCAAAAAACAATATTAAAGACTGAAAGTTCCTTTCAGTTCTCGAATGCAGTTGGGGCGAGCAGCACTCATTTCAGACTTAATATATCTCCACGGAAAAAAGTCTGGACCTGTCAATTCCGGGGAAACTTACTGGCCAAAGATCGTCGCCGAACTAAGAAACTAAGCAGTCTGATAATTCACTGTGTTCCTAACATTTCCGGCTACAGAACGGCAGAAAGTGACCTACAAGATAAGAAGTGTACAATTCAATATGGTGCAGCGAACCACAGAGCAAGGAAAGCCTTGACTTCCTCAGCAGAATGCGATTTTTTTTCCCCATTGCTCAACAGTCCTTAGTGGGCTTCACGAACACACTCGGATACACAACACGCCTCTGTACGAGTGATCAACCCGACACAGAAACCTCTACCTGAGAGCACACAACACTCACAAGAGACAGACATCCAGTCTCTTAGCGGGATTCGAAACCGCAACCCCAGCAAGTGAGCTGCCGCAGACCCACGCCTTAGACCCCGTTCTCCGGACTGACAGGTCCAAACGTCTGCCTGTGTGGACATCTCACGTCTACAAAGTGAACGCTAGCCGACAGACTGCACGAAGGACTGCGACAATTAATGGCGATTTATTGCGGCTAGATAGGCAGAACTACATGCAGTGATGACAGAAACGTATGGAACGATGCTAAATTGGAATCATCTTGCTAGCAATCCCACTGCAGGCCTGGACAGGTCCTTAGGGCTCCAGAAGGTTGAGGTTCCCAAAATTTCTAGACAGTCTGCACATGAAGGTGGTAAGGTTGTCGGCCCTACGCACCGGCAGCCTTTTCCCCCAAGGAGATATCCCTGGTACTCATTTATGCTAGAAGTCCAGTCGACCTCAGGGCCGGAAGTGTAAAGTGAATGAAAAATCCCCACGACCCCATCGGGTATTAAACCCCACTTGAACTCAAAATGAGAAATGTTTCAGGCAAAGTTTGTAGTAAAAATGAAAACACACATTTTATGTTCAGTAACTTTTTATTCCGAAAATCGTGTCGTTTGTGAGATAAAGTGGACACTCATTGTAAAGCCGGGCAGGCCACAGATGACAGTATAATATGGCGCATGCGCATTGCACGCTGGATAACTAAGGCTACAAACACACACTGAGGATATGTAATTCTTACTCCTCTTCCATGGCAACAATGGTTGCAGAAAATCGCCTAAATGTTACGCTATATATATTGGCTGTCTTGTTGTAACTAAGATAGTACGTATTTACTGCGCGGTACAAGCTTAATTATTAAATATAAACGAGGTTCATATTCCTTTTAAAAAGGTAATATATATAATGTGTATAGAATATAATATAAAGCTAAATAGTGTACGTAAGCACAACTGTTTTATTACACAAAGTAATTACATAGGCTACATGTTTCGACTATTGTTCAGTCATCTTCAGGCCTATTTTAATAGGTTTAGTCACAAGATGCTATGCACACATTGGGATCCCAGCGTGTTTACACCAATGGTATACATAAAATTAGATCATTTGCAAATATATAATTTTATGTATACCATTGATTTAAACACGCTGGGATCCCAATGTGTGCATAGCATCTTGTGACTAAACCGATTAAAATAGGCCTGAATATGACATTAATAATCGAAACATGTAGCCTATATCGTACTTTGTGTAATAAAACAGTTGTGCTGATAGACACTATTTAGCATTATATTACGTTTCTAGCACATCGTGAAGCCTCCGATCAAAATAATGTGTGGAATAGTTTATAACCCACCTCGACATCGAATGGGTGGAACCTGCGGTAACATTCAGACTCCCGTTCGGGAGATGCCTCCCTCAAATCTCAGCCAGGTAATCGGTAATCCTAAAGGTTTTTTTAGGCCCTAAGTTAAATGCTGAACAGTACCTCCATTAAATCCCGTCTGCTTCATTTAAATTCACCCATTCAACGACTCATCGACCTACAGCCCAACACTATATAGCCCATGTTACTGGGAGTGCCGTACAACAAAGCAAAAAACAATAAACGAATCTGACATTTCTAGCTATCTTGGTTGAACATGGCTAGTTACCGCCATTAAACGGTGGAGTTTACAGTCTTTCGTGTCCACGCCACGAAGGGATATAGAGGGAGCAGAGGTATAGCTCCACAGATTCTTAACCTGATCACTAGATCGAGGTGAGTGGTTATCTTCATTCTCCGGCTGCTTTATCCGCAGGACATGAACGCGGTACCCATCGCATAGGAGGCTTGCTGGGCCTCAGGCGATCTGGATATTTTGAATAAGACAGACATCTCCTGTCGCTGCCGGTATGCGAGCTCTTCACCGTCAAGCCCGTAGCCTAGTTACACTGACTACACTACCCCGGCTCCAGTCAACGGTAATGTAAACGGAAATTTCGCAAGACCGCCAGTTCGGAATTTTAAATTCTACAAAGGGACCATAATAAGGCTTGCCACACACAATGGAGTAAGAGCAAACACGGAGGAAACTGTTTGAATTAAGCATCTGAATAGTCGTGAGGTAGCATGGCGCACAATTTGACAAACAAGGCTGTATTTGATAAACAAGTCCACGGTTATAGTGTACAAGGGTGACTGTAACTCTACTGCGTGCAGAATAAACAGAAATACTGACACGTCCGTTGCACGTGTAAGCTACTTTATTTCGCGATTTAGCACTCCTAAATTTCGCTATGAAATATAACGGACAACATCACCATAATAAACCGTCGCATAAAGATACTGATGGTGGACATATTATCACCTTAATTTTTATGACGCGCAACATAAACACACCGCACTTCAGTCTGATCGACAATACAAACCACCTCTGCTACACACACAGAAAAAGTGGGCTTCATTCTAAACCCCCCTCTTTTATCGCAAAAACGTTTTGTGGGGCTCATATTTCATTTTGGCGTCATATTACTGTTTTTCCAGATTAATCGCACGCGTGCTCTATCAACCATTTCGTTTAAAGGCTTCTCGTTCGTTGCTTACAGTTTAATGACCAGCTTGTTAACGCCCATAGAGTTAAAAGGTGGGAGATGAATTTTATCAAACTAGTGCTAACAGGTCATTCAGAACTCGCTATATGGCCTAGTCACAGTATTTCAAAAACACCACCCAGTAGTTCCCTCGACAATACAAGAAGGGCGTAACGATATGCATAGGTACGATCATTCTGAAAATGAGGTGAAAGCAAGAGGTAACAGTGAAATGCCAATTCAGAGGGTAAATAACGAAACCTTCGTAAACACCGCGTTCATTTATCAACATTTAGAAGGTACACTTCGGACTGTGCTTCATTTTCAACTGAAAGATCTTTCTGAAACGGTTCATTTCTCGGATTGTTAATTCTATGATTGATGATTCGACTTACATTACCGAATTCGTGTTTGATTCGACACTTGGTCATGATGAATAGAATGGTGGGCGATGATTAAGGGAAACATTGGTCAGTGGTACGTAGCGACAGGACAGAAAGACCACTGGGAAGAGCTACGATGGTCTCTTTCGAAAATCACCAGAGGCCAAGCTGGTTATAGATTGGTACTGAGGCCCTTGAAAACATAGCAAAGATCTGCCCTGGCCCATATAAACTAAATGGAGATGATGTAGGACTGGCTGGTGGTTTTGGTACAAGCAGATGAGACAAGGACAGCCGTCTGCTAACAACTGCATGGGAAGTTCTTTGAAGTGCCCCTTAAGAGCTATACCCAGCACTCATATCCGCATATAGAATTATACCTTCATTTCAGGAAAGAGGAAAAGATACCTTGTTCAAACAGACTCCACGTTTTCGGGTCCATGCATACGGACAACTCGTTCAGCAATCAGCGCCCGTGACCCGGCTGTAGGAGGAGGAGATGACGAAAAAGGCAAAGCCCACTCCCCCACAACTCCACTCATTACAAAACGTCGTCGCGTTCCTGAGGAGGATAAGCAAACAGGACCAACCAGAACCAACGACCGAAGAGAGCTGAGCAATAACCCAATCTGGACATCCTAAATTTATTTCCCTTACTTCCTAAAATAGATTAGACCCCTATTATGGGACCAATTTTTATCGCAGCCCACAGAAAGGAGGGCTTCCACTGTTAACCACATTATGGCCGACCTCCACAACACGTCCTTCACCTCTTCACTCTCTTACACCAGTCGCGAACGCCTTTCGCACAGTCCAGTCAGCAATTCGTCCAGGGTATCATCCTACCCCTTCGTGAATTGGGCTTTGACACCAAACGCGACAAGCAGATGACAGCCACGAGTCCCTCACCTGAGAGCCAACGCCCCTCATACACTCGGACAGGAAAAGCGAACTTGTAGCATGCGTGCTCAAAATGAACCGCGGAAAGATTTCCTTGGCATACGGCATTCACTGCTGTCTTAAAATTTTATTTTATTTTATTTCTTTTGCCCGACCAGCGTCTCTATACTGTGAAGAATGTGTGTATATATACACATATCTGAATGAGCAGGGATTGCATATGAATTAACGTTGCCACCACATAATACTGCGAGGGAAACATTTTTGCAAAAAACGGTGGAGGTGGGAAGTGTTAGCTGGAAATTTATCACTGGGTTATCGCTGTGGAATTCGACATCTCAATCCCCAATCAGTATCTCATGGGACACTTCTGTATAGCAGCTTATACCTGGTGGCCTGCAAGGACGTTTTCTCGATATCCTCCATTCCGTAACTCCGCTGATTATAGCAATGATATATTCCAGTCTAGTTGAATAACGAGAGACCAACTTGCTGTCACTTGCTTTATTATTTCTTTATTTACTGCTCAACATGTTTCGGATGTATTAACATCCGAAACATGTTGGGCAGTAAATAAAGAAATAATAAAGCAAGTGACATCAAGTTGGTCTCTCTTTATTCAACTATCAAGATGACGCACGGTCCAATATACATAAGATTCCAGTCTAGATTTCGTTTATTGTTTTGTGGTGGGATAAGCACTAATGGGTCCATTGTTCTTCCCCCGGATAGTAGATAAGTGGATAGGAATCATGCGTAGAAAATCAATTGACAGGTGAATACAATAGTACTCTCAGAAAAATTGATCACACTGGTATTTCCTCCACCAAAAACCCCTCGGTCATTCCCCTGACAACGATTCCGGGGCTCCATGCAGAGAAGCTGGCAACAGACCACGTGAACTATGGCATGGACATGCAGTGCGTAACAATACAAACAGTTGGACACACAACCCCTGAAATGTAGGGAGCAATATTTTAAAAAAAAAATCTTACCTATTGCTCACGAGACACAGGAAAAAGAAATCTACACACACGATATAAATAAAACAGAGAGGCTACGCGTAGTGCCAAAGGGAACAAAATCTGTTTCAAATGAAGATAAAAATTATATTTTAGCGCGGGGTGACTTTGTAAATAAATTACAATCACTTTCCGAAAGCATTGAAACGTAAACTGAACTTGACTGCGGGCTTGTTTGAAAGTGCCTCCAACAACCAACTTCAAAGAACAGTAAACTCAATGGTAATTTCATTGAATGCTCTGTATTACAAAACACACACACACACACACACACAAACACATTGCTACAGCGCCTACAATTACACTTGTTTGTTATTGGCCACGTTTCTGGCTATGTTCTTAAGGAATTAACAGTTTCAGCAGTGACAACACAGAAAGCTGTATATAAACCAGAACATTAGTATACTGCCTACTATTTACAGAAGTCTATTCGCATACTGCCTTGTCTTTAGGCGTGTATGTTCCGTGTACTGCCTAATCTTTGCACAAGTATATTAGTATAGTGCCTAGTTTTTAGACGAATATAATATCTTCATATACTGCGTATATTTAACGGAGTATATTTCCAAACTGCCTACGCTTGACACGAATATATTCGAACACTGTCTAGTCTTCCATTTGGGTTCGGTTCATAACCGACCATTATAAGCAAGCACGAGAATCTTGATGCAGGTAATGTATGGAGGTTCTAACATTACCTTCCAATTATATCCACAATATGGCTTTCTACAGATGAATTATTTTTGGTGAAAAAGACGGTGATCGGCGAAATTTCCTGATTTTACCGTATATTGGACACACTTCAGGAAGGGAGCCAGCAATACATATTTCGATACATTAAGTTCCATAGTATTTACCATATGAGATGCACATCATCTTTACAAGAAATTCTACCACCTGTGCAGTATTGCTGGAATTTCAACACTGCAGCATTTGGAAATCATTTCGAATGCATGACTGCGGCTCCCACGAACTTCTTCACACCCACACAATCTTATGACGCTATATAATCCCAGCAATATACGACATCTCTCACAAATACGCTTAAATTACATTCTTTATTCTAACAGTGAAACGAATTTTGTACCTTATTGTGACCTTCCTTCGTTTAATTTTCCTCGTATTTTGCGTGTCAACTTACGACCTCTCAGCTAAACGTTACTACTCACAGAGTCGTTCAAGCAGGCCAATTGTCTACAGGGGTGATGATAAGTCCTTAACCCGACCAGGATGGAAACAAGCTCGGAAGCATGTCAGGGACGCGCGCGATTACAACATCGAGACGCGAGCTGTCATCAAGTTTATTTTCCCATGGAAGGCAAGGCGCCGAAGGAAATTCACGCCATTCTGACAGAAACATTAGCTTGTTTCCTTCCTGGTCGGCCTAAGGACTTATCAGCACCCCTGTATATCATGCCCACCTTTATGTTGCCTTAAGGGAACAACAACCCTTGGAGACACCGTTCTGCATATGTAGTCATTCTGTAGTCTGTCTTACGACACGTACATAGCCTCTTGCGAAGCAAGTTCTCCACACAGTGCGATCTAGTGATTCCCCTTTCATTTTACAGTACCCTCTCGTTTAAGGTCTTCGAATAGCTGCTTACGTCTTCTTCCTTGTCTTCCCGTCACTTATATCCTTCAATCTACATTTCCTTCAGTAACGTATAATTAGAATACCTTTCCTTCAATAATCTGTTTTAGAAGTCAGTTCACACACAAAATGCGACCAATCCAGTTAGCCTTCCTTCTTTGTATTGTGTGTGTATGAGGACGTGTGTGTCAGGATGTGTGTCAGAAAATAATATTAAACTGCATTATAAATACAGAGGATGTGAATGTAAAACTGGATTCCGCTGGCTCAGGATTAGTACAATAGCTGGTTTTGAGAACAGGCAACGAAAGTTCAATTTCGTATAAACAGCGAGCTTTTTTAACACACTATACAAGCATCAATAGTGCAACGATAACTCAGCACCACGACATCGTGCAATCAATCCACAACATTCTGTAGACGAAGTGAACATTTTATGGTAACCCACCTCCAATAATCAAAGGGTTTCACTTCCTACCACTGCTTTAAATTTTACAGTGTTTTCGATTTTCCACGGAGCCAAGTTTTAATATTCTAATATAAAACATCACTGCGTAAAATTTATGGTGACGTTAATTTCTTCTCTGAAGTGTAATACGTGATGCAAATATCAGTTAAACGAAATGCATAAAATATGAATGCTAATGAAGTTGACGCCAACAAATTCATATGCACAGACTTCAGAAAAGGACATGATACAGCACACTGAGGAACAAACCAATGTACTGCCACAAGCAGGAGGTTCTGAAACACAGACACAATGTGACAAATCAATGACTAGGAAATTTCTTTGGGAGTATACACCCAGCAAGCATCTAGTGCTTGTGTTAAATACAAAAGACAACTAACTTTAATTATTGAATCAGTTAATAGCTATTACCTACTGCCACAATCCGTTATTCCCGCAATGAATTACGCGAGCGCGCCGGGATAGCTCGATCAGTAGCGTGTATGCGCTTTGTGTGGACGACACAGTTTCGCTTCCCGGCAGAAGCACATATTCTTTTCTTCGCCACTGCACACAAAACAGCTCTGTAGTTCACCCAGCCATTTAATGAATCACTGCCGAACGTGCAGCTAACAATTTCGCCTCTAGTTCCTACGTTAACAAAGCGTTTCGCTATGTTTACAGTGTCGTATATTTGAATGGCGCCGTGCCTCTCAATGCACAAAGTTTTAGTGGCCTCAAACCCGCAGCCCATTTAAGATATTCCTGGACAAATGCAAAAATACGTCGGGGGCAATGAACACGTACAGTTCTCCAACGACAGTATGGATCACAGATATAAAATATGTTCGACACAAAATGTGAAATATAACCAGCCTTCCGGCGCGGTCCCTAGTTGACGCGAAAACTACGACAGACTTTAACCGGCCTTCCTCCACCCTCCGGTCAAAACCAAACTAGAGGCCACAAGATGTAAAACATATTTACTACAGTCTCTTCTATCGTTTCCCTTAGCATGACAGGTGTCGTAGGATGTCCCGGTGGATGTAAGTTCTCAATGCGATAAAGTTGTAGTGCTCGGGGAAATGATAAAAGAAACTCTCTGCATTTTCAGCAGTGTCCGAGCGGCTGACGCTGAGGACCGGCAGGTCTGGTAGGTAATCAGAAAAGCAGCAAAGAAGAGAAAGGCTTTGAACTACGGTTGTGGGAGATCCTTAAATCACAGTAGAGGTTGGAAATCTTAGAATTATAAACGCCGTCCCAGTAATGAACACTTGGGTCTCTCTCTCTCTCTCTCTCTCTCTCTCTCTATATATATATATATATATATATATATATATATACACACACACACACACATACACACACACACACACAAAACAAAGACACAATGAAATAATAAAGGTGAGTCCACGCTTGTAACGTTACCGCGTAACGTAACAACGAATCGTGACAGTGTGAACGGGGCTCGTGACCGAGTAAC
>Ga0136643_10007059_pt1 | contig 16194 bp, 9 predicted proteins | sample TergutLab28metaG_FD_96883 | JGI IMG/M metagenome (GOLD analysis project Ga0136643, IMG submission 96883) | Labiotermes labralis P1 segment gut microbial communities from Petit-Saut dam, French Guiana - Lab288 P1 (version 3) (version 3) | ecosystem: Host-associated > Arthropoda: Insects >... | reverse complement strand
TGCGTATTGGACCGTGCATCATCTTGATATTTGAATAAAGGTAGACCAACTTGATGACACTTGCTTTATTATGTCAATTTACTGCTCAACATGTTTCGGATGTTAATACATCCATCTTCAGGATCTTGTGACTACTTGGTGCGTTATTGTGTAGGCTGTAATGTGCTGTAATGATAAAGCACATTACACATATCATTACAGCACATTACAGTCTACACAATAACGCACCAAGTAGTCGCAAGCTCCTGAAGATGGATGTATTAACATCCGAAACATGTGGAGCAGTAAATTGACATAATAAAGCAAGTGTCATCAAGTTGGTCTACCTTTATTCAAAAATTCTGGATCTGTCTACAGAGGCCATCAGATGAAGGAAGCAGTAGGTCTGACCTACTGCTGACCATTTCGATTACACGGTCCCATAACTGAGAAGACCACAATTTAGAAGCTTACTATTATGCATTTTTCATGCATTGTTTCACTTTGTTACAAAATCTTAATCACACATGTCTGGCAGTACATAGTCATGCTATTTTACATTATACTTTGAGCTGAGCAGAAATGTGTCGCAGGAAATATAATGAAAAATAGTAAGGTATATTGTCTAATAAGTGTATGTAGTTGTTTTGTAATATTTTGGAAGTTGTATTTTTTAGGAGATGTGGTTATGGTATGGTAGGAGGCTGCTTTACCGATGTCGTGCTACATAGTTCGAAAAACTACCACCAGGAGAATTCCACAGTGATGTCTTGGGCGCGTGGGGCGCAGTAATTTTATTTTGCCACGGAGTTTCCAATCTGTACGAGTGGCAATCTGTGATGTGATCCATGTTTATACTTCGTTGCGTGGCAGAGTGTTTATAAACGGTAGGAATGTTGCTTATATGTTTATTTCGTAAAAAGACGATGTGTGCGTTTGATTGAAACAAGTTTTTTTTTATAACGCCCAGTGATGTCCGCAAATTGTTATTTAAGTGGGTCATTTAATTGTTAATACTGATATGTTTTAGGAACTGTTGGGAATATCTGTCTTCAAAACCCCTCGAATTTTAGGTTAAATCACGGTTACACTACTTGTCCCCTGTGGCTGTTGACTGTAGTTCACTGCGAGGATAAAGTTTGGTCAGGTATTTTTTGAGTTCTTCGAATTTTAGTCTAAATTACGGTTAGAGGTCTTGTTCTGTGTGGCTGTTAACCGTAGTAAACTTCAACTTCTATTTTAATAGTATTCCAAAACATACAGATACAAGAGTTCATCCACTGGATGTAGGAACAATCAGAAATAAGTAAGTCGGCTTCATGTAACAGAAGAGAGTCTAAGATAGCATAATTTATATAAAATAGTACAAATTTAGAACAGAATTTCAAATTGAAATAAGTAAATACAGTAGTTACAGAATCACAAATAAAACTTCACATAAATTAAAGTATAATGTGCAAACGTATAAGCTAATATAGAAAAATATAAGCTAAATAAATACATACTAATGGTGATTTAAAATTTAAAAATTAATGAAGTAAAAGAATGATGGATAATGAATAAGTACAGAAAAATTTAATATAATTGTAGAATGTAAGAAGGCAGGATAATATGAACACAATAGAAGTGAAATTTTACTGTTTGTTAAAAAAAATCGGCCAAACTGTGCAATGAACATGTATGAAGAAAGTGCTTTGGAGCAATTTTAAACTTATTAGGCTTGCGCTGGAGATTTCCTTAATTGCCTTGGGAAGACTGTTACAGATTTTGATGCCTGAATAATAAACTCCCATCTTATATTTGGACAGAGGTATCTGAGGCAAGTGTAAATCATTTCTTTGTCCGCTATTATTGTTATGATGTACACCGTTTGATACAAATAATCCCTATTAGAAACAACGAACAATAATAAAGAGAATATGTACTGTAATGAGAGTGGTAATATTTAATTCCTTGAATAATTCTCAGCAAGACTCCCTATACCCACATCCCATTATTATCCTAATTACTCTTTTCTCCATTTTAAAAATTAAAGAACTATGTGATGAGTTTCCCAATAATATTATGCCATAAGACATAATTGAGTGACAAGGGAAGTGATAAATGATCTTTAGAGTAGTAATAGACAAATATGGTGTAATACTTCGAATTGAGTAACGTGTGGAGCTTACTTCTTTTGACAATGAATCAGTATGATTTATCCATGTTAGTGAATGATCAGTAGTAATAGATTGCTAAATAGCACACTGTGAGGAAAAAGGTTGGACGGGCATATTATGGAGGATCATCGTTAAATTCTTATGATGATAACCTGAACCCCTGAAAGTTACTGACTTACAATGTGTTTATTGTATTGTAGTGCATATAAATGTGCTGTTTTTAGTATAGTTGAACTCTTATCATCTTAATTTTTCTTTCAGGCCTGTAACAGTTCATGCATTTCTCAGCTCAATCAGTAACGTTTTACGGATACAAGATTTTGGTATGATCCATCTTCAGGAAAATGTGAATCTTAAAGGCTATATGTTGATATTTGTAAGATAATATTTTTATTATTTCATGTTAGTGAATCAGCTGAAACATTGATCCTAGGCCTTGAAATGTTTCACTTTATTCATCTTGAATGTCAACACCTACTCTTTAGCCTTGAGCATAGTTAAACGAGGTTTTCTTTGTGTAAAATGGTGTGTACGGTGAATGTGACTGGTAATTTCCCACAGTTCCAAGTCTACACTTTTTATTTTGTTATTTAAGGTGTTTAAAGTTTTTTAAACTGTACATTTTAGGATTTAAAATTTTTGTTACGTGTGATTGGTAGTTCAAAATATCGCATGGTCATGCGAAAAATCGGCCTTCACTTCAGTGGTAGATGTTCAATTCACAACATTTCTTTTGCAGTAAAGAGTGGTAATTTAAGTGACATTTGGACATATGTTAGGTGCAGAATATCATAAGTTTTGTCACATGTGGCTTTTGATAAATGGGAGAGGGTGTTGTGCTTATGGTCAGTGTGTGAGTTTCAGTGTTTTAATTTTCCTTTGTGAAGAAGATTACAGCATAAAAATTTTAAAACGCTACACGCTACTGCATGTGTATCTTACAACTGCCATATGTTTTTTTATTTTAACTTTTCTTTTCTTTGTGTATTTCTTGGTAGCAAACCAAATTGTTGTATCTTAGGTTAGAATTCAAGAGAAAGGTAAAGCAAAAGAGTAAACTTGATTTTCATGTTATGTGGACATATATAGCAAACTGCACTAATGAATGTTCAGCTCCTTTGACCATAAACTATAAGATCATTAATAAGAGAAGAAAAATGTATTCAAATAATATACATCTAATGACATTTATTTAATATCACACCCATGCGTGAATGTGAATGTGGGAAATATATATTGTACTCAGACTTATTCCGCTGGTTCGATTCCAGCTGGTGTCATTGGAATTTTTCATTGACATAAAATCCTTCCGATCGCATTGTGGCCCTGGGGTCGACTCAGCCTGTAACAGAAATGAGTACCAGGAGTATTTCCAGGGGGTAAAGGCAGCCGGTGCATAAGGCTGACAACCTACCGCCGTCCTGTGCCATTGTCATGAAATCTGGGAACCTATACTTCCTGGAACCCTCTGGGCCACTCCAGGCCTGTAACGGGGCTGCTTTACCTTTACTAAGACTTATTCTTTTCTAAAAATTTTGTAGTTATAACAGGAGGATGTGGTTGAGAGAGAAAGAGACTTAAGTGATGGAGACATTTGTAGCAGTAGTTCCATATGAAGGAAAATGTGACAGCCATTTTGTCTCACAATGATATGACAAATGTCTGTATTCACTGTCAGTGAAATTATAAAAATTTTTCATTGACTTAGTTCTCGTAATGCATACAGTAAAGTAGTTACAAATTTTTGAAATAGATGACCGAATATCAAAGTCAGTGTCCATTCCAAGTTGAAAATGAGAACTTCAGAAAGTATTGGGCTGTTATCTGATAACCAAGGTGCTTTAAATAGGCTGTAGAGGCCAGTTGAAATGTGATGGCACACACGCAAAAACCAGATTTCGTCTTTCGGCAAAGCTGACAAGTCCATTTAAATTTGCGGGGGCATCAGTTCAGTCGAATACTGGCAGCTGTGTTGTGCGCATCAGCGGTAGTAATGCTGGATACACCATGTTCCGAGGTAGTGTGAAGGGTACTGGCTGCCCACTGCATTTGCCAGTTTCCCCTTCACTTCCCCCCCCCATGCATTACCGTGTGCCATCACATTTCAACTGGAGTCCACCAACAACAGCACACTACTGCAGGTTTCTTGGAAGTACATGTAGCATTGTCATGGTTATAATAATAATAATAATAACAATAATAACAACAACAACAATAATAATAATAGGAATTCGAGTGGAGTATTTACATATGTTCTGTTATTCTCACAATGAAAATTGTTTTAGCATGTAATATAGGCCTGTCTTGTGTTTCAGCCTTCAGTATCAGTTGGCAATGCTGGTCAGCTTGCTGTGGATTTGCTTATAACTAAAATTAAACCACAGAAATGTGGATTGATATGGCATTCTGCCATTTTGCCGATGGTTGGAGGAGATCCCTACAATTCCAGTCAAGCAGCTTTGACAACAAGTGCTGAATGTATGTATGAGACATAAATCACTGCAGTAATTTGTAGCGCAGGGTGGGGTAAGAGAATTTTTGTTTGTAGCTACAGGTTTACAGTTCTCACACAATCTGTGCACATTGTCAGTATGCTTCGTATTTGAATTTTGATGCAGTTTGTTATTGGAGGTGTATGTCTTGGAGAAGGATGTGTGGGGAGCAGTTTCATCAGAAACACTGGAACCTTTGTACCAGCCTATGTGTTGTCATAACCTAGAAGTGAAGGGAGCAGTTTCTTCAGAAACACTGGAACCTATGTACCAGCCAGCATGTTACCATAACCTAGAAGTGAAAGGAGCAGTTTCATCAGAAATACTGGTACCCTATATACCAGCCTATGTGTTGTCATAACCTAGAAGTGTCCAAAGAAGTGTTCTGGGATATGATCCTGTACAGCTCTGTTATTTTTAGTGTAGTTAATTGTGTTCATGTGTAACAGAAATTGGTGAGCTTGAAAACTGAAATATCAGTCTTTGTATTCATTATGTGTGAAATTTTAACCAGTGGTTCCTTCTGTAAAATGAACTAACCTACAAGGGTCAGTCAAAAATTAATGTCAGTAAGGTGGTGTCGTGCAGCGCTCCTACAGTCTTGTGAAAACGTGTGCTGTGTGAAGTGAGTAAATTTTGTTTGATATGTCAACCTGTATGTGGGAATCTCTGATCTGTTGTAAGTGTGATTTAGTGGTGTTAGTTTTTATTTGTTATTTGAAGGTGCTCTAAATAATGTATTCATTTACTACAAACAACACAACTTCATGAAATTCCAGGTTGCACCTGGACAGAATGTACAACAGTTGTACAAAGGATTGCATAGAGCTTGTGGTGATAGGATGTGTACATAGTACTGTTGCTAGATGGGTGAGTGTGTTTTGAGGTGGGAAGGAAAGTGGCAAACAAAACAGGTGCTGGCCGGACATCCTATTACAGCAATTTTTGCATTTCATGTGAGAAGGCATTGTTGGGTATGAACATGTGCAGAACCATCAAGTGAGATTGGTATTGGTTTACCTACCAGCCAGAAAATGTAATGCAGAGTCTGAAAGTATCAAAATATATGCTCATTGGCTACCAAATTGTCTGTCAGAGATACACTTGTACAACATGTGGAAACTGCCGGACTGTGTTTGAGTTTTTATGGATGTGAATGTGAAACCTTCCTTTGCTGGTAAACGTAAAGGTAAAGTGTTCCCGTTACAGGCCCGGTGTGGCCCAGAGGGTGGGTAGAGGTATAGCTCTATTCTTCCATGACCACGGCACTAGAAGGGGGTGAGTGGTAAGCAGCATGCCCCGGCCGCACTTTACCCCCGGGAAAGACCCGGTACCCATTTTACAGGAGGCTGGGTGGGCCCCAGGGCTGGTCTGGATGGGCAGAAAATCTCGTTCTTACCGGGATTCAATCCTGGACCGTCCAGGCCATAGTCAGTCGCTATACCGACTTATCTACCCGGCCCACCCATCCTTTGCTGGATCTTTACAAATTATGAGATATGGGCCCATTCATATGAACCTGACCTGAAGGTCAGACAGTGATGTGAATGGTGTCACCAGTGATCACCACATCTGTGGAAATATCAATAGGAAAAGGGTCAGCTGGAAGCCGTATTCAATGTGGATTATGATTACAAGGGCGTTCGTTTTGCACATGCTATTGTTCCTGGCATGGCAGTAAACATTACTTGCTGTCTCATTGGCAGGACAGTGACTGATCGGTTTAAAAGATGGAATTTTAAAGTTCTGGAACATTCACTGTACTCAACCAAATACAAGACTGTGTGAATCTGACCTCTCTTAGATGGTGAAAGTATCATTGTGTGGCATCTGCTGTGGAACCTGGAAGGGGGCTCATTTACAAGGGACTTTGAGAGATGGATGAAGGAGGGCACTAGAAATGGAGCGTCTTTCCCTGTGGGAGCTCTGTGAGGGGAAGCTGGAGGGGGGGTTCTTTACTGGGGACCCTGAAGGTTATGTAGAGAAAGGCACTGGAGACAGGCATCTCTCTCCATAGGAGCCCTGCTGGGGAACCTGGAAGGGGGCTCATATACCGGGGACCTTAAAAAAAGAATGGAGAGCTCTGGAAATGGAACATTTCTAACTGTAGGAGCTCTATGAGGGGAACCTGGAGGGAGGGTTCCTTTACTGGGGACCCTGAAAGATATGTTAAGTAAGGCTCTGGAAATGGGTGTCTGTTTTCATAGGGGCCCCATTTTGGGGAATATGGGGGGACATTCTTTTGCAAGGGTCTTCGAGGAGGTGTGAAATTTCTTTATTAGGAGAACTTTTATGAGGAATTAGAGACATGTAAAAGAAGGCTCTGGAAATGGGGCATCTCTTATTAAATTAATTTGGGTCTCGTTTTTTGGATCCAGATTAAGTTAAGAGCCTAATACTGGGGGCAATCTGGAACTTCTGTAAAGGACCAGGGCACCCATGACTTGGCATCTGAGTATGGGGCATAAAGGGCCTGTTTTAAGGCCTAGGTGCATTGGGACTGAAAGGGCTCGAACCCAATTACTACTGTAACTGTAACTGTAACGTGGCATCGTCTTCAGGGCAAGATTTGAGATTGTGAGTGTAGTCACAATATAGCTTGCAATAAGTGATACATCAGTGAGAGGTACTGCAGAGGTTGTCAGGCATCTACAACTGTGACAGGTTGTCTGCAGTGTAGCAGGAGGATATGTTTAATGTTTGCAAAGAGACTGATTTTAGAAAATACATTTTTTTTCCCTGTTTTGGATCAGTGTTGCTGTAAATGTTAGAATGATCTTTGTACATGCATTTTTTGGTTTAAATCTTAATATCTCATTCACTATTTGAAATATGTTACTTAGGAACACATTATTTTAAATGTCCTGTGACGTGTACCAGATTTCCCTTGACTGCCATTTTCAGGCTGCAAGTAGAAATTGATGCTTAACATCTCTTTAATTGTTTTCTCTGACGTTTAGTATTAAAGATGTCTTTATTTTTAACGCGTTTAGTTTGCACTGTGCCTTGTGTTATGAAATGAATTTCCCTGTACAAAGATTGTTATTCTATAACATGTCTGATAAAGCAGACACTTTATTTACAGCAAATGATGTAAGATAGTTTCTTGTGATCTTCAGATCAGGGAAATAATCCTGTTGTTTTCTGGCTCAGGCACATACAGATAAAAATACTTTATTTTCTCTGAAGTTGTAGTTTGATATACAGTCCAAGAACTGAAATAATTGTGCAATAGTTTTTTTCTAAATGTATGGTTGTTATCACAGACTAAATATGCAATAATTTTGTTGGAATCAGAGATTTTAGTCTGTTGTGTTTTTCTATCTAACTTGGTGCTTATGTAAGGCACACATGCCACTGTTTAAAGAACCTGATAATAGAAATGTTATGTCTTGATTTTTATTTCTTTTTGTTCTGTCATGTTTAAACAAATGAAATTAAGTCCTTGAACACTTCTTCAAATGGCATCCTGATACTCCTAACAGCTACAGTGGTAGTATGTCATGACTCTTCATTGATTACCCACATAATGTCTTAATTTTCCTTCTTCTCTGGTGTTTATCAATAAGGAAAATGTACTGTTTGTTTAAAATACAAAAGAGCATGTGGCTGCTGTATGCTTGCTTCAGACTGAAATATCAAACTAGTATATACAGGAGCAATCTGGAAAAGTCTCAGATATGACAGATTTTTCAGGCAACAGATTTGAACATTGTATTCTTTCTTTTGGGTGATTCCCTGGCATCTGAATTTTATATGCCTGTGTTTTGGAACACACTGTCTGTTCTGAAACATTCGTACATAAAATTCAGATGCCGGGGAATAACCCAAAAGAAAGAATACAACATTTATGACACCGCACAATCTTAATAACTAGATAAACACAACTTTTCTAGATAGGTAATGTAAATTGACATCATATTTTTAACAATTCTAACAACCAGACAAACATAACCTTATAGATACAACAACTAATCAGCAATTTATACGATTTTATGACTAGATAGACTAAGCAAACATAAATGTAAATGGACATAGTACCTTTCTAATAAGTTTAATAACTGGATAAACATAACCTCTACATGACATAGCATGTTTGTAGTAATACACAGTAATCACACCCGAAAAATTCACACATAAATTTTACTACTATGTGCTCATATTTATAGAATTGTATTTTAGTAATTTTAGACCACTCACTTGTTTCACTGTGATGATACCAGAGGCTGTGTAATGCAATTGTTACCTCCTCATGATGAGCACATGTGCTTGAAACATGTAGAGGCATGAAATAAACTTATTGTAAAACAAAAAATGTTGTGCATCAAGTTGGTTAATTACTGAGATAAATATACAACAGAGTTGAACATGTCTTGGAAAAAGTATTAATTGATGGTCATTTAAACTCTGTAGTGTTTGTATGAAGGGTCAGATTATGTTATGTATTTTTGATAAATGTTACGACATCTCTGGTGTTCACTTTCACTCTTCTACGTATACTTTCAAGTTGTAACTGAGCTACTCTTGTTTTCAGTGTTCTATTCAGAACAATGGAAGTTGGTGATCTGCCAGATACGTTCACCTATCATGCAGGTATGTAGCATATTGTGATTGAGGTAAACCACTGATTTTAAGTTCTTGTAGTGACTGCCTCAAATTGAGGGAAGAGTGAAATCAGGAAAATGAAATATGTGCTCTAAAAATGTCGATTGCCATATGAGAAGATTTTGGTACATCATTAAAAAAAAAAATGAATTTGAACATTTTTCCAATAATATGCATATACATATTTACATTTTTAATATATGTAAATTGGAAACAACTCTGTCACAGTATGTTTACAAAGTGATATCACTCATGACACCATGATAACTGGATATGCACGTCGGATATCCTCTTGCATTTTAAACCCCCCCAAAAAAAGATAATAATTTAGTGATGTCCCATATTAAGAAGTGGGCTGGGTAGCATAGTTGGTATAGTGACTGGCTACTGGCTGGACGGTCTGGGGATCGAATTCCGGTGGGGACAAGATTTTCTGCACCTGTCCAGACCAGCCCTGGGGCCCACCCAGCCTCCTGTACAATGGGTACTGGGTCTTTCCCAGGGGTAAAGAGCGGCCGGGGTGTGATGCTGACCCCTCACCCCTTCTAGTGCCGTGGTCAAGAAAGAGTAGAACTATACCTCTACTCCCCCTATGGGCTATATGGCCTGTACAGAGCCTCAGTGCCTGTACAAGGGTGCACTTTACCTTTTTCCTTTACGATTGTAAGAAATGTGAGGAAGTTAAGCATTCAGCAGTATTTATTTATTTACCAGTCAGTAATGTTGCATGTGCTTTCTTCTTATCTTCAGCTCTCTATTTGTGTAGTTCATTTTTAAGTTGGTTGCACATTTTAATATTACTGTCCTTTGTGTCAGTTGGCACATGTGCTGTGTGGCCAATTCTATTGCTTGCAGTGCATCAAAATGTGTTCCTTTATCTTCTGCTACTTCTGCTTCTTTTGAGTCTTCTTCTGGCATGATCAACTGCTGGTCCAAAACCTGATGGCCACTGTGGACTCTACAATCCTCAACAGAACTCTCACAAATAATGTAATTCTCAAACTGCACTCCAAGGGGCTGCAAACTGTGCCAGTCATTTTGTTCATCTTCACTAAGTTCATTGCATTGTTATCATTGCTGCCAACATGGTCAAGTTGAGAACAACATTTTGTAAAACAGTTCTTGTTAGCAGGCAGGGTTACCAACTTTCAGGCTTCTACTACAGAACACACAGCGGACAGCACGTCTGACTGCATGCATGAAGCGTCTTGGAGCAGTCCACCATCTATAATAAGCAACAGTCTTTTCAAAATTACTGCTTTCTGTATTTGCATTTGAATGTATTGATGATTACCAATTCTAAAAGCTGTGGCTGGTTGGTACAGTTAGCTTGAAAAACACAACCCTTATATTTCTGAGAAATGTGTTCTTTGAGTGAGCAGTACACAGAGCAATGACAGAAGAAGTTTTCGATTTTTGTCATCCATGTTCTTGTCTAACTGTGTAAGGTAATCTTCAGGTATCAAGGTACTTATGCAGGGATTTTTATTGCAATCATATTTTGTGGGAAGTTTTGTGACATTCCTAACAGCATCATGCATTTCTGTATTTGCCCATTAAAAGTGTGGCAGTTTACCACTACCATCAGCATTACATGCAAGGAAAACTGTAATACACTGGTTGTGTTCCATCATAGAAGGAGTCTTCACAGAAAGTAAGGGTTTTACTGGGTAGTAGATCTGTCTCATTGGCTTTGTATATGTCAGTTGGGTCATGTTCTTTAATCACAAATCCAGCCAATTGAACCTGTATATCTGTATACCCTCAAACAAGCATTGACTTTCAAGGCCTTCACCCTGATGATACTGCCATCTGTGGAAATGTTGCTTGCCCATGCTTGCTTGATCCATGCAGCCAGAACAGATTCCAAATCCTCCAGCTGTTAGTATTTTGATTATTTCTGCTGCCACTGCTTCGTGAAGGGCTGCCTCTGACTGTAACTTCTCTCACAGTTTTCCACGGTTGTGTTTAGTGTGGACACTGGAAGTCCTTGCTGCAATGCCAGGGCATTATGTGCTCCAGTTGTGCTAAAATATCTATTTATTACTTATCTGAAATAATTTCCACTTTATTTCATCCATATTTCCACCCTTTGCTGTGAAATACTCAGTCAGCATTATAATGGGTCTTTAAAACTGGTTACATGTTCCCTGTTTGTGGCTAACACACAAAGTACTATTCATTACTACAAGGTGGTACTTACCATTCTGCCTTGTACAGCCGAACATTACTGATTATGGTCACTGAATTCAGTTTTTATGCATATTTGTACTGAACCTACTGCCATGTATACAGAAGCAGTTTTAACTTTGTAACATTTGATAACTAAAGAATAAAAAACCAACCAGATGCCACTTGTTATTTTATTGCACTTCTTATAGGCTCAACATGTTTCGAGCATTACTATGCCCATCATCAGGAGCTCGTAACTTTGATGTTGATTACCACATAGGTTGTATCGTTCTTGGTTTGCTGTATGTTGGAGGTAAGGTGCAGTTAGGCTGGAGTAGTGTCTGGGCTTCTGGCTCAAGCACAACACAAGTTGTGCTTCAACCTGCAGCCCAGACACTAATCCAGCCTAACCACACCTAGTCTCCAACATACAGCAAACCAAGAACGAAACGACTGATGTGATAGTCAACATCATAGTCGTGAGCTCCTGATGATGGGCATAGTAATGCCCGAAACATGTTGAGCCTATAAGAAGTACAATAAAATAATAAGTGGCATCTAGTTGGTTTTTTTTTCCTTCAGTTATCACAATGATGCACGGTCCAATAAACATCAGATATGCAACATTTACTGTTGAACAGTAACATGGAGATGTCACCAGCTGTGCTGTCTGATGTCGTTTTTGTTTAATGCTTTTATTGTTTACATTTATATTCTCTTGGCTCTAATAAAAATTATGAGAACGTAACTTTGGGTTGTAATATTAGGTAAATTCTATGAACAGAACTAAGAAAGTGAAGTGTAAATTCCTGGAAATCATGAAGTTGGGGAAATGTAAAATCCATTGAAATATAACTTTTTTCTTATGCGCACGTGGCCGGAACCTTAACAAAGGTGCACAAAATAGCAGAAAATGCACAGATGCCAGAAATAAAAATTAGTCTGTTTTATTGTTTACAGTAACGGGTCACACAGGACCCTTCATGATGTTTATATATATATGTTTTCAGACGGGGAGACATTGAGTAAACAGAGATGTCAAAAGCTGTGTCATCATGCATAAAAAATGCACAGTAAGGTGTGTAACAGTTTCAAAGAAAAGACTTCCTGCAACTTTGTAACCTGTTGGTAATGCTGTATTACCAAGAGGTTGTGCTGTTGTATATATAGGAAGCAGCTGTGTTTCTGAAAACAGTCCTACATCTTTCAGTGATTACTGCTATCCACATTTTTTAAATCTTTCTACCCTAAAGAGGAACATACTCTGTGGATGTTAAAGGATAGAGTGTTGGGGAGGATATTTAGGCCTAAGAGGTAGTATGTAGCAGGAGACAGGAGATAATTGCATAATGGGATATATGCTTTGTAGTCCATATGGGAATGAAGAGAAATGCATTAAGGAATTTGGTAAGAAAATCTGAAGGAAAGAGACCACTTTGAAGGCTTAGTCATGGATTGGAAGATAGTGTTAATTAAAATGGATTGTAAAGGAATAGGATGGCATTGTGTGGATTGGGTTTGTTTGAATGAGGACAAGGACATGTGGTGGTCTCTTGTGAACATGGTAATGCACCTTCATGTTCCAAGAAGTGAAGGAATTTCTTGACTAGCTGGGGAAGTAGCATCTTTTGTAGGACTGTGCTACATGGTGCTAGTTAATTAGTTCACACTTGGAGGTTTGACCTTGGGAAGCTAAGGGAACCTAACTTATCCAAATGCTGTCAACCTTTGTAACTGTATCAGTGTGACATAGTGACTGTGTTCAACAGACGTGCACTGCAGAACTCATTAAAGAGACAGCACATAAACAGCAAATCATTTTAATCACAGTGGAAGTAAAAATAAGGTCCAAATTTATTGGTAGTACAGCTACGAAGGGAGCACGTGGTGGTGCGGTTGGTTGAGGCATTGTGCTACAAGTCGGAATGTCGTAGGTTTGATTCCCAATGGTATCATTGGAATTTTTCATTTATATAATCCTTCTGGCTGCAGTTTGTCCCTACAGTTGACTTGGCCTCTAATAAAAATGAGTGCCAGGGATATTTTCTGTGGGGTAAAGGCGGCTGGTGTGCAGGGCTGACAACCTTACCACCTTCATGTGCTGATTGTCTTGAAATGTGAGATCCTCAGTCTCCTGGAACCCTCAGGGTCTGTACAGGGATTGCTTTACCTTTTACAGGTAATAATGAAGTGACATCGCAAACGTATGCATATTGTTTCAGGTACCACATTTTTAGAGAATGATTGAATAATCCCTAGGAGTGAACACGAAATATATCCATAAGTGCCAGTCTGTAAGGATTTTAGTCTGCTTTAAAGCAGCCAGGCTAATCTTGGGGCACTTTGTCTTTGGGCAAAATGGCTGGTTTATGATGCTGACTACTCAATGGCTGTCTAGCACTATGTTTAAGAATGCGTGGAGCCTTGCTTTCATGGTGTGCCCGTTTTTTCATGCTGTAAATAGTACAGAATCAATAAAATCTGAGAAAGCATTACAAGCTGTGCTGTAAAACGACTAGTATCATAGTTAACCAGTAGTCAGATATAGATTGCTGGGGTGACCAGATGTCACTGAAGTTGATGGGCTATTGCATAGCTTTGTGTTATTACCAGGAATGACTTCCCATTTATCACGCTTTTGTATTTTGTACTTGTCAGGGCTGGACAAATATGACATGAATCTAGGTATCAGCTGCACAATACATTAACTAAATTTTTTTGTTCTGTGAAATTATGTTTTAATGAATAAGAAATTTAAACATCTCGTAGTTGCACTTGTTTGTATTTTGTGTGTGTGGGGGTGTTTGCATGTGGGTGTGTGTGTGTGTGTATGTTTTTCTTATTTATTTACATTCAGCATGCTCCATTACATGGTAATACTACATGCTTTACAGTTACATATTCACAATACAGTTACATATATTTACACTTATGTACAATTTCTTTCATTTTCTATAGTTACGGCAGGTTTAATTTCGGTTTTCTAATCTAGTACTTATTGCTTTTTTATCTTGAATCTACTGAATTATTAACTAATGAACTTATTAGCTAAACAAACTAACTGAAGTACAATATATATATATATATATATATATATTTTTTTCAATAAATGGCTTATAATGCGCTAAAGTCTATTGATCTTACAAACTTCGTGAACGTCCTGATGTGGTTTCTTGTGAGTTGTTGAAATGGAGGCAGCCAGGTGTCAACTGTTCAGACTATGGCATTTTGTAGGATCCTTCTCTCATTTTCTAGTTGTGTGCAGTTCAAAATTATACAGTTAATTGTCTGTTCTTCTTTTAGTCCACAAGGGCACGTTGAATTGGGAATAATCTTGAATCTATGGAGGTACGATCTGGTTAAATCATGACCCATTACCATAGCCGTAAATTCAGCTGAGATAGGTATCTTGGTCTTCACTCTCTCTTTTATGTATGGGAAGAATAATTGACTTACTGCTCCTTTTGTAGAGCTTGTCCACTGCTCCTGCCATTTTGTTATTTCCTTCTCCTTCCCTTCCATATTTATAATCTCTCTTGGTATTTTATCATACGCTAATTCTCCTATGTCATCCGTTGCTACCTTCTTGGCCGGACGGTCTGCCATTTCATTTCCTTGTATTCCAACGTGTGCCTTCACCCAGGTAACAAGCACCGTCCACTTTTGGTCCTCCAGCCTCTTTATTTCCTTTCTTATATTCGCTATTAGTATGTAGTGTTTGTTTCTATTCTGCAGTCTGTCCAGTGTCACTTTGCTGTCTGTGTCACTTTGCTGTCTGTGTTAACCAATACTATCTTTTCTGCGTCTTCTGCTAACTGTAAATTTTGAATTTGTTCCAGTGCCCTTAGGATTGCTACCTGTTCTGCCTGATTATTAGACCACCTCTCATGTAGTTTGTACTTAGACTGATGAAGAACTATGTCATCCTTAATTATGACTGCAGCAGCTCCTACCTTTCCTCCAATTTTGCTGCCATCCATGAATATATTTATTACATTATGTGGTATCTTTGTAGGTGCCCTATTAAGAGGTATTTCTGCAGGGTGGGGCCAATATCTCACGTCCAGAGGCGCATCATACTCGATGTTGTTATGAGTTGCCTTATAAGTTTGTACCTTTTCTTCTACAGCAAGCCGGATTAGGCGAACTCCTACCAGTACGCATGATGCTTCATATGACAGTGTTCTGAATGCCTTGGCTATTTTGATATTCATCATTCTTTGCACTCGCTGATATTTCCTCAAGTTGTTTTGTTTTCGTTAAGGCTTTCTCCCACACCAGTGCCCCAAATGTCAATATTGGTTCTATTGCACCATTGTATATAACCTTCAGTGCTTGATGCCACAAACCCCATTTGAGTTTATCTTATTTTGCTAACATGTTTATAATAGGAGTGCATTTCCCTGTAATGTAGTCTACATGTCTATCGAAACTAAATCTGCTGTCAAAATAAATTCCTAAGTATTTTAGTTCAGATACTTGCTCCAGGCATTTGATGTTTAGATAATTGTTTAGTTTTCTATTATCTCCTGATGTTTTCGTTGTCACCAATAAGACGTTAGACATGTTTTCATTAAAATGCATTTTGTTCTCCCTGACCCAGTTCTCAATTTTTTTCAAGTCCTGGTTAGCATAGTTCTCTGCATCCAGGGCGCTTTTCCCTCGGGTTAGTACCAGTAGGTCGTCTGCGAAGGCAATTACCCTGGTGTGGTGATAGAAGTCCATATTAAGCAGCGAGTTGTAAAGTATATTCCAAAACCCGGGACCACTAAAAGGACCTTGGGGGC
>Ga0136643_10007058_pt1 | contig 16196 bp, 9 predicted proteins | sample TergutLab28metaG_FD_96883 | JGI IMG/M metagenome (GOLD analysis project Ga0136643, IMG submission 96883) | Labiotermes labralis P1 segment gut microbial communities from Petit-Saut dam, French Guiana - Lab288 P1 (version 3) (version 3) | ecosystem: Host-associated > Arthropoda: Insects >... | reverse complement strand
GTACTAGATGCTGTATAATACAATTTTGACCTCCTGATGACGAGCACATAGTGCTCGAAACATGTAGAGGCATATAATAAACTTATTATACAACAAGAATTTGTGCATTAAGTTAGTTAATTACTAAGATCTGCTGTAAAGATTGTAAGAAACGCATGTGTCTGAACTATCACTTCTCAATTACCTGACTGTTGCAACTTAATCCTCCTGAATAGCACGGTTCAAGGTAGAATAAGATGGTGTCGTAATACGGTACACCTTATATCTTAAGGTGGGTCCAAACTTGTAACGTTACCGCGTAAAGTAACACCGTATCGTGACAGTGTGAACGGGGATCGTGACCGCGTAACATATCAAAAGTTGGTTACGCGGTCACGTTACGGGCTTGTTCGGTGCGCTGTCGGTATTTGGCCGTCACATCAAAGGGATGATACGGTTACGGCCGGAGCAAGTGTGGACGTGCAGCATCACGCTGCACGTCCACACTTGCTGTCACGATACGGTGTTACGTTACGCGGTAACGTTACAAGTGTGGACCCACCTTGAAGGGATTAAGGTCACAGTTCAAGGTAATTTCATGACTTAAGAGTGAGATAGCTGCTTTCGGAATTCTGTTGGACAGAGAACACTGTTCAAAAACTTATTGACTAGATTATATCAGCAATCGCTAAGTACTTTCCGTCTGATTTCTCCCAGAAAGCACGCACTATGTTTCTTTTATGTCTTTCGCCTTGACTTCCACGATCTTAATACTTTGTTCGCATTATTTCTTTTTTCTTAAACGTTGGAATGAAAACAGCTTTTGTGTACTCACATAAATCAACAGTTCAAGACGCAGTTTTATGCACATTGTTCTTTATGTATTTTATTAGGTAAGCGTAGATTTGTGTGATATGTCACTGGTGTTAAATTCCCTACTGTTAAAGTGGTCTTTAACTTGGGTCACGGACAATCCCATTACTGGTGGTACTGCTGTTAGTACCCAGATCACGAATGCATTCCGTGGATTACGACAGCTCGCATTGAACCATTTCTTCACATAGGATAGCATGTCGACAATTACTCACGCAGGCACAAGGCAATACTTTTTCTACCTACACGCACTATTCAAAGTTTTTGCATGTCGCTGTAAAGGATAATCTTACATTCAAGCGCACACAACCATAGTCTGCTTTCTTGTCTTGATCAGGCTGGGGTTTTCATTTATTACATGGTGTCTCTCAAGAGTATTATCTCGCGCAGGCTGTTCTGAATCGGACCTATTTAGCTACTTTTCACTCTCACTGTCAACTTGAACATCTCAAACGTCGTCAAATGGCAGTGTATTCAAATAAGTCGTTACCGTTCAGTTGGCGACACTGTGGACATAAGTATCGCACATCTAGAAAAACAGGGATGAAATTAAACAACACCAACTGTCTCTATCAATATTTACTTTTGTCGTTGTTTCGGAAGAGATCATCTAGATTGGCTTTACTGCCACTACACGTTAGCAACTGCTTTAGCTACTGTATATGCCATATTAACCATGATACTGTAAAAATGGTTTCATTGTTGAGGCCTGCTGTTTTATGTGCCCATTATTTAGCATCTTTTATACACAACGTTGCGTTCAGAATTTTCGAGTGGAGACATTTTCGTTGTGTTGAATATAAGCTAAAATATAATATGAAATATATATATTAGTTATAAACATCTTCATATTTTATTAGATTATATTAGATTATAATTGCAACTACAGGTTTCGGCCCAATTGTAGGGCCATCTTCAGGTCGATTTAAACAAAATTCAACCTGAAGATGGCTGGACTAATACTAGTCCTGCCACCGACCATCTCGACACAGGTTTTTCTTGGTTTCCCTGTGTCTATAAGCAAATGCTGAGATGGTTCCCAAGACTCAAAGTTGCCACTACATGCTTCTCATGTAGTCCTCCCGACTTAAATCTAGTAGTAACCAATTTCATGTTTTGTTTACATGTAAAATAACCACTGCCACCGGGTAAAAACCCAATTTCAGTAAATAAATGAATATAAATATTTTTTATTTTATATTTTAGATTGCATTCAGAAATTCATTGTATTAATGTTATTAGATGCCCATTTAAAAACCGGACATCTTTTTTTTGTGATTCTTCTTAGTTTTAATTGAATGCCATGTCATTTGAAGTGGGACTTTCACTGTTTGCGTGTTGTCTGTATGTTTGTTTCTCTTTCCTTTTTTATCTTTTTCGTCGAGTTATTGCTGCGTTTTCCTTCTTCCTGAAGGGAAGCAAATGCTATTACTCCTATTGTGTTACGCCACTTTCTTCTAATTGTTTATATGGTAGTTATGCCTTCAGAACCTTGAGGCAAACAAAGTAATGCTGAAAAATGTCAGTTCCTACCTCACAAAGAAAAGCTACAATTTCCATTACACATACCAGACAATTAATGAAGGGAACTAATCGCTGTTTATGCCGATCCCAGTGGTCGCGCCGTCTGTGGCGTGGGTCTGCGGCCACTTGTTTGCTGGTATCACGGGTTTGAATCTCGGCGGAGGCATGGATGTCTGTCCCTTGCGAATGTTGTGTTGTCAGATAGAAGTTATTGCGACAGAGCAGTCCTACCGAGTGTGATATGTCTGAGTGTGATCGTTAAGCCTCGGTAATGAGGAGGCCCTGGCTCACTAGGGAGTTTTGCGCCATGGGAGAAAAATTCCCTCCTTACGTTGAGGATCATACGAAACACATAAATGCATTCTGTGATCAAATACCCGCTTTTTTATGGAGCTAAAGGCATATAATACTTTCACCGAGTTACGCCTATTGTTTCAAGGGCTAACCAGTGACAGGATTCGAAGGTTTAATTTACATAACTGAGCATTAATAAGCGGTCTAGTGGTAAACAGTCCGGCTTCATATTCGAAACGTGTCGGTTTCAATTCTCATCCCAGTTACCGGCTCTCCTGCCATCTTCTTCTTCTTCGTCTTTCTCAGTCTCTCCAAAAATATAGTGGGTTATTACGTCAAATTAGGCCGCAGGCATTTTGTATTACATCCGTACCGTTTTATTATTCACCAGCCATCCTATCACGCCATATATACATCTGCATACATAAGTTGCATTCCCTGGACTGGAGAGTGAGCCAGACGACAGGGGGTTTTGCAACAAGCAGTTCGTACAGCATACAAACACGCTATGTTATATCGCAAATGTTGTCAGACTGGCGAATCCTAGCGTATAATTTGGGTTGTTAACGTCGTTAAACAATAAATAGAATATGGAATTCTTAGGATACTTTTAGTTTTCTGTTGAATTAAGTTTAATGTCTTTTTTTTTTAATGATTTGGAAACGCAACGCTCCCTCATAATGAAAATAAATTTTCCCAACAAAATTTCTTGGCCGTGCAGTTGGAGCATCGTACCAACAGATTTTTCGAGAACAGGTCAATCTGTGTCTTTTACACTTTCTTAAAATATTCCAAGCAGAAGACAATTGCCTTCTACTAATAAAACTATCAAGCCTGCTTGTGTATCATAACACTGTTTTTGTTACGTTTATGTACAATAAAGGGGGGGGGGGCGCAGTAGCACAGTGGTTAAGGCGCTGTGCTACAAATCGGAAGGTCGCTGGCTCGATCCCAGCTAGTGTCAGTGGATTCTTCATTCACATAAAATCCCTCCGATCGCACTATGGCCCTGGGGCCGACTCAGTCTCTAATATAAATGAGTACCAGGAGCATTTCCTGGCGGTAAAGGCGGTCGGTGCTTAAGGCTGACAACCTTACCACCATCCTGTGCTGTTGTCACGAAATCTGGGAACCTTAACTTCCTAAGAACCCTCTGGGCCTGTCCAGGCCCCTAATGAGACTGCTTTACGTTTTTATGTACAATAAAGACCAGTTTCTGCCGCTGTTAGACACGATACAATGGCTTCATAACTCAGAGCGTCCTTTAATTCGGATTACACATGCGATGGAATATTGTCCTAAGGACAGGCAATGTCTGGTTATATCAGGTTTATTAAATTCACATTTTATTTTTTCGGTAAATTAACCCTCCACAGTCATAATTAACTATTTTTACCACGCGCTGTAATATTAAGAAACTTTGCATTTGTGCGCACAGTGCTTGAGAGTAATGTGCGTGTCTTCCAATGAGTAGACCAATCGATTATTTCCACAAACATCAGTTGCCATTTGGGCTTTAAATTTACTTTGTACTTCTTGTGAGTTACGAAATAGACGTTATGCACGGAGTGACTATGAATTGGCCGACTCTTTGGCAGGGCTGTGCACTGATTTCTTTTCAGATTCCCAAGCGCATTATCTATCAGTATACTCGCGTAGACGTTTTGCATTCTGCTGGTCTGTTCTTCCCGAAATCCAAGTAGAAACAGGTTGATAGGAATGTCGAAGTTCGGCTTCTCTCAACAGAAAATTACAGGTTCTGTGCATTTGAGGTAAATGTCAGTTCTTAGAGGATGAACATTGGCGCAAACTTAAATTGTGACGACAAGGAAGCTTTCAATTTTAGTCATTACCGTGCTTTCACTCTCTAATACAGAACTAACCAAATGCTTCTTTTGTACTTATAATCTGATCAACATGTTTCGGGCACTTATATTCCCATCACCAGGAGCTCGAGACTATACTTATGTTATTGCCGCATATAGTGTGTGATGCCTTTGTTGCTGGTGGTCGGATGTTAGGAACAGAGCAGCAGGCTATGCGTCCGGGATATGAAGGAAATTGTGCGACTCCATGAGTCGCACAATTTCCCTTATACCGAAACATGTTGAGCAGATTATAAGTGCAACAAAGCATTCAGTAGCATCTAGTTGGTTTTCTTCTCTACGCTTAGTGAACTAGCCCTTTAATACTTAATACAGTCTTATTCTGGACCAACGAAGAAATGTAATATTTCATGTTCTTAGGTTGCCGAGCCAAGTGTTCGTGCGGTCTAAGGCGTAAATCTGCAGACGCTCGCTTGCTGGGATTGTGGGTTCGAATCTCGCCAGGGGCATGGAAGTTATTGTCTTGTGAATGTTGTGTTTTGCCAGTCAGAGGTCTCTGGTACGGGCCGATCCTTCGCCTAAAGGATTCCAACCTAATGTGTGTGTGTGAGATTGAGTATGATCAGGTGCAACATTAACTCACTAAACCTCAATGAGTAGGTAGAAGAGATCAGATTTAGAAAGAAAGAAAAAATGTGTACAGCTGCAGTGTCAGTCAGATACAATTCTGCCGTGAACAGATGAAATAGCCTCAAGGATGTGACTACGTACAAAAGTTCGGATTTGTAAAAGTTGCTTACGTGGAAAGTTGAGAATGAAATCTTTAAAGATCAGAGAACGTGACTAACCTTGTCAGAACTGTAGCACTGCCTCTAGACTTTATCCATGATAACTGCTCTTAGTATCTTCGTATGATTACAACGTCACGTTTTGGTGTACTTTATTATTATTATTATTATTAATGCTACGCACCAAAATATACTTCATGCGAAATCGTAATTTTTCACTGGGATTAGAGTAGTTGCACTACGGAATGATTTGCATTACAGCTTCCAGTATTTTCTTATTTAGAGTACGTTTTCATTTAAATGCTTCTTAATGTAATTTCATTCGTGCTTGTAGAAAGTTATGCCTTTTTTAAAGAATAGAAACTTTTCAGGCATTTTCAGTAATGTCGGAAAGCGAACAAGTGCAAGCGGTATGTACATGTGCGTGCTAGTGCAGTGCTGAGCTGTGAAGTTACTTCGCAGTTTGTGCACAGTGTTACAGCCGACTCTCCGTGCCTCACCTGAGAAGGCTCAACGTCACCAGCTGACCTGTTGACCTCATACTATTACATTCATATATTCGGAGTTGGTAGGTCAGCTCACCGCACCTTCTCTTGTCCCTTGTCTTCGCGACTGTTTCCTACGTGTGTGTACCAGCAACAGAACCTGCACTGAGCTTTCGTATTGTGCGCGCTTCGTTAGTGATCTGAGGGGTTGTGTGAGGGTGGAGGCGGAGGTTACCTTGTGTTGGCACAGCGCGGTACCATGGACTCGTCTGCGCCATCTCCGTCGCGACGATCCACCAATACTACGTCACAAGACGCCTGCCAATATGAACTGACACTCAACGAAACCTCAAGAAGCAGATGATTTCATATAATAGTCAAAAGGGCTATTGTGCAGGGCAGAAACACAATTGGGTGTGCAGTTTATTTTGTTATTTGTACCTCAGACATTTCTTACTTCTGCAGATCGCTTGAAGCAGCTGTATTGTGCAGTATGTAAGGGACAAAGTGTCTTCACAGAAGCGTAGGTTTAAGGTCGCATTTCTTTTTCCACGAAATGTAAAACTAAGGCTGTCATCGATCAGTCAGGGATTTGTAAATAGGTAACATTTTGATGTTTTAAATATGGGGTTTACAGGATGCGTAATTTATTAAGAAACCCGTTAAATTGCGTTACGTCAACAACAGATTCGTTGTTAATACCTTACTTATTCCAATTTATGTTATTTTATAAGTATAGTGATTTTAAACCTACCTGTAGCTCAATTGTTACTGCTTAGATGTACGACTTGTATATCTGAATATCGGAAGGGAAGAGACCGAATCTTAACTAATAAGGCATCAATAAATTAGATCTTAAACACATAGGGTGCCATTTTGTGGGCTGGATTCAGATAGTTAAGTAAACTCTTGCGAAAATATCACGGAAGTTACAGACCAATTACCAGCTGAACGAGTACACTTTTCTAATGAAATTTTCTGCTGTGAGCGATTGGTTACTATCGTTATGTGGTGTGTTGAAGAAACCCGAAGTTTAGTACGTAGATTCGAAATCATTTAAATGTAAATTATAGGAGGATATGAGAAAACTTTGGGAAATTTAAGCATAAGTTTGGATCTTCGGCGACTTTTTTATTGCTGCAGGATTTTAGAAATAGTCTTGCTTGTCTCAGAAGATGTAAGACTCGTAGAAAGATGTGTAAAATGTCTTGCATGAAATTTCAAAATCCTTTCGGCATTTATAGATTTGTTTCATTCATAGAGATGGACCGGTGCGGCCTCAAAAGATGCTCCCCGTAAGGACGCCAACGCGCGTAATAGAGACACTTCTAACATGTAAACCGGCATGATTGAAGGGATTCCTCAAATTCCCCTCGAAGATTTAATGCAGAGTAATCAACCACCGAAGGATTGTGCATTCCATCCAGTGCTAATTCAAAAGAGTTTTTGTGATTAGTGCTAACCAGTGGCGCATAACGCTAGCTTGCTTTAGGACGCAAAGTAAGGACAAAAACCTAGGGCATGCCTGCACATGAAACCCGAAATCTCCATTTTGACGAACAGGATGCTAAAATGTGTGTTTATCAGGAACAATATTCCACACAGGAACAAAGGCTTTATCCACACTACACGGAATTATCTCACTACAGTTTTTCCTAGCTAGTCCCACTGGCCGCTCGCCTGCTGAGATTGTGGGTTCGAATCCCACCGGGGGCATTGATGTCTGTCTGTTGTGAATGTTGTGTGTTGTCATGTAGAGGTCTCTGCGACGAGCTGATCACTCGTCCAGAGGAGTCCTACCGACTGTGATGTGTCGCTGGGCATGATCTATAAACCTCGTAAATGAGGAGGCCATGGCCCACTGGGGGCTGTCACACCAAAAACAAACATATATATATATATGTGTGTGTGTGTGTGTGTGTGTGTGTGTGTTAAGCTCAAAGATCGAAATCGCTCATTGAGCGGAAAAAAGACCACAAAGCATTGTGGCATTAGAGAAACAGCTACAACGCGAAATTTCGTGTTGTGGCTGTTTTTAAACAACCGCAACGCGTTGTTGCATGTGAAGATATGCCGTGATGCGAAAGTCGTGTTGTGGCTGTTAAAGGAAATGACCACAACGAGTTCGAACTTCATGAAAATACCACAAACCACCGAGGAAGTGGCCTATCAGCTAATCGACATCTTTTATATGTTCGGTGCCCCATTCATACTGCAGAGCGACAATGGCTGCGAATTTGCGAACAAAATAATACAAAACTTGGCTGATATGTGGCTAGGAATGAAGGTCGTGCATGGAAAGCAGAGACGTTCTCAAAGTCAAGGATCAGTTGAAAGATCCAACCAAGATGTTCGAGACATGCTGGTTACTTGGATGTCCGACAACAACACGAAAACCTGGTCTGAAGTACTTCGGTTTATCCAAAGCAAGAAACACCGAGCTCTGCATTCAGCCATCAAGACAAGCCCTTATGAGGCTACGTTTGGAACGGCGCAGAGCATCCGACTTGGGAATTCTCTGCTCGCTGAAGACATGAAATGTACTCTTCAGTTGAAACTGAAGAACTGGAGCAGCTGTTTAATGCAAGAATGAATAATGGTCGAGACAAGGAAGATAGGGGAGTGTCCAACCAACGGGGTAGAAAAGATGAAGATGAAAATCAAACCAATGACATTTCAGAAGAAACAGTAGGGAAGAAAGACAACAAAAAAGTTTACTGTGTGATTTGTGAGAAGGAGTCATTAGGCGCTCACAAGTGTTCAGTGTGTGACCAGTTTGTTCATGCTATTTGTGGAAGTTACAGAGAAGACAGTGAGGGTTTCGGACTGGAAGTCACTTGCAACCTCTGTGTAAGGAAGAATCGAATAAAAAATGAGCGAGAAGGTTCAAAATCTAGTCAGGAACAACAAGTTCAAAAAATGGTTTCTCTCTCCAACTCAAGACTTCCAGTAGTCGATACTGGGTCAAACGTTGTGGTCAGGGTGCCTGACCTTGATCGAGGACGTCTAGCCCCCAGAAATGTCCCAGCAGTTGTCGTTGATGTCAGCTCTTCTGGGCTTTATCTTTTGGGCACGAAGGAAGGCCTACTTGAGCGGCTGTATGCTCGCAATGAATTCACAACTGCCGACAACAACTTCATCGAGGCACGCGATGTGGCCTGAAGTTCATTATCTCTTCGGTTAGCCTCAATGATAACGTCTGGAAGTAAGCAGGGATCTGTAAGCTGCCATTGTAAGAGGTACTGCATCGATAAAAAGCTCAAATGTCGTTCGATAAATATAAAGTGTAAATCTAAGTGCCATTCTAACAGCTCCTGAAAAAGTAAATGATACCGTATAATCCCCCGGCACTAAATGTAAGGTAAATATAAATTCTATCTTCTTCTATAAGAAGTTAACAACTTCGCTTTCCTGACTGAAACTTTCAGTGCTTCTGTCTAGCTTGCCCGTTGACAGCAGTTAAAGTACGGCACTGTGAACCCTTCCATGTTCATCACTCTAATATACACTTGTCTAACGTCTCTGCTCACCAGGTGCCCAAGTAACAGCTGCACCTTCTGATCAACGTAGCTTACTCAGCACAGTTCGCTGGCAGCATAGGTGCTTGCAGCCATCACACAAGGCTGCTCGTCTCAACTAAGCCAGATTAATCGAAGTGGTGAATATGCAGTGGTTGTCTAGAGTCTGTTAAAAAGGTAAAGTTTTCCCATTACAGGTCCGGTGTGGCCCAGAGGGTGGGTAGAGGTATAGCTCTACTCTTCCATGACCGCGGAACTAGAAGGGGGTGAGTGGTTAGCAGTAAGCTCTGGCCGCACTTTACCCCCGGGAAAGACACGGCACCCATTTTACAGGAGGCTGGGTGGGCCCCAGGGTCGGTCTGGATGGGCGGAAAATCTCGTCCCCACCGGGATTCGGTCGCGGACCGTCCAGCCCGTAGTCAGTCGCTATACCGACTGAGCTACCCGGCCCACTGTCTAGAGTCTGTTACTTTACATTAAGTTGGACATGTCCATGATGTACATACTGACATTCTTTGAACTTCTGTAAGTTGTTTCTGCCTCAGTCATTAGTAACAGATATGTGAGTCATTCTTTGCTATTACTTTTGGAAGGTCGCTATCTGATTGTTAGTAACATTACTTACTCTTAAGGAGATCCCGGATTCAAATCCCAAATTGGGCACAAGATATCCTGAAAGACAATTTGGTTATTTTTCTCCGTGGCCCCAGACAATTCCTGGACAGTACACAATTTTGTCACAACCGCCCCTTCCACATCCTTCAAAATCCTTCAGTCACTAACCATCCTAATCTTATAGCTACTGACTGTTAATATATATATATATATATATACACTCCGTACCTTAGTGTAAATAGAATTCTTCTCCCTTTTGAGAACGCAACGGTTACTTCTGCGTAGGAAAGAAGAGGTGTTTAATTTGAGAAGTACATAAAACACACAGAGATGCTGTGTGGATAAGATAAAGACATGATTGTTCTTCCACTGAAGGGGTAACAGGAGCTTTGTTTTGAGAGCGTGTGGGAAAACAGAAGAGAGTCAAATCCTGGAGAGGCAAGACATACCTCTTCCTTACGAAATGGCGTCGGTAAGTGTAGTGTCATTCTGCGTGCTAATGTAACAGTATACAATGTCGATAACCCTGGTCTATCTTTCGAGTGTTTAGCCTGAAGTTTTATTGTCGGGATGACGTGACTGCAAATCTCAGACCAATGGCCGACTGAGATTTCTGGAAGATGTCTTCAGTTTTTTCAGACAAACTTTATATCTAAAGGTATATCGACTTCTTTCCTTACCCCAATTTCAGTTCATCGTTCACAATTACGACCTCTTATCAAACGGTCGAACGTTTTGCTAATTATTTGCTGGCATGAAAACCCTTGATGGGCCAGGACCTCCTCGTTATCAAGACTGCAAAATCACACTCGTTTAGACACACCACACTCGGTAGGACTCCTGGACGAGTGATCAGTCCGACGCAGAGACCTCTGCCTGACAGCATATAACACGCTTGACAGACACACATCCATGCCCCTGGTGGGATTCGAACCAGCATCCCCAGCAAGCGAGCGGCCGGAGACCCACGTTTTGGATATCGTGGCCCCTGGGCTCGAACGCTGTATTACTATATATTGTAGCGTGAAAAACAGTTACATAAATCAGAAATTAATGAACATTATTTAGGATAAAATGGCTGAATACAAGAACACGTAATAAAAGAAATGATTGATTTACACTATATTTTTAGCTACTTATTCCATACAATTCATCCATTCAAATTAACTTCATCTACTCACTGTAGGCCGGCAGTTATGCGTAAAAAGAAGTCTGCGGCATGGCTGTCTGCTTTATACTTGACAGTCAGTTGTGTGGAGAATGTTGAAGGAGCCTATGAATGAATAATTTTATTTACTCATGAGAAAATTGAATAACCTTGACTGAAAATGTAGAGCCAAAATTCACGGAAAACTGTTCATGAAGAGAAAGCGTGTATCATTTGAAGTAATGAACTAGCTTGTAGGCGTGTTTCATTGTTCGAGTGATGCTGTTACTAATTTCGTCTGTGTGTCATTGGGCCACAGCTGTCCAGTTCAAAATCTTCCTGTTCAGTAACACACAGTAGGCTTCTCAGAAACCTGAAGTCAAGAACCCTGTTACAGAATTACGTCAGAAAGCAAACTTACAGCTGTGAATATTGTACAAACACTGTAATAAAACACTACGACAAGGAGAACGTTCTGGATGATGTCCGTCATCCAGCTTGTTTATATTTGATGTGTGCTGGACCGTGCATCGTTGTGATAACTGAGGAATAAGAACCAACTCGATGCTATTTATTGTTTTATTGTACTTACGATATGCTCAATATGTTTCGGGCACTACTATGCCCATCATCAGGAGCTCGCGACTATAGTGCTGATTACCACAAAGGCAGTCTGGTTCTTGGGTTGCTGTTGGTTGGAAGTTACGTGCGGGTAGGCTAGAGTAGATCACTACAGCCCTGAGCTCCTGATGACGGGCATAGTAGTGCCCGAAACATGTTGAGCCTATCATAATTATAATAATAAAAAAGTAGCATGTAGTTGGTTTTTATTCTTCAGTTAACTTGTTTATATCTTTAAGTAGAGTAACAATTCAGTGCCTATGTTACAGAGACAGAACTCCATATCCATTTAAGGGACAACAAATTAATACTGCTTAGGGCAGTGTTTAGTGTTTCCTGTGAAAATCAATCGAAATTAATACTATGTGGACAGACATTAATACTATGTGGACAGACATTAATACTATGTGGACAGACATTAATACTATGTGGACAGACATTCTTAATGTTGCAGCAGATGGTATAGTTTGTTAATATTGGGATTTTAAATTTTAAACCTACCAATTTTTTTATTTTGCAGGTTTGATTTTTTTAATGAATCTTGCTTTTAGGCACTACGGACTATTGATACAATTGCAATGGTTCTTGAAATACTTGCATGTGCAATTTATTTCATAGTCACGTAATTGGCTGGTATATTACTCTACTTTTTTGACGTCAAGCTTTCTACTTCTATGACATTATTATCCGTAGGATTTCCAGTTTTGAAACATTATTTTACACTGTCAATGTGTTGCAGAAATCAACAAAATTTAAATCATCCGGTAACACAGTTGGGCTATTTTTAAATGCTCATAAATACTTACTCGTGATAAGTCCCTTTGCTAACATATATATTGACATAATGTGTTGGCCTTATTGACATAATGTGTTGGCCTTAACTTCAGTGAATTCACTTTGCTAATGTGTAGTAATACGTAAATATAGTAGACTAATACTGAAATAATGAACAATCCCGTTGATTAATTGGAACATGAATGTATAGTGTTAGACGATTAGGCTGGTAAATAATCGAACGTTGGGCTGCTTGTCTAGATGTGGGGCCACCGCTGCTAGAAAAAGATTAGCTAGACTATAAGTCTATAAGTAGTCTATTTCTTGGAGGAAAGACAATATTACACTTCAGGACATATCTCGAAACACATAACTTCCTACAACAAGAAAACAAGGTGATAGTTGAGTCTATATCTGACTATTGAAACATTTTGTCGAATGAAAGTTTTATACCTTGTATGAAGGCTTATGAAGTTATCTCAGTGGAAATAATTTCTACCAGAACGTAACTGCATTAGGTTATTTTTTTGAAAATCATTCACCAAACGCACAAAGTTTTTCCAGTTCTATGAAGTCTACGTTTTTTCTTTAATTTGCATCATTTGTCCAGCCCTTAGCTATTGTCTGATCAGACGATGTCACTAAGTCCTTTTCGAATTTTCTATTAAATGAGAAATTGTAAAGAAGTAAATTTAGAAAAATATAAGCACCAAAATGCATGCCGATCTAATTGAAACGTACAGATTACATGTATGTAGGTCTACGTAGTAGCTTCAAAATATTCCCGGAATCACTTTCTTTCTGAGAAAAAAAGAGCTGTATTATCATTTAAGCTACATTTTCTTCAAAATAATCCCACTTTTCAAGCGTACACTTCTGTCAGCAAACGTAAAGTGCTGGAAGCAGTCCTGGAAGCCATTTTGTAAAAGTCTTTTCAGCTTTTCCTTCGCATTCTTAATGATGGCAGTAGCAGGAAAAAGCGCCATACCTTCAGTGCTGATTTAGTTAGTGGGAACTGGCAAATATCAGCTGGAACCAGATCAGAAAAGTATGGGGGATACTCTAGCGCTGTCAGATTTTTTTTTGCTAAGAAATCCTGGACCGAAATCGACCGGTGTGCTGGAGCATTGTCGTAAAGGATAAACCAACTGTTGGCTCTGCATCACCAAAACGACAAAGGATGTCACTGTACATTTCTATATTCACAGCAGTAATTTCTGTAAACTGTAACAGCGAATTCCGGGAAAAGTATGAAGCTACTACTTACGTATGTACTTGAGCTGGGATGTTTCATTTAGTAGAGTGACTAGGCGAAGGGCTGGATAACTGAAGAACCGTGGTGCAATTTTCGGAAACAGGCAAGAAACTCATTTGTTTCCCAGAACGTACAAACTGAATCTGGAATCCACATTAGATGGGTATTGGAAGTTTGATATTTGTGTGACCGTGCATCACTGATACAATCGTATAAACAGCCAACTAGATGTAACAATAACTAATTTTATTGATAATTACAATCAGCTCAGCATGTTTCGGGCGATAATTATCGCCCGAAACATGCTGAGCTGATTGTAATTATCAATAAAATTAGTTATTATTACATCTAGTTGGCTGTTTATATTATTGTATGGGTATTGTAGAGTCTTCGTCTGAGGCTAAAACGTTCAGTGTTTGAAAAGGAGCAGTCCCATCCACATAGTGGTAAGATTAACAATGAGTGGAACAATTGTTCCATTTCCTTGTTTATTTTCGTGACGTGTACAGGCACAAATTTCAGTTTGTGAGTATTCTACTTTACTAAAGCTGTTCAGATTTTAAAGTGATATTTAGATCTTTGTATCTTCCAACTGGACTGCCGGCAACATCTTTATGGGTCTACGAAGATATCTGATATTTTTCCGAAGTGTGGCGAAATTGATATATTTGACAACGATAGTGAGAAACGAGAACTGCAATCAAGAAGGTTTTGAAAGAAATATTTATTCGGGAAAACTTGCAAATTTCGATAAATATCTGTGAATGCTTATTAGGCGGTGGAAGAAACCCCGTAAATAAAATTTGGAACAAATTTATAAAGCTGAATACGTGGCTACATTAAAAAATCTGCCCACGTCGCATCTTAGTCAGCAGTATTCCATGACTAAACACCACTTCCAAGAAGATTATTCCTTCTATTGGAGCTAATATTCACCCACATATTCCAAATATTTTTTCAGCCTTTAATAAAAAAATTATTCTGTACCGCGTTCATAGAAATCCATCTCTATAGTTTAAACTGTCCCATACACATCAGTAACACCTCACCAAAACAGACTTCTTTAAGACCCAATTTTCTTCATGCCTCAACAGTTCCTAGTGGACCAGGGCCTCCTTATTGTCAGGGCTTTACGATCACACTCATTTAGACACACCACATTCGTTAGGACTCCCCTGGACGAATGATCGGCCTGACGCAGAAACCTGTACTTTACAATACACTTTATTCGCCACAGACAGGACAGGCACACATTGCCCCGGAGGGATTTTAACCCTCAATCCCAGCAAGCCATTTGGATCAGCTAAGATCAGTTTCAGTATACTCTTTCCTTCATCTCCTACTTCTCTCCAGTAGAGTTAAAATTTACTTTCGAAGTTTTAAGTGCAAGTTGTTGTGATGCAGACTTAACTGTTGAGTCCGGAATGGTAGGTCAGGGCTTCCCTTTGCTTCTGCATTTGTGACTGCTTTACGAAGTTTTTCCCAAACAGTAAATTTCCGTAGTTTTCAAAAAGGTATTACTATCACTATTTATTGGCTGATTTATTTTTTAAACTTTTTTTGTCCGTATGTTCCGAAGCCATTATAAATTTGTCAATTTTTTTCTAGTACGATCTCCTATATAAAAGTCGAAATGCACATTTAAAAAAAATTGCACGAGTCATTAATAATGCAAGGTAATGAAAAGAATTTTGATGTTTTGTTGATCGGGCATCTCAGTATAATCTTAGTAATTAACCAACTTAATGCACAAAATCTTTTTTTATAATAAGTTATTATATGCCTCTACATGTTTTGAGCACTGTTGTGCTCATCCTCAGGAGGTCAAAATTTTATTATACAGCATCTGTTATCGTTACACTCTGTAGGTGTCGTCTCGTGCACAGGTCCTCTCTCAACCTGCGCACCGGACGGTCATCTACAGAGTGTGACGATACCAGATGCAGTATAATACAATTTTGACCTTCTGATGATAAGCACAGTAGTGCTCGAAACGTATAGAGGCATATATTAAACTTATTATAGAACAAGATTTTGTGCATTAAGTTGGTTAATTACTAAGATTAATGAGAAGAAGTAATGTGGCGCAATTCACACTTGTTTGGAGCAAAAGATTTTAAAACAACTTACCTATGTTTATTTTCATAATTTTTAAAATAATCTAATTTTCATTTACATAAACGTGAGCTATTTTGTCTTTTCTCAGTTTACATAAAACCTCGATGCTGCACCGACACATATCTGTGCACATTATGAAGCAACTTTTTAAATTAAACATTGTATTATTGTCTTGGTAGTTGCACCGTTCATGTTGATAATGTTAGTTCTTTATTGTCCAACTCATGCACACAAAATTATTATAAAATCTTTAAGCTGTTAAGATCATTTAAAATTATAATAGTTGCTCCAACATGTTTCGGTTTACATGAACCATCATCAGGGAGCTCTCAGCCTGTGCTTCGCCAAAGTGACCATGTTGACTTCGGTTACATATATC
>Ga0136643_10007050_pt1 | contig 16202 bp, 13 predicted proteins | sample TergutLab28metaG_FD_96883 | JGI IMG/M metagenome (GOLD analysis project Ga0136643, IMG submission 96883) | Labiotermes labralis P1 segment gut microbial communities from Petit-Saut dam, French Guiana - Lab288 P1 (version 3) (version 3) | ecosystem: Host-associated > Arthropoda: Insects >... | reverse complement strand
TAATGTCGCAATTAGTTACAATTTAATACTGCCGACTCCCACTGCTGTCTCAGAACGTTAACTCGCAGTCTGCGCTGTTCCTCTGTCTGTACCGGCATTTTGTAACTAACAGCTGTACAATTAATTATCACTGATATGCACTTCTACACATAATGATTACCAGAATGTACTTAGAACTAAAAGCGTAAGGAGGATGGTGCAGCTCACCACCCCGCACTGTTATCACTATGCACTCAAAACTGCCCTTCATTCTGACGGCAGAGCTAAGCTAAATGCGATCGGAACCAGCCGCGGGCCGCAGACCGCGGGTTGTCGAACAGTGGTGTAGGTTTTGTGCAGCGACACCTTCCTTCACTTTCACGCTTCCAGTGGCATCAGAATTACGCATTCTTTTGTTGCTGAGCTACCGACAGACAAACAGACAGCAGCACGCAACTGCTCCAACGTGTTTTCACTTCCTAGTGCTGTGTTTGTGCTGCTGCTACCAACCTTGTCAAAACATCGTTGCCAGTTTGTAACACAACACAATGAAAATTCCATACATCTGTCAGAACAAAATTCATCCCCGCAACTAAACAAAAATGCCGCATAACACGAGGAGAGTAAAGGCAGTGCGTCGCTACGGAATGCCTGAAACTGCGTAGGTTCTTTGTTCCGGTCTGATCGAGCTGTTGTATCTGCAAGCAATAATGGAAATGCTGCAGCCAGTCATAACGCAATACGATAAAGCTGCCAATGTACGACCTTCGCACGTCCACAGAGTCTCACTACAAAACTCAGAATGGGGTCGCAAGTTGCGAAGGAACATCGTCCGTGTGTCGCACCTTAGCAATAGGCCCACCAATCGGAATGTGAATTGTCCGGCACATTGCATTGTGGTTTGGATCCGCCAACAGCAAACCGCAAATTGCATTAACCATAAATCGATTTTGATTTACCCACAAACGACTTACCGTATGACAACTCAGAAGATTACGTCAAGCAAATATAAACACAAGAAACCGGACCTACGAAGTTTATTTGAAACTTTTCTTGAATATTGTATTTAACACAGTCCGAGTTAAAACAGTTGGCTACTCTGATTAGTGTACATTTATGTGGCAAATGTGCACCATACTCTGCAGTGCAGGGCACTAACAGGATATAGTATAACTGTATGGAAGGGAATAAACAGCTTCGTTCGTAATTAAGAGTCGGGTTGAAAACTGGATGTATTGCTGTGAAATGCGCTGCGAGCCGATACTGACAAGATAGAGCAAGGGGATGTAGTGACATGTTACAGCAAGGATGCAGCAAAGTGATATATTGATAAAATACAACAAGACGATGCATTGACGTGATTTAACAAGTTAACGTATGGATAAGAGAGAGCGAGATAATGTGTTGTATTGATAGGATACAGTACGATAATGTAACGATACGATACGATACACTAGAAGACAGTATTGATAGGAAACAGCAAAATAATGTATTGACAGGATATAGCAAGATGGTTTATTCCAATTCTGGCAGGCACCCAGAATTTTTAATTGGAGGGTGGGGCTGACCCTGACGCTATATTTTCTGTTTCATTTTTAAAATAATGTTGTAAAATCGTATCATAAGTATACCATAACATAACGCTGTTGGCAACTGCATTTATATACATATAAAAATAACTACACGTTCGATGACTCAGTCACCCTATTTAAATAACAAATTCTAATCTTCTTGATTGGGGGGGGGGGACTGCAGCCCCGAATATGGCCTGGTTCAGAATCAAAGAATAGTTTAATTTATAATGTTTTTCGTAACGGATCTTCAGGCTCACAAATACTTGCTACCCCTGAATGGTAACAGATATGGCAACCTAGCAAAAAAGATAACATGTTTGAAAGTTCCAATAACTATAACATATGTTGATAGTGTTATTTAAAGTATCAAGTATTCTTAACGGTGCGTTCAATTTTAATAACAGTATCTAACCTCTTTACTGCTTGAATTGCGTGCGGCCCACCTTGAAATTTCACAATTATCTGGCTGGACCATGTGCTGTTTGAGACATCTGGTCTGTGACGTTCCGTGTCTTTCTCCTGTAAGTATGCACCAACTTCAGCTGTGGGCATAGGCGTAACTTTGGGGGTGAAAATGCCCCCTCCCCCCAATTATTTTTCTACCTAAGAGTAGTTTTTTCTGGCTACTAAGTTAAAGAGAGGCAAATAAAAAATACAAATGTTTTAAAAACGATTATTCTGGTGGTGTGACGACAGAAAACATGCGGAAAAAAAGCGTTATACGGGACACAGAATAGAGGCAACTGAGTCACCCAACTGCACAGGAATTTTGCTGTTTGCCTACGGTCATTGTATATTAAGGACGGGTTCACACGAATCTTCCCCTACTTTCTGAGGTTACGCCTATGGTTGTGGGTTAATGACTAGTAGACAACTGAAGTGGAATGGTACAAATTTCCAACCCGCATTAAAATTGCATTATTGTTACTTACGTCATCAGCGGGAAATTCGTAGCATTCCGCAATCTTCTGGTACAGCTCACGTACGTTTGAAAATCCTGAAATTAACCCAGTCGGGCTCCCTTGAGCCTGCTGACAATGGAAAACTAACTTCGGACGTCCAACCGATTGATCTGGAGGTCTTTCTGACGCCGTCTTTGTACTGTTTTCATGGTGTTTTGTATCACTCGCATCACCGTTCGTTTCTGGGACAATATTACTTTCCTTTTTTTGTGTACGCTTTTTGAAAAGGGACATTTTCACAACTTGTCAGTCACAAATCTTCACCGCACACTCTCACACACATACCAGTTTCAACTGTACCGAACGAAATGCTCTGGCACCGAGATTAAAGAACAAATATGCCACTAATCTTATCTCAATCGAGTGTCAAATACCGTGTATTCGAAAGATACCATTCCGCACGTTACAGGCATTACAACCGCCAACTACATCTAACCTCCTCTTCGGAATTCAGCATCCTGGCTCACCAGCAGCAGAATTTATTCCACACTGCATCCAACAGGTTAACCAATTGTATTATCGTTTTTACCTTCTTTCACATTGCAAACCATGCAATTACTGACGTCTGCTAAGCCGCTCGAACGGCAGCCTCAAAATAAGATGCTTCTGACATCTATACACAGAACGGAAAACTACGACCGTGTTCTCTCTCTCTCACACATACAGCAACCCCACGAAATTCGCTGGGGCAAAAATTTCGCCAGGTATAGGTTATCACAAGCTGTTTATGCTCACATGCGCTGCTAATCCCATGCAAACTTATTTGAAAAAACAAATTAATAAAAATCTGGATGTAATTAGCAATTCTTGTGTACATGGTTAGTACATGACATACTGAACAGTGCAAGGTCAATGCCAAAAATTTCACACTGCCATCTATTAACATCAGCCAGTTTTTCCATTAACAGTAGCCCGATGAGAAATATGGCACAAACATAGGTAACTTCATGCATTACTATCCCACATCCAACCAAATTTTCATTCCCGACCGTTTTTTTGTTTTATAACAGTGTACACCTTCCGAGGTTGGTTCCACACCGATGGGGAATATTACTCCATCTGTTGATGGGTCATGAACTGTTGTGGTATTTTTCCAAAAAGATGTCTAACCAGCCTACACGATATCCAAAACCATAAATTATGAACACTGGCCACTCTGAGAGAGAAACACATGTCATTCTATTTTTATTAAGGTATCCACTAAACACACTTACTGTATGCAGTTCACTAGGGAATACATGCCAAGTTTTACCATTTGGCATGTATTCCCTCTATACTGCACAGTTTAAGGGCACTTAGTTCACACTTATATCAATATAGTGATTCAAAATAACTTTCAAATGGACCTTATGCCTCAAACTGTTAACAATTGTGCAAATTTCATACTGCGGAAGCTGAATTACAAGTTTAGCACTGTGTTGTTTATAAACACAGCAACCAGTACCACCAGGAATTATTTGAGGTTCTCTCAGTGGATGCCAGCATTCTGGGATCCGATGCTGTCAATGGGTAATACCTCATAGTGTCTTCACCTTCAAGGTCTACTCACCCAACAGTGCTTCACATTCCACAATACTTGGTCTTCAGTGCCACACTGTCCTTCCATCATTACATTGTTACATGCCTCAAATACAAGTACAAAGCATATGTATCACAAATACTTAGTGGTCACATGTACTAACATTATACTTACAGTCTGATCACCTTGCCAACATCATGAACAAGAATTATCAGATGTGTGCGTATGCTTGTCTATGAAATTTTTAAATTCCCTCAATTGCATGTCTCTGTCTTGTTTATTGAAGACTTTCTGTTGAGTATATTATGCCCCTGACATTCCACTTGCATGATTTAGTATGCTTCTCCAAAATACCTTCAAAGCATATGTACAGAAAAAAAAAGCTTTGAATTACTAAATAGTTTATGTATTACCACATATGTCCAATAGAATCAAGGAAATATGACTGTCCTATATACCATCTGAGCCTTCTTAAACAGCATTTAACTCATCAGGAACAGCGCAGCACTGGGTCCTCCATGTATGGAAGTCTTGTGTTTGAGGAAGCCATTCATCTGGGGTACAATATTGTGTCACAGGACAAGTGGTGTCCAACAATTCAAAGGGCTCTAATTCCCTGGACTGGCCAGGGTTCATCCTCTGATAGGAACATGTTCTACGCCAGCCTGGGACCCACCCAGCCTCCTGTACAATGGGTACCTTATCTCCTTCCCAGGGGTAAAGCAGCCAGGGCATGGTGTTGACCATCCACACCTGTCTAGCACCATAGTTGAGTTGGGTAGAGCTATGCCTCTACCACCTCAGTGTATCTCTGACGGTATGTTATGGGCTGAACTTTACCTCTTTTTCAATCTCTACATCTTTGAAGATGTGGAAATGTCCAGAAATGCCCAACAAATGCTCATGCATCATAACCCAGAAAAGGTGATGCTGTGAAATCCTCCACACTGCAAGTTTATTATGCAACACGAGTAAGAAATGCTGTTGTAATGACAAGCCTTGACTGACCCTTTCTTTCAGAATGCACTGCTGTTTCCAGCCAATTATGGCTACATTGCAGAGGCCTGTACCCCTTCAGGGTCAGGCAACACTTACTTTTGGGGGCACCCAAACAATGAGACCATAGCTTCTGATCACCTTCATTGCTATCCAATTTATACATTATCAATTGCAAAAATTCTGGATGATTAAAGGGAGATCCCTCATCTTGTCTGCAGTACACAGTAGACTAACTTAGAGTCCTTAACTGGAGTTACTGTGGTGGCCTTGGTGTGTTGCAATGCCGTGGTGAGGGCTGCCCCCATCTTGGTGAATGTTATAAGTGCTGGCCTGGGTCCATTGTTGCAAAGTATGCTGGTGGCCAGCAAATGCCAAACCCTGCCATGAAAGTTGCAGTGGCATCAGTGTAGAAGAGCATCAATCATAGTGACTGGTGAAAAACTCTAGCCTGGGAAGGCATTCCTCTTCTTTATTACATTGATCCATAAAAACAGTCAATATGTTCCTCGAACCTCTCAACCAGCAAAGCATCAAAACCCAGGGCAACTCCCATTACACCAATGTGAGAACCTGAAACATGCACATGTTTGTTGCTGTCTTCTACATGGGGCATTTTTATCACATACCTGAGCACAGAAATCACGTAAGCTTTCATCGCATAAGACGCCCGCATTCACTGCAAATTTAGTGTCCATGTCACCCTGCCTGTTCAACTCCAATTGAGTAAAAAGTCTTCCATCTACTGAGCTCCAACTTTGAAGCAGGCCTCACACTTTCTCACATTTCTTGACATGTAACAGAGATTGTCATCTTGAAATACTGGCAATATATCCTCCAATACTCTCTTTACATTTCAGCAAAGAATGTGAATTGTTCACACAAATCACTTTCTAGTGATCCCCACAAATAATCACACTGATTAAAATACGGAAAGACAGAACCCTATAACCTGCCCATTATGAACCACTTCACAAATATTTACTCTGGTGCAGCATTGGGAAACGGTTGCATGGGTTGTCAAAATGTCCAGCAAAAAGTAATAGTAGATTTTGTCTTCTGACAACTCCCCCCAGCAGTGTCAGAATTATACAAATACAAAAATTGAAATTTACTGCCGGCTTAAAAAATGGGAAACTTGGTATTCTGCCCATGCACTCATTGCACACCACACTTAGACCTCAAGGTCATGCAAAGGAGCATCATTAACTGCATGATAATTTTCTTAACACCAACACCCATCCTCTGACTGTTTACATCCTTACTGAATGTCAACTATGCCTCATGCCCATAAAACACAAGTTTTTGTATTTTTGTGTAACTTGAAATTATTCCTTCATTCTGTACACTATTTGTACATGGCACAGTTGATTTATTTTTTACAGAACTGTCAGCCACTTTGTTACATGCAGCATACTTGTCAAATGAATACTTCACATTCACCAGCATACACTTCACATATGCAGTGAGATCATGAGCTGCAAGACACAACTTGGTGCCCATTCCAGCCACTGGAGCACCAGTGACAAAACAAAGATATAGTCCAACTTTTCACCTGTCAGTAGGCAATGCATGTTAAGTTCTGTTGTTACAAACAAATAATTCTATTAATTTATTCAGTTTGCTTTTGTTGCAATACAAAAAACAAAATTCAAATTATAAATACATTCCAGTTTATGATCCAGCACCTTTGCGTGGAGCTGGTTTGCCACCTTCACGGAATCCATTCCTGAAACAAGAGAATACAGTTTACAAAAGCCAAAAACTGCAGATGGACAGATAAAAATAATACACACTAGGACTGATAAAGACCCTAGTGGCCACATGGTCTATTGAATGGGTTTGCAGCTGCTCACTTGCTGGACTGCAGGTTCAAATCCTGCTTGTTGTGTTGTCAGGTAGAGTCTCTACAATGGGCTGATCACTTGCCCAAGGTCATACCAATTGTGGTGTGTCTGTGATCATGAAGCCTCAATAATGAGGACACCCTGGCTCACTGGGGGTGGGGGGACTGGTAACATTGTTACAAATGCAGCAAAAAGCAGTCTGTATAATGGAATCACAACATACAACAGATGTAACATAAGATTCCTGCCCTTCCTATACGGTCCAGTCTCTAGCTATAATTTCCACCAGCAACTCATATCAACTGTTCATACAAATCATAACCCTAAAGGCACGTTACAAAAACAGTTTCACTGAATATTCATGCCATAAATTTGAAAATATCTTATTGTGATAGATGTTAGGCAACGTACAGCATTACGGTTCTGGTAACAGCTATCAAGCTGAGGATATTTTTAAATTCAACCACTCAATTAAATTAATGCTTCTGGAAATTGTTTCTATTTTACTTAAAAGATGAACACTTTTTATGCTTCGTAAGGTTATTTTACATTTTTACTTCTGGTATTTCACAATTCCTTCACACCAAACACAAATAATACATTGGAAACTAACCGTGATTTTTGTGATGGTTTACTGGTTACTATTAACAACAAATATGAAGAACCCACACAACATGCATGAAACCTATTTAAAAAAATTCAAGACACTGATATGGATTATGGAACATAGCAGCTTCTACCAGGCTATCAGCAGTTTCCACTTCACATTGTGCACAACGTGGCAACACAGGTTTCAGAACATCAGCCTTACTCAAATGCTGTATTATGCTCTCTAGGGAACTGCGACCTACCATCAACGTCAGTCAGTTAGTTTGTGAGACATTCCACAACATGTCTTGGGCACGTCATAGTCTTACCATCTGTCTCAGATGTGATAACACAGACTTAATTGGCTGATTACTCTATTGCTGATTGAGTTTCAAATTAACTTATATCACATCTCTGTGTCTCTTCCACAATTCCAGTCTACCAAAAAGCTGTTCAAACTGCCATTCTAAATGACCAGTCAGTACCACAAGCTGCATGCAGCAACACTAACAAACATTAATCCCAGCTAGCTTTACTATTACATATTACTTTTTTATGTGATTTTACGTTTTATGACCGTCCAAAAAGTGCAGACATTTTATTGGAACTAATGTATAGTATCTATATGTAGTAGGGCTCTTTCCTGGGGGTCCAGCAGCCAGGGCGTGGCATTGTATCACACACCCTCACATACAGCTCCAAGACTAAGCATCAGTAGACAGACATACATCCCAACTCCCTGCTCTGTACCACTCAGGGCAGATAATGGGATGTTCATTAACTGTACTGTATAGTATCTATGGTGCTATTTATCTTACAGTTACAAATAAAACAATTTTATGTAATGGGGAAAATCTGTAGTATCATATCATCCTTTTGAGGATCCAGTAAAAAGACAGTTAATAAGCTACTGTACAAAAGTAACTGCTTAGGCCAGACCACTTGCAAGACAAAAATCCAACATACTTGAATCGGCGCCTCACGATCTTGAGGTGCCGCATTCGGCCAGTACCAGTTGTCTTCCTTCTTTGAGCCTTAACACTCCAGTTGTCTGGAAATAACACAATTTAAACACTTTTATATATATACACACATATACACACACAAAACATGAAACAAATGCAAAAAAAATGCACAAAGCAATACATTCTGCACGAGTTACATACAGTGTTCAGTAAGTAACACATGTTACTTACTGAACAATGGTGCTTACTTCTTGCAACTTTACATTTTCCCTTGTTCTTTAACTTTGTTTGGTGCAGACTGACATCACCATTCCTGTGTGCATCAGATCACAGACATCACATTGCAAGCGCTACTCACTGAAAACCTTTCACAGTTTGGTAACTGCATGCAATGGAATAATCTCCGTCATGCTCCTTGGCAAGAGTGAAACTGTTCAATTACATATTTGTAATCAATTTCTGCTGAAGTTCCTATTCTCTGCTGGATTTTCATAAACGAAAATGTTTAAGACAACCTTCTGAATATATGTTTATTTATGTCAACGGAAAAAGTACCCAGCTGACATGACATATGGCACCACCAATTACTTCATTTCACAATCCTCTATATCACCTTACTTACTATCAGACTACAGCTGTCTGTGAAAACAGTGTGTCACTAGGATGTTGCATTCATTTGACTTTGTGCAATGTTGCTTTTATTAAGAACACACATTCCAGAAACTGGCTATGCTTGTCATCGGAAAATACAACAATCAAGTAACTCCGCCTGGTCAAACCTCATACACAAATGGTACCAGAGATCCTTCCTGGAGGTAACACGGCCAGGATGTGAGCCTGAGCACTCACTACCATCTGTTGCAAATACTAAGATAAAAACCAACTTACAATCCATCAAGCACAACATATATTCTTGAAAGGTATAAACGGCAACATGTTTTCGCTCATCAAATGGCCATCACTGGGCAGTACATGTAACGAGATAAAAAGTAAAATGTTACAGCTGCAATTTTCTTCAGATAATATCTCAAGCCTCACACTGTTTTAGATCTTCACACACACATAAAAACAAACAAAACTTTACACCTAAACTTATATATACAATATATAACAGCAGGTGGGATGTTGCTATAAATCCTGTATGCCTCAATCATATCAGTCACAAGCAGTAAGATAGCACAGTGATATAAACACATGAATTCAGAGGTTGCAAATGTATACTTTGAATCCTACATATAACAGCCAATAATTACAGACATCTGTAACAATACATTATATAAGTAATGATGATAAAAATGGTTAAATATGAAAGAACAAGTAATGGTACTCAGTCTAGGATGAATATTAAGTGTTATTTATATCATGCAATGCTTGTTAACAGCGTGAATTATGAGACATGTAACAAGAAATATGGGCACAAAAATTTACACTTTGATATACTGACTACATCAGGTCAATCACAAAAAACAGACTAAAAACTCACAAGGGATATTCAAGTTGTGTGAGATATTACTTCTCCGAAAAGTAGTACTGGGTGAAGTTAAGTTCAAAGAATTTGCTGGTTTTATCCACTTCTGTCTTATTTTCATTGTCTTAATCTTCCTTACTTCGTTTCTTACAGTGTTTTTTAATGTTTTGCGACTGTGCTTCCTGCATACAGTACGACCGTAATGATCCTCTCCGGAAACCACACTTAACACATTTACCGAATTTTTTGCAACATGCTACACAGTCCCTTTCTTTTCCTCCAAAAATGCTGTGTATTTCATAACGTTATCTTTTTAGGTTCATACGATGCTCACATTACATAAAGGGTGCACTAATATTTAAATGTCCAAATCTGTTGCCCAAACTTTAACATTATTAATAGGGAGAGAATTATTATGCAAGATATTTTGAACAAAAATGCATTCTCTGTGTTTTTCTGAAGTACTCAGACAAATAAACAAACATCTTACAGCTGCATATTATGTTCAGGGGAGGGTGGCGGGAGTTATATGGAATAATAGTATCAGAGAAGGTGGGTTTCCAATATATGGGAAAATGCAAATTATCTTGGTTTCTATGGAGAGAAATACCTAAATAATTACTGTTAGTTGTTTAAGTTTCCAGTGTAAAATGCAATTTTCGATGTATTTGCCGTAAGTCATTCAGTACAATATTTATGCCAGCAACTTAGGCATTAAGAAAAATATAAAATAAATCATATACATCATGGAAATACCAGTTGTACCTACAAAGAATATCATGTTGTGTTTGGTGGATCATAAGTTGCTTTTTATCTTAGTACCTACTGCAAAGGTTAAGAAAAAGTACAGCTGTACCTCTACTAACCCTACATGCCTCCACGGCACGCACAGGAATAACTCTGCTTTTACCTTACCCTACGATGTGTCCCCCGGATGGGGCAAATCTCAGAAGGTAGAGATCAGCAGCTTCATCTGAACCCAATAAAGTGGGTTTTACAGTTTTCATAATTTAACTGATGAGTCAGTTTCATTTTTTTTTGTATGACAAAATGATGCAGACAAAAACAGTAGTCTGGATGTTAACAATTAACTGGGATCAACAAAACTGCCACAAATACCAGATTCAGTTTTCAACTTAAAACACCTATTTTTGTTTCCAAGAACTTATGAAATACCAGCAATACAAATAAAAAATACAATACAGCATCAAAAGCATGAAAGTTTTTGTCTTTAATAAAATACAAACACTTTGAGGTATAAAATAAATGACTGAAGAAGCATTTCACTCCATACAGCAGAAAAGCAATCACACATAATGGAAGCAAGTGCCTGACTGAACTTAACATGATCTACACAATAACAAGAGTAAGGGCAGCCAACCTGCCACCATGTTCTTTCATCCTGATTCGCTGGAACCAATCACGAATGAAAGAATGGTATTAAAATTGGCTGTTAGGAAAGCATGCAATCCCCAACATCCAACACTTTGTTGTGTGTGTCTCATTTGTTAACAGCTGTAACTATATGTACACTACTTAACCTTCAGCATGCATCTTTAATAAATTTCATACAAAATGTATGCAGTAACAGGTTCTTCCATCTCTTGAATGAGGAAAGAAAGTATACACTTCAGGAAAATATTTATTACTACTCAATGACATATCAACCCTTCACACCAAAGTAGTTACTATTTGCAAAACCTGGCTTAACATTCTAGAAGTCTGTGACTTACCTTCACGGAGTTATAAATGTTTCCCTGTGTAGCAGTGCTTTGTAACACTTAATATGTGTGTTTGCAGACAGGAAATAAACTTTCAAATCATATTAACAAGAATGTCATTCCTCAGAACGTTTTTGTTCATTTCCATTTTGTCCTCTGGTGTAGTTTGCTTGTGCCATTTACCAGCAACAAGACAGACTGCCTTCTACTGTGGCGTCACAAAATCACAAGTTCATATCCTTACATGTTCGTACTAACATATTATTTCAAATCGGCATACATTCCTACATTTAATTTCATCACGAATAGCACTCCGAACTGTTACTGCTATTTTCAAGGCAATTAAAACACAGATATGGGCACCATATTCCTTACTATTAATTGCACGGACGCAATGTTTCCGCACTCGTAACTTTCAAGCAGCAGCAACAGCACCAGATTCTAAACGTGCAGTAAAGGTATGAAAAACGTTAGACAACTTACAATGTCTTAATTTACGACTGGGGTATCCACACTGTGCACATTTCGACTTCTGGATATGGTACGATGAGCGGCCACATCGACGACACAGTGTGTGCGTCTTATTGCGGCGTTTCCCAAAACTTGATGTACCTTTTGTCTGAAAATTACAAAAAGTGTGTCGTATACTTGTTTACACATACTCACAACAAAAACTCCAAGAAGTCCGGCCACAAAGTACTTAGCTTACAAAAAAAAAATCATACAACACTTGCAACCCACCACGTATCAGGACGTACGGCACTTATGTCAACTAAACTACTAAGCTTTATACACGATATGTACTAATGTGATTCTCGAATGACACACAAATCGTACATGCAAACGCAGATGTTCATGAAATTTTCTGATTTCTTAACAAGATTCATATTCCACGTACCATTTCTGCATGCGGCAGCAATCAAACGGCCTTCACGGATTACATGCACAGAGATAGTTCGTGGCAGCCATATATAAATAAAACCTGTGGTTGCAGATGACACAGATTACTCCGTGGTGAGGTTGTTTGGTTGAATGCGGCGGTGAGGGGGAGTGGGGGGGACTAGAAGTACGTTCCGACTGCTCTTCAATCTACTGCATTCTTGTTGTACCTATTTAAGAAAGCAACGAACTCCGTGGAACAGAGCTATCTATAGCCTACGTCGAAGCTCGTAGCTCGCACAAAACATAGACGAATATATCTCTGCGTATGCAATAGATCCGTGCAGCTAGCCGCGCGTTTCTGTTTACAAACATTGTAATGTTCGATTAGTTGCGGTTTGCATGCGGTGTTCGCGTAGAGTCAATATTATTATTTGCATACGTGTACTGACGCGAGGATATTTTGGAATATTAAGCTATTTGTCACTTTCAATGTTAGTGGCATTATGTCAAGCAATGAAGAATCCGTTGAAATTACGTCTTCAGAAGCTAGTGGTGCTGGTTATAACAATATGATATCCTCAATTTTGCAGTTATCAGATGTAAGGATTATTTTGTGGCACTGATAGTAAAGAATCCCACCAAAAATTGCTCCCATTTTGACAGTTTTACAAACTTATCTGGTACTGATATGAGATTAACTTCCTACATTTATTGGCTTGTGTTCTAATAAATCACACAATTTTAATTTGACACAGTCATTGGGTTTGTGAGATTTGCCTTCTGAAGTCATTGCTTATGATGATTGCTATCCTCTTGGTTAATGTAATGCCACATTGCAATAAATATACTGATATTTAAAGAGTCTCTTGTTGCCTCCATTATCATTCATCACACTGATAATAAAGGCAGCATGATCCTCTGAAACCTCAGTACTACACTACACAGTGTCATATCCGAAAAGGCAGGAATCTTGGGAGTTGTGAGGTTTCCACAGCAGTGAATGACAGAGTAACCTTCAAGGGTCTAATGTTCGGAGATCTTGGAAATCTAAGTTTCAAATGTATATATATATATATATATATATATATGTGTGTGTGTGTATGTGTATGTGTATATATGCATGTATGTATGTACGTCCTCGTGTTTTCTGCAACATATGTCCCTTACATTGCCTGCATATATACATCCTACATGGACTGTTCCAGCCACCAGCAGTACACAACCTGTATGGTCTTCATATATTTACAGTTGAATTTAGTGGCTGTTGTTACAGCATTCTGCCTGTGTGTTCCTTGAAATTTTGTGTTATTTTTCAAACTGCACTCTGAAAATACGTAGTAGTTTATATGGTGTATTTTATCTTTGTTAGGAACTTGAATATTTTGGTTTACACCCACTACCTCAACTAACCAATGAAGAGAGCTGTGCAGTGTTGCAAACATCAGCTGCCTCCTTGGTGACTTCCCTGGTAGATGCAGTTTGGAATTTATTACAGTTTCATCGATTGAGTATTCAGCGGTGCGATGAAATGGAAACAAGAAGGAATAGAGCAGCCGATGACAATAAAAACCTTCAGGTAATAGGATGTATCAGTATTGTGTATGCCTTGCATATGTAGCTGCTGTTGGCTACAAGAACAACTTTGACCTTACCAGATGTTTATTACCAGTAACCAGCATAGTCCAGTTAAAAATACATCAGTCTGAAGTTCAGTTGTGTGTGCCAGTTAATAATGTTATTGTCTGTGGTGTTCTGTCTGGTTGACTGTAGGCCTGCTATAAACTGAACACTGGTGACCACTGGAAAGTGATAGATGTAGCGATAGAGACTTATGGTTTTGATGGGATCTGTGTGTTTTCTGTGCACAATTAGCCTGTAGTTATGGGACCATACCCATGCTGTTCTAATCTGTAGAGGGCAGTAGTTAGCTCATTGCTGGGTATTTTTTACTACCCAGTAAGATATCTACCTTACTGATTCCTCCCACTCAAAATGTATTTCTGGTTCTGTGACTTCTCATCTCAGCATGAAATTCATTCCAAGGAATGGCATTTGGAAGTTGTTACTCTACTGGCACAATTCTAGATATTAAATCTGTCACAATGTGTGCACAAAAAAATGGCTTCTATTTGCAAGAATTTCAGTATTTTAAGATACCATTTTAGAAGAAGACCTGAAAAGAATGAACAATGCTTCCTTTGCAGTGTTCAGGTGAAAAAGTTTTTTAAACATTGCTAGTAATTCTGTACATGGTCAGTAATGAATACATTTAAATCAGTGCTCTGTTGTTTATAAATGTTTCCATCTGAGTAGAATGGCAAATCTGATGAACTGTACCCCTTCACAGAAACAACTGTAAACCTTACTGGCTGCACCATGGCTCATTCATTTATGTGTCACCAATCCCACACTACAGACCCACACAAGTCGGAAAGCAGGAGGACCAAATTGCTTCAAAGTAAAACAGCTGCAGGGGCACATTCTGGGGGTGGGAAGGGGTGAGGCTATATTAATAATGTTCTAATTAAATAAAATAAATAATTTTAATTACTTCTGAGTCATAAAAAATGACAAAAGTGTTTTCTGTTGAAAGAAAAATTTCTTTTTTCTTAATCACCTTGTGAACTTAATGAGAGATATTACGCATTTTTAGCTTCATGCTTGTCATATTGTGGGTTCATCAAAAAATGACTTTTGGAAAATCTCTTCCAAATGACTATCAGTCAGAGCAGAACATTGATTTTCTTATTTGTGGCCTTCTTCTTCTATTTCCATAGTGAATTGTATATTGTTGTGTAGCCCATTGAGGTGGTTCAGGAATTGTGTTAGTTTTTCTTGTGCATGGGGCCAGATGACGAAGGTGTCGTCTACATATCTGTACCACTATTCACTATGGAAATAGAAGAAGAAAGTCATCTTCCATTCCTGGATATTGACATATACAGAAAGACGGACGGCATCCCAAGGCACAAAGTGTACTGGAAACCCACCCACACTAATCTGTACCTACACCAGAATTCCTACCACCATCCAGCCAACAAACAATCAGTCCTCTCCTCCCTGATACACAGAGCTAAAGCTCTCTGTGACCAAGATTCCCTTGCACAAGAACTGGAATTCCTCACCACCATCTTCAAGGAAAACAGATACAGCCATCAACAGATACGACGAACCATGAAACCGGCAACACGGACCGCCAAGTCCAAGGATAAACCCACCTCCACAGCATACATACCGTACACCCAAACTATATATGGCCAACTCAGCAGAATGTTGGCCAAACATAATATCAAAAGCATCGCACTACCACCCAAGAAAATATCCAGCTACCTGTCACCAGTCAAGGATGCACTAGGATTAAGAACACTGGGCATATACAGGATCCCTTGTGAATGTGGCAAGGTTAATATTGGACAGAGTGGTCGGTCCATCCACCTCCGAATTAAAAGAGCATGATAGACATATAAGACTGGCTCAACCTGACAAATCAGCAGTAGCTGAACACAGCTCCAACCATGACCACATCATCAGACTACAAGACACTAAACTGCTTTCTGCAAAAACCGGATACATGGTTCATCTCATCAGAGCAGCAATTGAAATTGAAATGCATCCACACAACATAAACAGAGAAGATGGCCTGACCCTAAGCAAATCCTGGAAACCACTTTTACATAAAATCAAGGAGAGGAGACAGCCAC
>Ga0136643_10007047_pt1 | contig 16205 bp, 9 predicted proteins | sample TergutLab28metaG_FD_96883 | JGI IMG/M metagenome (GOLD analysis project Ga0136643, IMG submission 96883) | Labiotermes labralis P1 segment gut microbial communities from Petit-Saut dam, French Guiana - Lab288 P1 (version 3) (version 3) | ecosystem: Host-associated > Arthropoda: Insects >... | reverse complement strand
GAAATGTTGGGGCTAATTCAAAATCGAAAAAAGAAATTCACAATAATCTGGAATTCTGAAGCTGGATTTGATGTTGGTGGAGCAAATGAATACTCAACGTGCCATCAAACGGCCATATTTGATTATTTCTCAAAACTCCGAATATATAACTGCATTATCGTTAGCAATTACATGATATAATGCACAAAGAATTTAGCAGACCGACAAAATATAATGAAGAAGGCACATGCATGAAATTCGGTTTGTACACTTGGTTTCCATAACAGAGTTCAGCCCGTTGTACTGAAGTGTATGATATCACCCTACTGGACAGTTGGGTTATTTCTGCACAGGGGCACTTCAACAAGAACACTGACTTGTTTCCAGGAAAGATTAGTTTCAACCTCAACAGATGTCCTATGAAAGTTGTTGTATATGACGGTTAACGGGATTTATCTACGAAATATTTTAACATCCGGTATTCCAATGGGACTGTTGTGAGTTCTATATTAGGCTTGGACATGAATTTACTGATGGTCGTTTTGCGACAGACGAACATGACTCTTGATTTTATACCTAATTCAGAAGGTTTTTGAAACGGTGAAAAATCGGGTATATTATTTAGTTAGATCTTTATTTTTAAAGGAATATGCTATAATTTTAGATAGTATTGGAAACTATTTTTCATTAAATTTATTTTTTTCCTCCAACAATAACTACTACATCATGAGACGCAGCTTGTGTGCACCGTGTTTTGTCAAATATCCTAGATGGAGCAGCATTTTTGGAATATTTGCTGCGGAACTGTGAAAAATACATCATTTGTTGAACAAGAAAATTTGTAGCTACGAAGTTCTATTACATTAACTCAGTGTAAAAATGAAAAGGTATTAATTTTGTTTTTTTACATTTACTATCTTTTGAGTTTATACCGATGTATGGACACAAAAATTGAAATTTATAGAGACGAATAAAAGAAAGCTCTACATCTATAATTTTTTATTATTTGCTGCGTAATCTTTGTAAATTGCTTAAAATTCTACCTTCGTATCGCCCAAAATTGAAGGAAATTCTTTCGGAATTGTAGGTTCTCTTCTGGCCATTAACTTTATTGCTTTCTGGGGCGTGCCACCGTGCAATGTGGTAGATTATGTGATAGTTTCAGTACAATATGCTACCTGAGTTTTTACGTAATTTTGAAATGTGTTTCGATTATGTTCATTTCCGCCGTGTTTAATGTCAGCCATTCTAATTCATAAGAAGTTACATACAAATTGAGAACTGCTAAAAAAATGTACGCATTTAAGCTAATATTTTGAAAACATGGTACATTAGAAACTGTTCTGTGTAAACGGTGCATATGCATTGCGTTAATCCTGACTGTGAATATGTTTTTGATACATTTCCAAGATAATTCAAATGCAATTCATTGTTGCAAATATTAATTCTAAATGGGGGTGGTGAATTCCATTATTCCGTATGGGAACCTCGAAACAATTACGTCTTTTGCTCAAATCACATTCCTGAAACCATTTTGTGCACTAAATTAAGTCTTATTTTAAGTCCAAAACCCCCTCGAAACTATAGTTTATTTATTTTGGAGGGTGAAAGTGTTAATAGGTCGATGCGTTGTTCGTGTCGTTCTTGATTTATTATGTAAATATAAATGTAATTGCAGGAGAAAAATTAATAAACTTTCAGTCAAAAACGACTTATATTCTCAACACAATATTTGTAGTCTGCACTCAAATCAAATCTACAAAGACGTGCTTCCCTGTTTTTCGTAGGGAAACAAAATTGAAACATCAGTTAACTACACATACCAAATCATATTTAAAAAAACACTGGAATTTGAGCAAGTTTACCAGAACATATTAAGTACAAAAATTCCACGAATTTATTTATCTCATTTTTTTTCACTTATGTCGTTTGTTCCCACACCCAAAATATTATTTTAAGGGCTCAATTCGTTTGTGTGAGACAGAAGATTTCTTCGAGTTGTTGGTAACAATTTAGCTGAAGCCCACGACAGAATATATTTTTGAAATTAAAAACAAAACCCTGTTCAGAAAACAGAAGAATCTCAACCGGAGCTTAAGGAAGGGACAAATCTTCGACTGTCCTATTCCTTTCAAATTTTACAGACGTATACTTGCGTGTACAATATTCCTCTGAAGTAGAATTCTAAAATTTCTGTTTGACTAAATCTACTGACGTGTATGATATTATTAATGTATATAAGACAGAATTTCAAAATATTCAATAATTGTGATATTCTTAAAATTTCAATTTTTTTTCTATTTTGTGCAAAGTCCTCTTAAGCGTAGGTTAAACCTTGAGGAACCATTAACCATAAATTGGAATCAGACATAAAATACTATTTTTATATCTAGCAAGGTTAATGTTAATTTCGTTTGAGATTATAGGTTCACTTTCCTCTATTAGATTTATTGCCTTCTAAGGTGTGGCACCATGTAATTTGGTAGATTACGTTTCTACGTAAAGTCTAAGAACCTCTATGGGACTATCGAAATGAATTACTACTTTCACCCCAATTACATTAATGTAATATTTTTTTTATTGTGAATTATATTTTATTGAACTTATTTCAAGACTCTAAATTCTTATTTGCTACTGAAGGGAAACACTCAAATTTCGATGCGTTGTTTCTTTCTTGCATTTCTACATAAATATAAAGCTATAAACACAAATAAAATAATAAATTTTCAGTCTAAAACACAATCTCAATTTTCAAAACAATTTTTATTCCCCATCATACGTATCTCTTTGTGAATACGAGGTTTTTCGACTGGAAATTTTTTATCGATTGAGCATTACTTACAAACGTGAGTTAAGTCACATCCCATAGAAAAATAATAAATAATATTCCCTTCAATAACTAACTTTAACCTCAGAACCTAACATGTATGCTGGCCGCACTTCTCCTGTGCCTACCTAACGATACACAATAAACTGTAGAGAAAGGAAGTGACACGTCACAGCATATATGGCAAGCCACACCCAACAGTTTGTGTTCTGTAATATCTCATTTCAGGAATATGAAGATCTACCAAACAAACATGTACATAAGCACCCAAAATTAGGATAACGACAGCTCTTCAGGTTTGAACATTTTCTAATAATCAGAGGTAATAATAATAAAGTTTATTTTACCGTTAGATATCAATTTGAAAATTTCCTGGCACATAAATATATGTTGTATAAGAAAGAACTCACTTTTAAAATTTCTAGAAAATAACACATTTCTTTAATTAAATTATAGTACAAACATTTTTTTAAAAAAAAAATCTATGAAGTAAATGTGGATCTGTATAAAAATGAAATAAATTTATCTCCTTTATCCTGTCACCCTGCAGTCGACCTTAAGTATAAGCCTTTTCATTGCAGAGTTTCTGAATTACACTTGTAGACACAATTAGACACACACACACACACACATAACCGGCGATATACAATTTGATACACACCAATGGACACCAAGAATTAGACACACATTTGCACACAAACTCCTATGAAAGAACGATCGGTCTATCAAAGAAATCGAAATCTACACATCAAATAATATACGCAAGACGCACCATATTAATTCTACGCAATAGTGAGGCGCGTTTGAGAAGATATTTCTGCAGTGAAAAATAGATATTTGAAACATATTCAGCATATGTAATTATTTATTTTTGTACACTGAACCAAACAATACACAATTAATAGTGAATTATTATGCTACGAGCTTCCTAAGGTTGACACAATAGTGTTGTAAAATTTGGGAGCAGCATAATAACATATTGAATTAATTGATCGTTTGTTGGTTTATTGCAAGGAATAATAAAAATGCATGTAACGAGTATTAATATAGCCTTTCTTTTCAAATTATGTATTAAGAAAATAACATACTGTAACCAGTGGCGTCTCTGGTTGTAATATACTATTTTATATTAAATCATAGACGCTACAAATTTCTGAAAAATTTTTTTGGACCTGAATATTCTGTTTTGAATTTTTCTATGAATATTTCAAAAAAATTTCTCATTCTAAGATAACCGAGCTAGATGTGATCAAAAATGTATATTGGTCTTCATGAAAAGTACCTCTTATAGTTGTTGTATCTGAATAAAACATAATATTCCTGAAGAAGGTTCGTAGAATAATCTAGTATCAAATTTCATGGACATCCGTTCTGTGGGAGCTGATTTGTTCATGGGCCAGTGGGAAGGACAAAAGGAAAGATGAAGAAAAATTAAGTATTTAAAAGCAACTTATCTCATTTTTTCGAACGCGCCGGTAAGAGAACAATACACATGCTGTCATGGACTTGGAGCTTGCCTTTCATGTATTTTTCGTCACATTGCTAATTTCAAACCCAAAAAATGTTGTAGATTAACCCGAAACTTCAGAACTTGTCAATAAAACTGAATCCTATTTGTAGTATAGTTGCGACTATGTTATGTTTACATACTGACAGTGTGGTGAACAAAGACTCAGGCATAATACTTATTTGGATGTCACTAAATGATGAAATAGAACTGGAATACATTTTTAAAGGAGAATTTTATTTCGGAAGCATTTGGTGTGGGAGTCGATGAATAAATGTGCATTTAAAGTTAAACCTTGCCTCCCCTGATACTGCAGTAAGAGAGTAAAGGCTTGCCTTTATACAGTGTCACTTTGTCTTAACAATTGGTGTAACAAAATTTAATTCCGTTATATTAAACTTGCGAGTTGATAAAAAAATATCAGCAAATCTCATTTAGCGGTCTTTGATTTTTACAACGGATTGATATGTTGTTTGTTGGTAAGTATTTATAGAATTAATTTTCTATATTCTGTAATGGCTGTGCAATAAATGCTATTATATTTTCTCGTTATTTTTCTTCCTTTCAACTCAGAACGATATTTCAAACAAAAAACATAGGAACCTGGCAATTTAAAAGGAAAATAACAGAAAATCCTGCCTATTTATAATTTTGTTTTATTTTCTGTGTAATTTTATGTAAAGTTTCTGTATAACAAGACAACAGAACGTGATATATAGCATGCATTTCTTTAACATATGATAAAATATTTTTTTTGTTTATTGCAGAACTAAATATTCAATTTATTTGCCATTTACACATAACAGCGACATTCACATTGTCAAAATTATTCTAGTGCCTCAGAAATAAATTTAATACGATTTATCGCTTTCTCAAAACAACTAACAGAACTGTACATAACACACTAATAAATACGTGTTTCAGTCGATAAGACATTACGGCGTCTGGGATTTACAGGACCAAAAAGAAAGCCTGGCATCAACTATTAATGAAAATGAATTTTCAAGTTTATTTTGTCACTGACAGATCAGTTGTCGCCATAAGTGTACAGTGTTTTCATGTGATATCGCACGATAACTTCTTGTATTGGTCCGTATGTAGTGACGTTTGGAATCTTTTGTTGCATTGTTTCCTTAAATATATTCATTTCGCTGCCAATGATGACGTCAGAATCACAAGAGTTCGGTGAGTTTCAGTGTCTTACCTCAAGTGACCTGAGAACTGGTTAGAGAAATATCTGTTCTGGGGACAAATTTTTGCAATATGACGCATTCGAATGGACCCGAAAAATTATTACGTTTGTTGGGATTTATAAAGCTACACATTTCGAAATATAATTGGTCATCGTCAAGCAACTAAATTAAAAAGTTTAATGTTAGAAATTTGGTGGGCATTATGGTAAACAATCTGTTGCTGAATCATTCAGTCTTGTAGCTACACTCGAACGTATTACATATTTGTGTTTGTTGTGAATGTGATAAAATGTGGTATATTCAAAGGCAATGGGATATCCAAATTGTAAATTGGGATAGATATTTTTTGTCTTGTAGCTTCCATTTACAGCTTTTCTTGCACAATCGTCCTCTGAAGTTGTTTTGCTAATTTAGCGGTAAGAAAAAAGTACAAAATATTTTTCTTTACGATTCTATATACGAGAGAATTTCAACGAGTTCAGTAATTGTTTTATTCTACATTTTCATTCAAAATTTTAGAACTTCACAAAAATCATTTTGGACCTAACTTAATCATGAACACCTTTTATCCATAATCTGCATTGAGACTGAAAAAGCTGCTTTATAACTCCCGAAATGAATTGTAACTTTGTGTTGCGGTATCGGTCCTGCCTTTGTTGTTAATTTTATTGTATTCCGGATCGTTGCAACACGTAATTCGGTAGAGTATAAGACTGTAGCAGGAGAAAATGTTATATTCCGCTCCATATAATTATAGAGTGGGCATTTCTAATTTACCAGAATTTAAGAGGAAAGGAAAATTTTTGAAAAAATATAAGTATTGAAACAAACATTTTGAAAACAGAAAAAATTAGTAACTGCTGTATGTAAATGGTGCTTAGTCATTTAATTCATACTGTCTAAATATAAATTTGTTTAATAAATTTCCTTGTTATTTCAAATTCATATCTTTGTTTAAAATATTTATTCTCACGCTTGAGTTAAAGTCTATGGTGCGTTATAGGGACTTCGAAATTAACCCTGCTCTGGTACCATGGAAAAAGAAACGTTAACAGTACCATGGGTTCAATATGAGCCCACTGTAAAAAAATAGAATTCAAACACAGTATATTATAATATACTTTTCCCCCTAATAATATTTCACAACACCAGTTTGTACTCAAATATTGACAAATAGGCATGACTTTGTCTTAGGACGTTCGAATATATAGACGTAGATAGAGAAATATACAGAAAATATATTACAAAATGCATATAATATTCCACAACTCTTCATGTGTGATTTTATGATTATTTTACATATAGTATCATTATCTGTAGGTATAACGTTTACTCCTAGTATTGGTTGCACAACCATTTCCTGAGCTCTTCGCACACAAACTTATTGCACTCATTACAGATGAATTTTCTTTTTCTTGTCCTTTGATCTGGGACAAATATATCGTCTCTTGCGCTGTGCTGAATGACGTTGGGTGGTGCTTGGAGCTGGTGAGTGTGCCGGTATAATTCCGCAACTGCGAATGACCTGTTCCACATCTTGCGGTGTTTGCTACACTTCGAATCTCTGACGTGCATGTGGAATGATCAAAGCAAGGGCCAGCTCCTTCAAGAAATTTTGTCACCTTTCTTTCTTATGTTCTCCAAATTTGCCACATTTCCAGTGAAAATAAAAATGCGTTCAAGGCAGCGCTGTCAATTATTCCATAAAAGAGCCTCATTGGCCAACGGTTTGTTTTTCTTGCCGTGGTGTACAAGCTGCACATTTGTTCATGACTGTCCACACCAACTTTTTCCTGGTTGTAAAATACGTTTATTTTTTCTTTTCCAGTACCCTCGTTTTTCCTTTTTTCGGAATGCATAGTGGACAGGAAGACGACCCTCTTCGTTTTCTTTGGAGCGACGAACAACATAGTGAAATTGTTTGAATGGTCAAATGCGTATTGAACTGTTCCTTCATCTGCTTTCGCCAAAAAGCTGGGTGGAATGTACGCTTTGTTCTTTTTCTTCGTGCCAACCAAATTGAGCTTTCGGGATTTCGGCCCCATGGTTAGAGGAATTGACGTGTAATAAATGTCAGTGGTAATGTTTCTGCTTGTTCCCGAAACTGATGGAACCAAATCCAGAACAGCTTGTGTTGGGACTGGCAATCCCGTTGCATGGGTGCCAGCTCCCGTATAAATTTTGTAAGAAACCAAGTAGAACGTTTTGCTATCAGCCTGAACATATAACTTGATGCCGTATTTACTCGGTTTATTTGGTATGTATTGCTTGAAACTACATAATCCTCTGAAACCATGGAGAGGTTCATCAACTGTACAACCAGTTCCTGGAGTGCAGTTTGCTTCACAAGCTACGACAAATTTGTCGTATATGTTGCGAATAGGTGCCAACTTGTCATCGGCTCTTCACTGGGCCCACGTGGTTGAAGCTTGGATCGTCGAAGCGTAAGCAATACAATAGAAACCAAAAAAGTTTCTGACTCGTCGCTGCTATGCAAATTGGCTTGCCAGTACCATCTTTCGCCCAAATGCTTGCAGTACTTTCTTTGGAGCTCTTTGTAACGTCCAAGAAGAGCAGGAAGCGTATGAGTGCGCGAATTTCTGTCACGCTTGTATTGTACAGAAATCCACGTTTGCTTCTGTAACTGGTTTTCACATTCTCAGTCTTCTTGTTAGTCCATGTCACAATCTCTGTTATCACGGCGCCATCGAAAAATAACTCAAATGATTTCAAAGGTGTGTCTGTTGACATACATTCCCTTTCGGTCCTGGTTTCTCTTTGACAATATTGCGCATTGGTATTCTTGTGACAGCTTTTGGCTTCTGCGACCACACATATCCTTCTCTTTCAAGAATTTCACCACTGTCAGCATCTTGCTTCTCTTCCGAATCTGATTCACTTGCACTTATTTCACTGCAGGAATCTCACACTTCTTTGGACTTGGGGGTCGCTTTCATCCCAGCTCAAACTATCTTCAATATCGACCTCATGATCACTATCGACGTCACTTAACACATCTAAACACGCCAGAACGTCGTTGCACGACAATTCCTGCGGTCTTTCCATGATCCATTTGCCACCGAACGCTTTCTAAACACGTCGTGTAATGAGACCGAACGACTTGTAAATTCGTTGCAAACAGTGAGTCGATGATGCGAGGAATTTTGTTCACTAGTATACGATACCACTCTATAGGTTTCTTATGCTGCAGGACCCTTGAAGTTCTGTGTTCTCCTCTGTGTATCCAGAATGATCTCCCTCTACCCCCAAAACCATTCACAATACCGTGATCTATATGTCTTAAGCAGAACAACTGCGAAATTTTTCCCCAGCTGTCTAATGCGTTCTAGCTTTGCTTAAAACTCTAAATGGTAGACTATATTTACGGCGAGAACATGACAAGTGACAAATATTTACATATACTGTGTTTTCTGCAGTTTGCAGACAATTATCTATATTACATGGAAGGTACTATGTGGTCCATTTGACCCCAAGAGCAAAGAAACTTACAGTATAAATAAACGGTTTGACACCAAATCTAGCGAATGTGTGTGACATTGTTAGGAAGGCCTTACGAAAAAATACCTAAAAGGCGATGTCAGTATTCGAGAGAGTTTTAAAAAAAAAGTGAGTCAAAGAGGACTGGGGTCACACAGAACCCATGGTAGAAGAACAGATTTAATTACTAGTTTCGACACAATAACGGTAATGAAACCTTCTTTTGTAGAGTAAATTAGTCTTATTGTGAGACGAATATTCAATCGAAATTGTAGTTTATTTATTACGGAGGGGAAAGAGTCATAATTCGTTTGGTACATTGCATCTTTATTGCAAGCTTAAGTAAAAACTTATATCTGAATACAAAAAAGAAAAAGTAATAAACTTCAGGCGAAAACAACTCATTTACTCCATCAGATCTGTCTGTGTAAGAATGTAATTTGTTTTAAAAAACGACTTATATTCTCAATCAGAGATACCTGTTTTAGAATGTATGACGTGTCCGCGTGAAAAATGTTTTATCGATTGAGTCATAACACAGCTTAAAGTTTGCTATTCTAAATTTAAAAACGTCCACAATATATTTCCAAATTTTTAAAAATGATCCCCCCCCTTTAAGAGGTTTTCAAAGTGCAACTGATCACTTTCCGAAGGACATCTTTTTGTATTTGTAAAAAAATATATTTATTTACAAGGAAATACATCTTACAAAAAAAAACATTTGAATTTCTCGATTTGATTTGAGAATTTTTAAAGTTAATACCTTTCGACAAATTACGATATACGTGAACAACGAAGTCAGTAGTTTATTCGTTTAATTATGTTTAATATTTGAATTTTTGTGTTATCAATAACTGCAAACACTATATCTGAGTTTCAGTGATAATGATCATTGCCGACAAAATTCTAAAACTTTTAAAATATTATGCAAAATGCATTAAGTCTTAATATAAAAAAAAAACTTTAAGATTCACTCTCAAGATTTAGTTCCTATATTTAAAAAATTTTTATTGCGTTTTCACTATCTAATTTCCTTAAACATAATTTTTTTCAAACAAATGCACAATCAATTCCAAGATAATTGGGAGTAAGGTACGAATGAATTAATTACGCTTACACTTGTACTGAATATTTGGAATGGAATTCTCAGTATTAAGTAAACGAGATCAATTGTATGTTCTGTTTTACCCTAAAAACAACGAAATCTTGCTTGTGAAATTACACTAATACTGATTTATTTCTCACAAGGGGGCTGGTTTTTTTCTTTTACATCTCTAGCAATAGGCACAGATGACCATTGTGTATCATCAGTAGTGCAATTATATTGCTTTCAGCGGGTTTATTGCGTAATTGATTATAGTTTCTGCAATCCCTCTGAGAATCCTCAACATACGGACAAAGATATGAATTCAGAAGTCCCATAAGTACAGCCCAAAAGCAAACATATTCGAATTTACTGTAGCCGAACTCTAAGCCCCACATCAAAACTTTATTTGGTTTGTCCGAAATTTTGCATTTCCGTAAAATCAATCGACAGTGGTAGCCGACAGCTGTAACAGTTACTTTATTGATTTGTGATCTGGATTAGCCAAGTTCTATTTACTGCAAAGACGATGTTATTTTTGCGTGAAAATATTCATAGACATTTTAAATGCCTGTAGTAAAACGAAGGAAAAATTGCTCCATTATCCCTAATTAGACTTCTTCCCAAATTTAATCCTATTCTTGTTTAACGAACATCCCCACATTTAAGAACTACACACATCAGGGCTAATATTCAGTAAATAGTGTTAATTACTTACATATATTTCGGAAGAAACTTCAAGCTTTATTAAAATAATTTGAATTCTTCTATACATTCATATATTCCCTTACAACCCACCTTCTATTATACAAATTATGTGACAGTATATACTATTTATTCAGAAGGGTTGGGAAAGCATCATATACGATTCTTTGGGAGGATAATTTAAAGAAATGTTTCAAAGGATTATATAAGCTTACACTCTCACTGATTATGTAGAAGTGTGGTAACAGTATTCAGTAAGGTAAGAAAACCTGTGCAATTTGATTTACGTTAAAAACGACAAAATGTTGTGTGTGGAATGACAATTATACTGCTCTATTTGTCACACTGCGGTACATTCATTTCTGACATTCAAATGCATAAAATTCCTTTGGCTTTTTGAATATGGACATACGTCATGGTTTGATGTATCATAGGCTCTGGAAATCATTGTAGGAACTTGACATCGTAAATTAATCTTACTTGATTATGGTTTTCAATAAAGTGTGTTGAAAAGGGAAGGCTGACTCAACCTCAGGAAGACGATCTGGGCTGAAATTTACAATTCAGCCATTTGCCAGACATTACTTTGACGCCATTTCTTCAGTGCAACTGCTTGCAGTAAAAGACTCAACCGTCTATTTCTCTCCAAAACTCCTATGAAATCACGTCAAAATATCTGCCATTTATTATGCATTCGATCCTCCATAGATTAAGCTCATTCGCCGGTCCCTGGCAGCAGATTCACAAACTGTTGCAACCGTTAGGAGAACTAAGATCTTTACACAGCAGGTACCAACAAATCCGGAGGTTACGACATTTGAACAGTGGCAAGTACGATTTACATTCGTCGAAGTTACGTGGCAATAGGCTTCCAAACATATAAATAAATCAATAATTGGTGCAACCGTCAGCAGGTGTCGGTCGGAGTGTTTAGTTATAAGCGGTGAGGAAGAAGGGAAAGGCAAGTTCTGAAGTTCCTGATTCAATCATTGTGGACTGTGGCATTGTTTGAACTGGTAAAATGGACATTACGGAGGGGAATATTACTTACATATTGGGGAGCGTGTATTGGAAAGAATAATGAAAATACGTTTACAACAATTGGTAAATTTGCTCGCTTTTTTCTAATCCTAACTATTAATTTGAAGATCTAATAAACATTTTCCCAATCCCTCTTCTTAATGTGACATTAAGCAGTTTCATATATTGAAACGTATCTCCCTTCCATTTTCCGAACCAGTGATTCATGAGATTTGATAATATTGATTTTATTTTATGTACCTTGCGAGGTATTTCTTCATACATGATATATGAAGAACCATTCCTTTTTTTTATCTATGAAATCTATTTCAATTTTACACTTCGCAATACAGATAAATAGATGTTTTTCTACTAAATATGTTAAGAGATATTTTTATCAATTTCTGTATACGAGAGTTATTTTAATCCTATTCCCTTCTGCATTTACCTAAAAATTTCGTAGGATTTATCACGAATTTTGCATGTTTCTGGAGCTGTTTCGAAGCAGTTCTTTATTTTCAACATAAGGCAGCATTAGAGAGAAATATGAAATCTTTCTGTTAGTTGCGAACCGAGTGCTGGTCTAACTGAATGGGGCACAGTGGCACTCAATGCTGAATTATGCAAGCCGTCCTAGACAAAGAGATGAAGGAACTGAAAGCAGAAAGCAGTGGTTCATTGGTCGAAATGCAGATATTTTCATGTATAATTCTGATAGTTTATGAACAATGGATGAATAACTCTTCTTTTTAAAAGAAAGTCACAAAGCCTCTACCCTGTCCTGCACAATATAACTGTCGGCCTGATGTTCTACTCGTCTGCTTAACAAATGTGTTAAAAGAATGTAGTTATTTCCTAATCAAATATTAAAATTTTAAATTATAATTTATTAAATTTATGTGAATAATGTATGTGTAGTTTAGATAATTGATTATGAAAATCATACACAAATTTCTACCCCTATCACTTGTATAGCCATTAAAATATGGAAGTAAAATATGGAAGAAAGATAGCATAAATATTTAGCCGTTCACTGCAATTCTCATGAAGTAGCACAAAGAAAATAAAATAATTTAACAGGTACGCCGCCCATTTTAAATGGATAATATAAAGTATAATATTTCAGCAAATATATATGTTGACGCAAAATACCTCTGTATGACTGGTGTCGTGTGAAAAAGACAATAAGTGTTAGTAGTACCTTAAGGGTTATGGTGTATTGGGCAGTTGGCAAACAGAGTGTTTTAGAACATATTCCTGCACGTTGGAACAATTTGACGGATTCAGTTCATTCATTTATTTGTATATGTGATTAAATATTTTTCCCCGTTTCATCACAAAATTCTTATTTTCTTTGACATTTTCAGTAAATAATAAACCCCAATTATAGGAGTACACTGAGAATGCGTTTCCGTCTGTGATACAACCTAATACAAAAACAATTTTTCTTCAAAAACCCTCAGTAAAGATTTGAATTGAAATAACCTAACCGCAGGTATAATGACACAAAGTAACAAGTGAATTGTTACGAATAAAATTAGGATTTAGAATTTCTCGTAATTTGTCCTTTTTTCCATCAGAGTGCTCTCGCTTCCTTTCTTGTTCTCGCCAGGTTCGGTAACGCAATTTTGACGTCTCATTCATAAATATTTATAATAAAAAATTAACTGAATATTTCAAACGGACAAAAATTACTCCTTTGTAAAAGTTACATTTTCTACATAATCGATTCCAATATTTTATGTTTGGAGATAGGAACAGAAATAAGTTCAAATTATATTCAAATATTAGGTCAGAAAAAATTTAATATTAAATACTAACAGGTACCAAATAAATTGTATTATCCTACGTAATATCTGCACTTGTCACATTTTAGTTGGGGAAAGTTAATTGTCTGTAAGAAGGAACTGTGTCACCGTAACCTTACCCAATAACAGTCACATGACAGTTTAGTGGTCTTCACGTAATACACAACACGGTGCTGTATAAATGCACAACTGGCGGTGTTGCTATTCAGCAGTACGCTGTTGTGCACTGTGATATTGACAGTTAAGGAGGACGTTTAGTGATGCTTTATTATACACTTATTCACAACTATTTTGCCACATATATAACAAAGGAGAGGACATGGAATTGCCATTTATAAATAAAGTCGTGTTTCAGTCAAATTATCAAGTGCGATGTGAGGTATATTCCATTAAACGGCTTCTAAATTTCCGAGAAAATTTGGTGCCTTAGATTTGATAGCGGGTTCCGAAAAGTTGTAACAAATCACGCGACCTCTCGTCACAGAAGGCAGAAGGCTTTGCACACACACACACACCCACGCACAAGCACACACATACACACAAAAAGACACACACACATAGACACACACCACACACACACGAACACACACACACACACACACACTGCGAAAATTAATAAGTTTAAAATCCTTGTGTAACTATATTACATCTTCAAAGTAACCATCATTTTAAATGACAATCTTCGGACGTTTTGTCACGTAACTTATGGCTTTCCCATTCAAGTCATATGATTGGATCTTCTGTGTAATCAGATGAAAAATGGCGACTCCATCGGTCGGCAGAAACACACTGATCTACGTACACATGAATTCGCAAAATCCCCTCAATACAAAAACGGCCATGTCTTGCTATCATTCGTAAAACATCTTCTGTCTTAAATCCTTCCTTTCCAAAAATATAAAAATGAAGACACATAAACTTGCTTGTTGTTGCTCACATTGAGGAAAGGAATGAAGGCTGAGGGTGTCAATAGGGTGCTGAGAGGATTATTTGGACCTAAGAATGACGAGAAAAAAGAGAGTGAAGAAAACATATTGAAGAGCTTATGTATCTGGATATGTCACTAAATATATTTCGGGTGATGAAATCAAGAATAATGAATTGGGCGGGTCATGTAGCACGCATGTGGCATGGGAGAAGTGCGTATATTTTATTGTGGGGAAACACGAAGGAAATAACCATTGGAAGACCCGGGCGTAGTTGGGAGAATAATAATGAAATGGAACGAAAGGGAGCGGAATTGGGGACAGGGAATGGATTTTGGTGGTACAGGAGTGGGACCGGCTGTGGGATCTTGTGAATGTGTTGATGAAAATTAGGGTTAGCTAGAAAATTTTCAGATTCTCTAGAAGTATCCGGCTCCATGCAGTAAGAAAGTAAATATGTCTGTTGACGTCAGTTTTCTTCAGACAAACTAACATGCTAGGAGAAATGTGATGTCCGAGAACATTTTTTGGAACAAAGAAAGAACGAGCAGCAACAACTGGACAAGGCACCATGAGGGGCCTCTATTCCTTCACGACAGAGAATTTCCTTATGTCACTCTAGATATCGCGGAAGAATCATTCACTAAAATGACTCTTCCACTTAAGAAATTTCTCTTAACAAAAAAGCCAACTACTTACCAATTTTTACCACCTGTTGCTTCGTATTCGTTACAGTCACCGTCTGCAGACGGCCTGATGCCAGTTTCAGTCAATCGAAGCCACTCAGTCAAATTCACAAAAATCGTTGTCCTCTCTATAAGCTCTGACTCAGGTTCCTCTGCTTTATTAAAGAGTTTTGTTTCCGAAATTCCACAGTGTCTTAAATGATGTGTTCCTGGTAATGGTAATGTAAGTTCAGCCGCTGCAAGAAATTAAAAAACTGAATTCTCCATACCACAAGAATTGTCTAGCTGAAAAGAACATTAAATTCAGAAGAATAAGAGAGAAGAACAGTTTTCTGGATTATGTATTAATTAGGTTGTGGAAAAATATCATACATTCCTGAGATTTTTGTGCTAAAATTACATATAAAGCCTGCAGTTATTTGAGAATTCAATTTTGCTACGACAACATTAAAAAGAATAGAACACAACTGGCAGAATTTTCCTAACTACACTTAGAACAATACCCCATTATATGTCAAAATATTTCCCCTAAAAGAAGCTTATTTTTTAAAGTATGCAAAATGACAGAGAACTTAGAATAGAAAATATTTAAATTAACAAACCACTGATAGAGTAAGGGAGAAAATCTCGTGCCATAACTTCAATCCCACCGCAATATTCACAGTTTCTGGGAAAGGAAGGAAATTTTATTAAATCTACAGAGGAATGTTCGGTACTGAAAGTGTTTTGTGTCTTTTGCAGAATTTTGTGTGCATCCTGTTGGTGATAATGATCTTCGGCGCAATTACCTATGGAGCAATGCTGCCATCTACTTCCCTTTCTATAGAGGAAGTACATTTGGTGCGCTGTCTGACACACATCAGCCATAGGTACTTCTCACCAGGGCGATCTGTGGTTATATCATCGCCAGCCACATACCGAGATGTGCAGCTGGAACTGATTGCAGAGATTCACAGAACTGCCATCTGGCCT
>Ga0136643_10007046_pt1 | contig 16205 bp, 13 predicted proteins | sample TergutLab28metaG_FD_96883 | JGI IMG/M metagenome (GOLD analysis project Ga0136643, IMG submission 96883) | Labiotermes labralis P1 segment gut microbial communities from Petit-Saut dam, French Guiana - Lab288 P1 (version 3) (version 3) | ecosystem: Host-associated > Arthropoda: Insects >... | reverse complement strand
GATACTGGAGTCGAAGCAAGTCATCCAGGTTTGGCAAGTAGAGTTGATACTCATTTATTCGCTTGTTTTTTAACTTCAAACCGTCGCCCTGCGAATGTTTTGGAAGACCCACATGGGCATGGAACTATGTCGGCTGGAATTGTTGGGTCACATGGGAACTTCGCAAGCGTAACGCAAAACACGAATGTAAGGATTGTATCATTAAGGATTTGGAATGATGTTGGGTCAGGAAATTCAAGCATGGCATTGACAGCAATCCAGTTCGCTGCGGCAAATGGAATACACATTCTTAATATGAGTGGTGGGTGGTATTCAAACTGGAATACATACGATGTATCATTAAGGGCATCTATTCAAGCCTTTAACGGATTGTTTGTTGCTTCTGCTGGGAATGAGGGAACTAATAACGATGGCAACAATCCTGCTTTCCCTGCTTCGTATCGATTGCCAAATCTTATCTCTGTTGGTGCTTCAAACAGACACGACCAAAGGTCAGTGTGGAACTCTTCTCAATCTTCAAACTTTGGTGCAACAACAGTTTGTATTTTCGCCCCAGGTGGGAATCAAGGTACTGCAAGCGTTGAAAACATTAGAACAACAAACAGAGGCAATGGATTAGCTTGGTACAATGGCACCTCTTCCGCGGCGCCATTCGTTGCAGGCGTAGCTGCATTAATGCTGTCTGTAACTCCTAATTTAAATCCAATCATGCTAAGAAACATTATAATGGAGACTGCAGATAGACCTTCTGCATTAAATGGACTGAGTATTTCTAATGGTAGAGTTAATGCTTACGCGGCTGTTAGTGCAGCCAGAATTTGGATTACAAGAGATTTGCCAAACAATGAGATTGAAATATTAGGAATTACAAGAAATATAATAGGGAGTATAGAAATACCAAACGTTATTAATGGGCGCATAGTAACTTCCATTGGTGATTTTGCCTTTTTTTGGGAGAATGGCTTACAAGGGGTTTCTTTTCAATATGGAAGTCAAGTGAGACGTATTGGTGATTTTGCTTTTGCGGATACGCCTAATTTGCAAAATGTAACATTGCCGCTCAACTTGACACACATTGGCTTTCGAGCATTTGCTGCGGCAAGAAATTTAGAGAGCCTTACTCTTCCTGATAGTTTAACATCAATTGGGTCAGAAGCTTTTTGGAATACAGGCTTGAGAAGCATCAATATTCCACCTCAGATAACATTTATTCCGCAAGGGGCATTTAGAGAATCATTAAATCTGGAAACTGTTAACATTCAAGGAAATGTTACTTCAATCTCAGACGCGGCTTTTCAAAATACTCCTAGTTTAACAAATATTAATTTGCCAAATAGTTTAACAACAATCGGCAGATATGCCTTTCAAAGAACAGGCTTAAAAGAAATTCGAATTCCATCAAGTGTTAATTCAATCGGGTCAAATGCGTTTGCTGATTCGGAATTTCTTCATAGCATACATATGTCTAGGGAGACTCCGCCAAATTTAATAAATCAAAATGCTTTTGCAAACACTCCTTTTTTGAGAATTTATGTTCCAAACCATAGATTAATGGCATACAAAAATGCACACAATTGGCTCGTACACTCTGATATAATCAGACCGTCAGACTTTGTAGGTTTAATGGAACTACAGCCGTTACGTGGTTTTACTGCTTCTAATCATGCAAATCTTTCGGTAGGTGATAATGCCCTTTTTGGAATAAATGCGGTTGAAGGAATTTATCGATTATCAATTACAGGGGAAATTCCTATCCGAGTTACCTTGTTTGGTCCTAATTTCAAATTACTAGAGTCGATTTCATCTAATGCAAGCAGAACAGTTAATCTGACAAGGAATTTTGTCGGAGTCTACTATATAGCAGTAGAATTTATTATTACTAATGGAACAGGTAGGGTTGATTTATCGATTGCGGCTGCTATAACAGATGTTTTTGCGACTAACAACGAAAGAAACATTCTTCCTTATTTAATTGATGGGCGCGGTAGATTTGCTTTTCAGAACTGGGGAACAAGATTCGTTGAGTTCCAGCTATCAGCTACTGGTGGAATGCAATTTCCACATGATGGGATTATAATTAGAGATGCTCAAGGAAATATTGTTGCTGATAATCTTAGACAAGCCAGAACTCGTGAGGGACATAATGTAATTACAGCATTTTTGCCAAGATCAGGATGGTTCTATATTGATATCGATTTAAATGTAAACCAAGTAAATCAACTTTTTTTGACATTAAGTCTTTTGGAATACAGCCAACCAGACTTTCTTAACACAGCTCTTAGAACTGATTTTCTTCAGATAGCTGAAAGTGGAAGAAATGAACAACTGGTGGGTATTGTTTTAAGTCCAGGCGCAGTAATCAATGTCGAAATATTTTATAGTGGTATATCATCATCAAATGCAATCTTTGTCCTTATGCAAAGAGCAGGAACAAATATAACTGTTCTTGAGGTAGAAAATATCAGTGGATTCAGTTCATTTACCTTTAAACTAACTTCAGGTACTTATTATTTAGGATTCTTAAACGCTGGAATAAATAATTTTGTGATGATGAGTGTTTCTAGAATCATAACAGAAACAGGAAGTCATCAGTTAGTAACGGATCCTTCATGGGCATCTTTAAGAGGTTCTGAAGTCACCATAAACAATGGTCTTCCAGGTGCCAATACAATTACACAAGGATTTACTAGATTAATCTATTTAGCTAACCAAGAATCGCGTCAGAATTTTACATGGCATTCAAGTGATCCTAATGTTGCACAAATAACTAATTATGGAACGGTTCTAGCTATGCCAGTAAGCAGTATTACAAATGTGAGGATTATAGCAATTTGCAGGCAAAATCCAGGAAGAGTTTTTTATAGAGATTTAGTAATTATGCCTGAAAATAGTAATGTAGCGATAACCATCAATCATGCAATGACGATGAGTAGAAGCGGAGGTAATATTAGTCTTAATTCGGTTAATGTACCGATAAATTTAATCCAGCTCTATGATTGGAGTTCGCCATCGCCTTTTATAGAAGTAAGCCCTTGGGGACCAGTTTGGTCAACAGCACCACTTACGGTAGGTCAAACTTTTACAATTATTGGAAACTACCAATTAAATCAGCGAGTCACAATTATTATTACGGTGACAATTGTTTAATCCTAAGGAATAAAGATTATATAACCTATATTATACCAAAAAATGCGAGAATTTCCAGTTATGGAGTCTCGCATTTTTTATTTGAACTAGTTTGGATTACAGCTCTTTTGTATTGGAAAATTTCGCAAATAAAATTATATAGTTAAATTTAATGAAGTAGACTGATAAGCTCAGTTACTCCAGATCTGATATCTCTTGCATATATCATATATCCAGTTATTGGCGAAAATGGCATGTTAATAGTTAAAGTGTTGATTCCAGATTGAAGAGGTGGACTGTCTATTGAATCTGTCCATTGAAGTAGAACTCCAGAAACAAAGTGACGCGGATAATCATTGTGTACAGCAAACCAAAGTTCTCTACCCCGATTACTGGCAAAAGCGTTTTTCCCCAGTTCAGCATTTGTTGTTAATCTTACCCAGATTGAACGCTGTAAATCAAAAGTCACATTGATATCTTCGCTTCTGAAATTTAAGTAGCCACCAACACCGTGAACATATATTCTTTCGCCAGGTCTAACAAATTCATCAAATATATGTGGAGTATGTTCGGATTGTAAAGTTTGAAAGAATAAACTGAAGCGCCTACCCCCGTCAAATCCTTCATATCTAATGAAAAAGCCGTCAGCCTGCAGAGCGAATAAATCAGTATCTGCCTCAAGCCTTGTGCTGAAAATAGTACCTAAAACACTAGTACTTAAAACCCAAGGTGAAAGAACTTGGAGAGTAATTGAACCTCGAAAATTCATATTATAACGATATACAACGTCAATTGTAACAATACCAGGATTATGTGCGGTGACTGTACCAAATTGGCTGACTGTTGCAACTCTTGGGTCACTGGTGGTCCATAAATAATTCTGGATTATTGGTGAAGGTACTACACCATCAAATGATATTGATCTAGTTAAGCCAACATTCATAGTCGTTTCTCTAGGAAGGCCAACTCCAGAAGTTACTTCTGTTCCATTGTGAGAAGGATCTTGCCTTGTATCTGTTGTCAAAGCAAGATTTCTTGTTGGTCCAGGTCTAACTTCTGAAACTGTTATTGCTACGACTCCAAATTGTAGATTGTCATTCCTTATTGCCAATATGTCTACCCTTCCTGGAGCTCTAGCAAAAATTAATCCGTGCTCACTGACGGTAGCGATATTTTCATCAGAAGAGGTTAGTGTAAAATTGTGTCGAGACTGAGCATAGCCGTGCCAACCAATATAAATAATTCTAGTAAAACCTACTGTCATCTGCGTACTATAGCGAGCTCCACCATTTAGGGTTACCTCTGTTCCAACCGCATGCATAGACGGATCTACCATTAATGCAATTCGTGTTCGCTGAGTTATTGTAAATAAAATCGTTCCGTGAACTATTTCTCCAACGAAGTTAACTCTGAAAGTTTCATCAAGTTGAAAAAATCTATTTAGGACTAAAGATACGCCACCATTACCAGTTGTTGGTTGCTGATGGGCCGACATTAGTAAAATTTCGGCAGATTGATTGCCAGATGAGTTACCTAAAAATGTTACATCGAAAAATGAGTTATTCCCAAAAAAGTTCGCTTCTACCCATTCTCCATCAGACTTTACTCCCTGATCGTAGAAGTAGTAATCCACTCTATCATATGTTACTCGCCAACCTGTAAAAATTGCTTCTTCCAGAATCTCAAAGGTAACAAAATCATTCATCCATCTTTCAGGTTCAATCTGATCTCCCCAAAAAAATGTATTACCAATCATTCTAAACAAACCCGTGCTATTGATTACCATTTCTGTAACTTCACCATCTCGGATAAATTGTCCATCAAAGATTGTTTCAAAACTACCATCAGGCAAGATTCTTTCCAAAGTTAGGAAAGGAGTTGCGACCCTAGAGCTTTCAAAACTCGAACCGTCATAGACTATTGTAAAGCCACCAGTTAGTGTAGTTTCAGTAAAAATATGGTTTCCTTGGTCATTAGCATTTACTAAGTGCACATTATCATTAACATTAATATTAAAGAATGTATAATCCCAAAATGCATCGACATTTCTAGGAACTAAAATAAATGTTATTAATGAAATAAGCGCTACAAAAAATGACTTTTTAAATAATTGCATATATTTTCTCTCCTTATGTTTTTTTGTGTTATCTAGACTTTTTATCAATTAAAACTTCACCCCCAATTTCGACATAAATCTAGAAGTAACCGCTTTCATAATAACATTTATTACAACAAATAGCAACGAAAAGCGCCCGACAAATTTCGACAACGAATTAAAAGAATCAACACTACCTGTCGAAATTTGTCGTTAGAATAAGGAAAGAAAAAGCCTTTAAACATGGTAAAATTTAAATAAATAGAATGCAGAAAGGAGAGAAAAATGAAAATTTTACATAAACCGTTATTTTTTATTGGCATATCTTTATTTTCCGTTGGCACAATTGCTTGGTTAATTATTACCATTTTGAATTCTAGTAATACCCGAAACTATAATCATCTAAACAATCTTTATCCAACAGGCGTGGGACTTTTAGGTATTGTAGCGGTAATTATTTCTTTTATTTTAGAAACACGAATTTCTATATTAAATAAAAAAAATGAAAGAGATGAAGACTAAATTTATTTAAGGCAATTTCAGTAAAAATGAAGTTGCCTTATTTTTTTTATGGTCGTTGTGAGATAATTTACCTATAAAATGCATATTTTTAAAGGGTGATACTTTGAAACTGAAAAACTTTAAAAGCTGGATTGACAAATTAAAACCAGTCAATGTTAAACTTGAAATAAGGGAAGATATGATAGTTGTCTATAACTTTAAGAAAATCCATATCTTAACAGACACTGAAATTCAGACAACTGAATATCGATTTACTGGTGAAGGTTTTTCGGTTAAAGAATTGAATAAAGAAGATTTAATCATCTCTGGAAAAATAAAAGTAATCGAGGTAGGTAATTTTGCTCAAGCTATATCATCTGAAAATCCACAAGCGTGATTTTTTTCTTTATCAGGAAGAAATTGTTTTAAGAAATCTCACCACTGATGGTGATTTTTATTGTTTTTATACCGATAAAAAAACATATCAATATTTAAAAAATAACAACTGTGAAATAGAGATTTTAACGGATTATATTAATGAAGCTAAAAAGCTGATTTTTATTAAAAAAGGCTTTATTGCTGGGGTAGGGTTATTTTTGGTTAGCTTTTTTGTTAGCCTTTTTTATGTTAGTGCTATTATCTTTAACGGAAATTTCTTAATTAATGATCAGATAAAAGCAGAAATCAGCGCTAATTATACAACCTTTTTGGGCTTGAATTTTATAACTGACCAAAGAATCAATGACTTAAATCGGGAGGTTCGCCAAAGGCATATTGCCTATGAATGGATTTCAATCGAAAAAAGAGGCTTTATTATTCATGTTAATGTCAGTAAAGACGAGTTAAGCAAGGAAAGGCCGATTGAAAATGAAAGGATTGGCGATATTGTCGCTACTAAAATGGGCAGTATTCATATGATTCAGACCTTTCATGGTACACCATTAGTTGCTTATAATGATATCGTAAGACCAGGCGATGTTTTAATTTCCGGTTCTTTTGAGACTAATGATGAAGAAACAGAGCACTTATTGATGGCTAGAGGATTAGTTCTGGCGCGGGTTTTTGAATATGTGGAAATCAGGGTTGATAAAAATGTTGTTAAAAACGAACTGACGGGGAAAACTAGTTTTTACCGGAGCTTTAGTTTATTTGGCCTTAACTTTGCTTTCAGAAATAATCAGCACTTCGAAAACTATACATTAATTGAAAATGAAGTGTTCCGGATTTTCAATATTTTCTCATGGAAAAATGTAGAAAAGTATGAAAAAAGTGATATAATATTGACATATACAGAAGAAGAGGCTAGAGAATTTGCTGAATCATTAATTGAAGCCCAGTTTATATTACGGAAAACGCATGCTTTAGAGAAGCTTTTGGAGATTCTGTTCATGACTGTAGTAGAAGATGATGAGGGGTTTACTTTCAATTTTCTTGTCAGTACAATTGAAAATATCGGAGAATTTAAAGGACGTGACTAATTTTTGCAGGAGCTGACTATCAAGATTAAACAAGTTGACCATTTAATGAATATTGCTGGAGTCAAACATAATAATATACGCTTGTTGGAAAATCATTTTAATGTGACAATCGTTGCGGATAATGAAAAGATTGTTATTAGCAGTGAAAACAAAGAAGTTAAACGAAAGATTGAAGAAGTTTTAACAATTCTTTTAGAGATTGCTTTTAAAGGTATATCGATAACGGAAAGAGATATTATTTATCTTTTACAACTTCAAGAAGCTGATAAAATTGCGCTATTCCAGCAAATCTATGATAAGAATAAAATCCTTTTTCTGGCGCCATTTGGTAAAAAAATATACTATAAGACGTTAACCCAAAAATACTATCTGGAAGCTTTGGAAAAAAATGATCTTGTGTTTGCGGTTGGTGCAGCTGGTACGGGAAAAACTTATCTTGCGGTTTTATATGCAGTAAAGTTGTTAAAGGAAGCTAAAGTAAAAAAAATAATCTTAACGCGTCCGGCTGTCGAAGCTGGAGAATCACTTGGTTATCTGCCAGGAGACTTAAAAGAAAAAATTGATCCATATCTAAGACCATTATATGATGCCTTATATGAGTTTTTGGGAACGGAAACAGTAGATAGTTATCTTACAAAAGGAATTATTGAAATTGCACCATTAGCTTATATGCGAGGAAGAACTTTAGAAAATGCAGCTATTATTTTAGATGAGGCGCAAAATACTACTAATAAACAAATGTTAATGTTCCTTTCTCGCCTAGGATTTTCTTCAAAGATGATTGTTACTGGTGATATAACGCAAATTGATTTGCCAAAAGGTGAAGAGTCAGGGCTTTTAAAAGCGATTCGGATTTTAAAAGACATTAAGGGAATTGAAACGATTGAATTTCAGAAAATGGACGTTGTCAGGCATCCGCTTGTGCAAAAGATTTTAGAACGTTATGAAAATTAATTTTGTTAATCAGACTAATTTATTATTAGCGGACTATTATGAAACGATAGAAAAAGTGCTTAAAAATGAAGTAGGTAAGATGTCAGTGATCTTTGTTTCTGATGAAGCAATTAAGGAGTTAAACAAAACTTATAGAGGCAAAGATAAAGTAACTGATGTATTAAGTTTTCCGGATAATACTAACGACTATTTTGGTGACTGCTTTATTGCGCCTCTTCAGGCTTTTAGACAAGCGCTTGAGTATGGACACTCAAATTTGCGGGAAATGGCCTTTTTGGCTGTCCATGGTTATTTACATTTAACAGGATATGATCACGAAACAAAAAAAGAAGAGGAAAAGATGATTGCAAGGCAAGAGCTTATGCTTAAAGAAGCTAAAATCATCAGGTAAAGAAATGGATAAATTACTAAAGGAAGCAAAAAATGCCAGAGAAAATGCTTATGCACCTTATTCCAAATTTAAAGTTGGTGCAGTATTAAAGACTAAAGACGGAAGAATTTATAAAGGTGCAAATGTCGAAAATGCTTCTTATGGTTTAACAAACTGCGCTGAACGTACAGCGCTTTTTTCTGCTTATGCGGACGGTGTCAGAAAAAAAGACATTGAAAGTTTTCTTGTTCTCGGCGATACAAAAGCACCAATAAGTCCTTGTGGTGCTTGCCGGCAAGTTATGAGTGAACTTTTAACTAAAGAAACTAAAATTGTTTTAGCAAACCTAAAAGGTAATATGAAAGAAGTAACTGTTTCTGAACTTATGCCGTATCCGTTTGAAGAGGTAGAAAATGAGTGAATTTAAATCAGGCTTCATTGCCATTGTCGGAAGACCGAATGTTGGAAAATCATCACTTTTAAATCGACTGGTTGGTCAAAAGATTGCGATTATCAGTCCAAAGCCACAAACAACAAGAAATACAATCCGTGGTATTTTGCATGGCGATAATTACCAAATAGTTTTTATCGATACACCAGGTATTCATAATCCTGAAAATAAATTAGGCGAAGCAATGCAGAAAAATGCCTATCAGGGCTTAAGGGATAATGATGCGATTCTTTATCTTGTTGATGCTAAGCCCTTTTTAGATGAAACAGATTTAGAATTAATTAAAAGACTTAAAGCTTGCAAGTGTAAAATCTTTTTAGGTATCAATAAAATCGACTTATTGGCGGATAAAAGTGCAATTGATCGGATTATTATGATGTATTTAGAACATCTGGAATTTCAGGCAGTTGTGCCAATTAGCGTTCGTGAAGATAAAAACATTGAACATTTATTAAAGGAAATTACCGAAGTTTTGGAGCCAGGGCCAGCTTACTTTCCAGAAGATACAGTAACCGATCAGCCAGAGCGGGCAATCATTGCGGAAGTCGTTCGTGAGAAAATTATGCTTTATACAAAAGAGGAAATTCCTTATTCAGTTATTGTTGTGACAGAAGATTTGAAGAAAAATTCTGAAACAGGACAAATGCAAGCTAGAATTCAGATTTATGGCGAACGGGAATCGCAAAAGGGTATCATTATTGGCAAGCATGGAGCGATGCTTAAAAAGATAGGTACGGCTGCCCGTAAAGATTTAAATGCTATATTCGATAACAAGTTCCATTTGGAACTTTGGGTCAAAATAAAGAAGGATTGGAGAAAATCAATCGCAGACTTGAAAAACTTTGGTTTTTACGAATAATAAAAAAAATCCCCCATAAATTTAAATGGGAGTGATTCTTTATGACAACTAAAGACTATTGGGAAATCTTTTGCAAAACCGGAAAAATCTCAGATTATCTGAATTACTGCGAGAGTTTGAAAAAAAAGGATGGCAAAAAATAAAGGAATAATTCTTAGAAGCATAGATTTCAAGGAAACATCAAAGATCATTTACCTGATCACAGAATCAGGGATCCGTTCAGTTATTGTTCGTGGTGCCAAAAAGTTAACTGGTCGGACCCTGTTCTTAACTAATTCATTTACAGAAATTGAATATCAGGCTAAAGAGGCAGATCTTCCAGTCTTAACTGACGGGGATTTGCTTTTTGATTTTTCCGGAATAAGAAATGATTACTTAAAATACTTTTTCGCCGAAAACATTTCCGCTTATCTTTATTTGGCTAGTCCAGAAGTTGATTTTCCCCTTCTTTACCGCCTTTTTCAGGCTTCTTTAAAGCTAATTGATAATTACCAAGATGCGGAAATCATTAGTTTTGCTTTTGAAATAAAATTTTTATTCTTTTTAGGCCTTAAGCCAGAATTAACAAATTGTGTTTGTTGCGGGAATTTGGAAATAGCAGCAATCGATGTTGATAAGGGCGGATTTATTTGTCATCTTCATAAAGGCAGTCAGACTTTTGATTCTGAAGTTGCCTTAGCTATAAAAGAACTCTATTATAGCAAGCTAGAACTATTGAAAGACTTAAGTTTAAGTTCTAATGTTCGCCAAGAAATTAGGCAATTTATCAGCTCTTATTATCAAAGACATGCAAATTTTATTAACAAAGTAACGACTAATATCCGCAAAGATTAAAGAGAAATGGCGAATATTCAATTTATTCGTTTTTTTATTTTTTTGGGGCTAAAATCCAAGATTTTTGTTAATTTTTGCCCTTCGCGTGCGAAAACTCTTTACAATTGTATGAATATATAATATAATGTTATACTAGATTAATGTCGGGATTTTTAGAAAAAGGGATGAATTATGAAAAAGTTTTCTTTGGAAGAATTAGCAAATTACGCCAAAATTAACGGCTTTGTCTTTAATGGTAGCGAAATATATGGCGGACTAGCTAACAGTTTCGATTATGGACCTTTAGGAGTCGAGTTGAAAAATAATATCAAAAAAGCTTGGTGGCTGAAATTTGTTCAGGAAAATCGCTATAATATCGGGTTAGATGCCGGAATATTGATGAACAGAGAAACTTGGGTTGCAAGCGGACATGTTCAAACCTTTACTGATCCTTTAACTGATTGTCGCGCCTGCAATACGCGCCATCGAGCCGATCAGCTGATTGAAGAAGCTTCAAAAGGCAAAGTTAACGCTGCGGCTTTTTCAGATAAAGAACTTTTTGATTATCTTGTTGATAAAAAAATTAAGTGTCCAAATTGTGGTAAAACAAACTTTACGGAAGTTCGTAAATTTAATATGATGTTTAAAACTGTTCAAGGACCAGTAGAAAATGAAAAAAATGTTATTTATTTGCGCCCAGAAACAGCTCAGGGAATTTTTGTTAATTTCAAGAACATTCAGCGTAGTATGCGCAAAAAAATTCCTTTTGGTGTTTGTCAGACCGGAAAATCTTTCCGTAATGAAATCACACCAGGAAATTTTATTTTTCGGACGAGAGAGTTTGAACAAATGGAGTTAGAGTTCTTTTGTAAACCCGGCACAGAAATGGAATGGTTTGCTTATTGGAAAAAGTATTGTATTGACTTTTTAGCTAGTCTTGGCTTAAATAAAGAGACTTTAAAAATCCGTGATCATGAAAAAGAAGAATTAAGTCATTATTCAAATGCTACAACCGATATCGAGGTATTGTTTCCATTTGGTTACGGTGAGCTTTGGGGTATTGCCTCTAGAACTGATTTTGATCTTAAGGCCCATATGACACACAGTAAAGAAAATATGGAATATCTGGATTCGGAAACTAATGAGAAATATATTCCCTACGTTATTGAACCATCGGTAGGTGTAGAAAGATTATTTTTGGCTATACTTTATAATAGCTTAACTGTTGAAAAAACAGAAGTAGATGAGCGTGAAGTTTTGAAATTGCATCCGTTTTTAGCTCCTTATAAAGCCGCTGTTTTGCCTTTAATAAAAAAACGGCATGCGGAAAAAGCTGATGAGATTTATAATGAATTAAGTAAATGTTTTATGACAAGTTATGATGAATCAGCCACAATCGGTAAAAGATATAGAAGAGCCGATAGTATCGGTACACCATTTTGTATAACTGTTGATGATGAAACACTTAGTAATAATACTGTAACAATTAGATTCAGAGATTCGATGAAACAAGAGGTCATCAAAGTAGATGAACTTAAGGATTTTATTCTCTCGAGGATAGTTTTATAAATCAAAAATGAGGTAATCAGATTGATTGATGAAAATATTAAAAATCAGATTATAGCTAATACGGATATTGTAGCTTTAGTCGGGGAATATGTTAAATTGGAAAAGGCTGGCCGTGAGTATGCTGGGCTTTGTCCTTTTCATGCGGAAAAAACACCATCTTTTAAAGTTTCGCCTGAAAAAAAGATTTGTAAGTGTATGGGTTGTGGCGTTGGTGGTAATGCGATAACTTTTTTACAGAAAATTGAAAACATCAGTTATGAAAAAGCTTGTCAAAAGTTAGCCTTACCATTAGGTATTGACTTGAAAATCAAAACTGTGCCAAAATATCAGCCCCAGGAACAGAATTTAATCACAATCAATAATCTTGCTCGTGATTTTTATAAACATTCGTTATTTTCTACACAAAGCGGGCTTGAAGCTCTTAGCTATTTAAAAGAACGTGGTCTTGATGAAGAGATAATAAAAAAGTTTCAAATCGGTTTAGCGCCTTTTGAAACAGATTTACTTTATAAAACTTTAAAGGATCAGAACGTCTCAGAAATTACTATGCTTGAGCTTGGTTTGATTCATTCTGGTGAACATGGTTATTTTGATGCTTTTACAAAAAGAATAATTTTTCCGGTTATTGATGAAGAAGGAAATACCATTGGTTTTTCCGGTCGGATTTATAATAGCGACCATATTGCCAAATATATTAATTCGATGGAAGGGCCTTTATTTAAGAAGGGGTCGCTTCTCTATAATTTAAACAATGCTTTAGCGGCGATTCGAAAAAATAACCGGGTAATTCTTTATGAAGGCTTTTTAGATGTAATTGCCTCTGATAAAGCTGACTTAAAAGAAGCAGTCTGTTCAATGGGAACGGCGTTAACAGAGATTCAAGCTAAACTGATAAAAAAGTATGCTCCTGAGGTAATTGTTTGTTTTGACGGTGATAATGCGGGAATTAAAGCAACTTTAAAGGCTATCTCTGTTTTAGAGGCGGTCGGTTTGATTGTTTCTGTTGTTAGTATGCCAAAAGCCACAGATCCAGATGATTATGTCCAAAAATATGGAGTACAGGCGTTTTCTGATTATTTTGATACGAACCGCCAGAAAAGTCATGAATTTTTTTATGATTATTATAAAAGTGTGACTAATTTAAAGAGTATGGCTGAGGCAGAAGTCTTTAAAGATACAATTTTTCGTTTAATTAGGAATTTATCTAACACTTTGCGGGAAAAATACTTTCATCGGCTTTCTAAAGATCTTGATTTGCAGTTAATAACTGTCGAAAGAGATTTTATCGAAGTTTATGGCATGCAAAGAACAAAAAAAACTGAGGCGAAAAAAAATGCTAACCAAGCTCCTTCTGGTGAACTATGGGCCGAGCGCATTTTAATTAGCCATATGTTAAATGATCGTAAACAGGCCAAATATATCGAAGAAAAGTTAGGAAATATTGCCTTTGACGAAGCAGCCTTTGAAATTCGTTCTGCGATTGATGATTATTATAAGCGTTATGATCGCATGGACATTCAAATTCTTTCCATGGACTTCTCAGTTAACAGTGAAGAATATTACCGAAAAAATTTAATGAATTATATCGGTGAATATCAAGAAACAGAACGTGATGACTGTCTGGAAAAGATAAATTTATATATTAGAAAAAGACAAAGACGGAAAATTCTCGATGAACTAGCATCTATTGAGGATTATCAGGAAAAATTAAGCTTTATACAAGAAAAAGGAGAGTATCTATGACATACGAAAATATTTTGCGGGAATTAGTCAGTAAATCGGGAACGAATAAATATGTCCTTTATTCAGAGTTAGATAAATATTATGAAGAAGGTTCAAATGAATATGAGAATCTGATTAGAGACTTAGAAGCTTTGAATATCAGATTATTTACAGAAGAAGATGCTAAGCTCCATCTTTTGAATCCACTTGATGATGCTGAAGATAACCTTGAACTAGAAGATGAACCAGATGAGGTTAGTCTTAAAAACGTAATTGAAGATATTGATACATTTGACTATGATAATTTAGACCACTTAGCTAAAATTATTAAAGTTGATGATCCTGTAAGAATGTATTTAAAGGAAATTGGAAATATTCCTTTATTGCATATCGATGAAGAGGAAGAACATACTCATAATGTTTTTCTTGGCAAAATGGCTTTTGCCCGACTTGAAGAATATCAGGAAGGTAAGATTTCTTTAACCCCTGATGATGTTTTAGTGCTTGAAGAAGCAGCTGACAAATATCGGATTGGTAAGAACAAACTGATTAATGCCAATCTTAGACTTGTTGTTTCAATTGCGAAAAAGTATGTTGGCAGAGGCATGCAGTTTTTGGATTTAATTCAAGAAGGAAATATGGGATTAATTAAAGCTGTTGATAAGTTCGATCACGATAAAGGTTTTAAATTTTCCACATATGCAACATGGTGGATTCGTCAAGCAATCACTAGAGCCGTTGCTGATCAAGCAAGAACAATCAGAATTCCAGTTCATATGGTCGAAACGATTAATAAACTTGTTAGAATTCAGCGCCAATTAGTTCAGGAATTAAGTCGTGAACCAAGTATAGATGAAGTTGCGGCGAGAATGAATATCAGCGCTGAAAAGGTTCAGGCCATTAAAAAGATTGCACAGGAGCCAATTAGTCTTGAGTCGCCTGTTGGTGAAGAAGAAGATTCGTCGCTTGGTGATTTTATTAGTGACCCTAATGCCTTGAGTCCTTTTGATTTTACGACTAAAGAGATGCTTAGAAGAGAGTTAAATGATATCTTAGCTACTTTATCAGAAAGAGAAGAAAAAGTTTTAAGAATGCGTTTTGGTTTAACTGATGGCAGGCAAAGTACTTTAGAAGAAGTTGGATTAAAGTTTAACGTTACCAGAGAAAGAATCAGACAGATTGAAGCTAAGGCTTTAAGGAAATTAAAACATCCGTCTCGTAGTAAGAAATTAAAAGACTTTCTCGGCAAAAATCAGTGATTGTCTCCAAACGATTAAAGGCTATTGCTAAATATATTGATGGTTTTGAAAGTTTAGTAGATATCGGTTGTGATCATGGTTTATTAGCAGCCTATGCTTTAAAAAATAATTTCGTTGAAAAAGCTTATCTTCTTGATGTAAAGGAAGAACCACTTAAAGCGGCCAAAAATAATATAAAAGTTTTAAATCTTTCTGCGCAAGTAGAGTTTCAGCTTTCGGATGGTCTTAAGAATTTTCATAAGCAAGCTGAATGTTTTGTGATAGCGGGTATGGGTACAGAAACGATTAAAGCAATTATTTCAAATGATTTAGTAAAGTTTCAAAATGCTAAGAGAATTATTCTTTCTTCGCATAAAGATAATGCGCTTCTAAGAGAGTTTATCAATCAGAATCATTTTCGGATTATCGCTGAAGAAATTGTTTTAGATAAGCACTATTATGAAATAATTGTTGTTGAGCATGGTCAGGAAAAACTATCGGCTGAACAGATATTTTTTGGACCTTATTTATTGAAAGAGCAATCAGAAGATTTTTGTAATTATTATAATCAAGAGCTTGAAAAATTGAAAGCTTTTAAAAAGTTAAATGAAAAAGCCAGAAAAAAGCTTCAGATGCTTGAAGCAATAAGAAAAATGTAAAAGAATACGAAAGAGAAGCAAGAATCCATTTTTGGAAAATCTTGCTTTTTTCTTGTTTTGTGTCGATTTTTTGATATAATATTAATCAAGTAGAAGGATATGAATAAAATTTTAACTGACCTTAGGTGATAAAAGTTGATAGCTCATTCTTTTTTCGCTAAAATATCTGTGATTCCTTCGTTATTCGAAAAAGATTTATAGCTTATTTTTTTCGATGATGCTTTGAATCTTTTATACAAATCTTCAATCAACTCATTATTGACATTTATCTCTTCACGCATATTTTGTGGTGATTTAGAAGAAATAAAGTTATATTTATAAACAAAAAAATTAACATAATCTTGGATATTTTTTAATCGCATCCCAATGT